>Ga0187862_10001435_pt1 | contig 25260 bp, 16 predicted proteins | sample June2016WEW_10_1_FD_133003 | JGI IMG/M metagenome (GOLD analysis project Ga0187862, IMG submission 133003) | Peatland microbial communities from SPRUCE experiment site at the Marcell Experimental Forest, Minnesota, USA - June2016WEW_10_150 | ecosystem: Environmental > Terrestrial > Soil >...
CGCCAAGCTCGTTTGCGTCCTGTGTTTATGGGCTCTTTGGAAAGCTACTGCGAATCTGGCGTTCTGCTATTTGTTTTGGATCACAACTCTAGCCTGGGCGGTACGCTACATCGTCCGTTCCAAAGTGGTGGGGGGATTGTTTATTTTGTTGGGAATCACTTCCAACGCCATGGTTACATTGTTGAACAACGGTGTGATGCCGTCAGTGGGGGTTGCCTCTACCTTCCAGCCAGCATCTCCGATCTGGAATGTGTCCGGCAAGGGGCAATGGTTGGCGCTTGGGGACCAGGCGGCATTGTACGGTTTCAGCGTTGGGGACATTTGTTTGATCGTAGGTCTTCTGCTGTCTGTACTGTGGAAAGTGTTCGGTCAATTGCGATATGAGCGCACAGCTCAACAAAGCACCCCCATCACGAGGTGAACTCCCTTCCAGCGCAACCCTGGTCAGGACAGGCCCAGGGGGGCCGGGTAGCCAAAATTCGTAAAGTAGTACTCTGCGCTAGAACACGCAACCGCCACAATACCCGCGGCCCTCATCCGCCCCCGCAGCAGCTGTGACGGCGGAGATGGCAGCATTTCGGAAATGAATGTCGCCGGGTTCCCATCATGACATGAGGCGCAAAACCTCTGGGGAAAGATTCTCAATGAGTCAAATCGCCTGATTTCAGCAATTATCGGTAGACAGCTGTCCAGCAGTTCCAGACGATGCTGTTGTGGTCGAAAGAATCTTGCGAAACTCTGCGCGGCGGCGACACTGCCTGCCGCGAACAAGTGAGGCAGGCGTACAATGTTGCCGTTTTCGAAGTCAAAGAGGAAATCCCTGCTGAAAAAATAAGGAGGCGTTAATGTTGCCGAGAATCTTCGCTGCTCTGGCTGTATTTGTGTGTCTGGTTGCGCCCGTGGCGGTCCACGCTCAGGGCGATTACCTCGATGTGTACATCGCGAACGTGAAACCGGAAAAGATCGCAGACTTTGAGGCACTGGGAAAGAAGATAGTCGATGCAAATCGCCGCTTCAACGGCGACCGTTGGCTGGCGATGGAGAGCCTCTATGGCCAAGGTTACACTTATGTGTTCATCAGCAACCGTCAAGACTATGCCGACACCGACAAGGCAAGCGCTGCCTTTTTGGGAGCGTTAGCCAAAGCCTACGGTCAAGACGGTGCAGAAAAAATGTTGCATGCGTGGGATAGTTGCCTGCTCAGCTCGCGCAGCGAACTTCGCAAGCGGCGCCGGGACTTGTCTCGGAAAATGCCCGAGGGAGCGGATTACGTGAAGTTCGTAGGCGAATCTCGATTGCTGCGGACCACGGAGGTGCATATTCGCCCCGGGCGCGTGGCTGATTTTGAAGCTCTCATGAAGGATGTCAAAACCGCTGGTGAACAAGCTGCGAATACCCAACCGCTACTGGTTTCCCAGGTAATCGAGGGAGGTAACGGCACGATCTTCTATGTTACCTCGCTGCGCCCCTCGCTGGGTGGCTTCGACAAGAACCCTACTACTCGCGAAATCCTGGGCGATGAGGGTTACAAGAAATTTCTGCAGGTGAGTGCGGATTCGGTGGAGAGCACGGACTCGTCGCTCTACCGATTTTCTGCCGAACTCAGCCTTCCCACCCAGGAGGTGATGGCTGCGGCACCCGATTTCTGGCAGCCGAAGCCGGTTGTGGCGCATACTGCGAAACCGAAAGCATCACCCGTGCAACCGGCCGCACAGATAACCAAGCAGTAAGCGGGCGGCCAACGATCCGAGGGGAGGCCAACCGCCTCCCCTCATTCCCATTTAGGGCTCAGCGGCGCGTACCTGCGATTGTTGAGTTATCTAACAAATCCACTCTCAGAAGGGTTGTTGGCGAAACATCATAGGGACCAGTTGCTAGCCGTTGGACAAGCGTACCTCCGTTGGACGCGGCAGGCTAAAGCGTTAGGAGCGACTTAGCGGCGGCGCTTTGGAAGGTATGCTTACAGCCAGTTTCCCATCAAGAAAAATGGTGCCCAATAGTAAGGGTGCGCAAACGGACTCTTAGGATCAGACGCGAAGCGTGGAAATTCGTGTCGTGATTGGCTAACCACAGGCTCGTGCATCCCGCGACTTGCCATCGCTGCCTCTGTGTTTTTCATAGTGCCCCGCAGCAGAGCCAACTGCGCGTGCTGCAGCGCTTCAGCTTTCGTGGTAGTCGCGGACTCCCGGATCCGGTAGAACTCTTGCATTAAAAGGCTTGTACTGACATCGGCAACCGACCAGAGACTCGCAATCACCGCCTTCGCGCCTTTGCGCTGCGCCAACACCCCCAGTCCTTCCACCTCTTTCCCATCCCCACTTGTGCCCCCCACGCCCGTATTACACGCCGACAGCGTCAGCAGTTGCACACCCCCAAACAGGTTCGGCAAGTTCTTCAACTCCGCCAGGCTCAGATGATTTCCGTCCCCCAGCAAAAGAAAGGAGTTAGTTTCGTTTCCCGGCTGAAACCGGAAATGGCTTGCAATATGCACCACCGCGTAATGCTTGAGCAGTGTCTGTCGCATGGCGTCCTCGGTGAATTGATCATCCAGCCTTATTTCCCCGACCAGAATTCCACCTTGACCTGTCTGCTGTTCAATGATGCCCGACAATTCCGCTGCCACCGCCGGCAGTGCCGGGGCGCCTTCAAAGGCCTTGGTCACACCGAATCCCGCCGCATTCCATTCCTGATCCGGTCGGTCTTTCAGCCGCGCATTACTGGCGGGCGTGAACACACTCAAAGCATATTGCTCGATCAGGTATTCCTTGCCGTCATAAAGCGCCGCCACAGGCAGATAGCGCAGACTTCCATCCAGCGACCACATCACCGTCTTCGCCTCGGCCTGGCGCAAGTCCGCGACCAAGTTCGCCATTAGGATCTTGTACATCTCCTGCCCCAGCGGGCGAGGATCGAGCGTCGGGTTCTCGAGCACCTGACGGAACTCCAGCACTTTGTGGTTCAGCTCTGCCGCTCTGATGGGATACTCATATGCCTTCTGCACGTCGGGAGTGACCAAGATCGCCCGGTATTTGTCTTCGCCTACCAGCGTGTAGATAGCAACTGTGCCTTTTGGCAATTCGCGCAAGTCTCCCATGATGCCTTGCGTTTCCCGCAACTGTTCGATCTTCACGTTGGCCTCAGCCGCAGTACTGAAGTGCGTCGCCAATTCGTCCAGGAACTTCTCAAACGCCGCATTGCCGATTACCAGATTTGCTTCCAGTTGCGTCAGGTGCTGCGTCTCTTCCACTGTTAGCTTTGGTTTATTCAGGAGTTCACCTCTCTCCTTGCCGAGGGATACCAGTCTGTCCCCGATCTCCCGATACTGCTTCTCCCACTCGGCTTCCTCAGCCGTCAGTGCAGCAGTTGTTTTGAGTGAGCCCTCCGTCTCATCGCGCCGCACGAACTCGAAGTACTCTTCGTCTTTCAACAGGCCCAGTACTTGTTCGGCCTCGGCGATGCGACCTTCATCAATCAAGAGATTGGCCAGCGTACGGTAGGAGCCGGCCTTAAACTGTACAAAGGATGCCTGTAACTCCTTATCAAGTCCGCGCATGTTGCCCCGGATTTGCTGATACTCATTCACCGCTTCCTTGCCGAAGAAGATCGCCACTTCGGGTTGCTTGTGCTTGCTAAAGTGCTCCATTAATGAAGTATTGATAAATCCCTGCAGATTCGGGTCGCCGACCTCTGTGGCCAAGCGCAGCGCAGCCAGATAACCTTTGAGAGCGCCTGCTCCCTGGAGAGCGGCCAACCTCCAAAGCGTGAAAGCCTCGGTGAGCCGGTCGCCCACTTTCCGCTCGATTGGGATTGCCTGGTTGTAGAACTCCCGCGCCTTTTGCGGCTCGCCGATCTCGGCGAAGACCGCGCCGATGTCGTGCAACGTAATTGCCTCGGCCCCCTGGTCGCCCACTATCCGTTCAATGGGCAATGCTTGATTGAGATATCTCAGGGCCTTCTGCCGCTGTCCAAGGTCTCTGTAAACACCCCCGATGTTGCTGAGCGTGGTTGCTTCGGCTCTGCGGTCACCCACATGACGCTCTATGAGGAGTGCCCGGTTGTAGAAATCCAGAGCTTCCTGGGACTGACCCAGGTCTTGATATAACGCGCCAATGGCGTGCAGTGTGATGGCCTCGTTGCTGAGATTGCTGAAATTTTGCTCGATGGAGACCGCCTGATTGTATAAATCAAGCGCCTTTTGCGGCTGGCCGATGTCGGCATAGACGGAAGCGACGTTATTCAGCGTGACCGCCTCATCGCTTCGGTTGTCGACCGCTCGCTCTAACGGGAGCGCTTGATTGTAAAATTCGAGGGCTTTCTGGGGCTGGCCTACGGTCGCGTAGAACGCGCCAATGTCGCTTAGCGTAGTTGCCTCACCGCCAATATCTTGTACCTCATGCGCGACAGGAAGCGCCTGACTGTAGAATTGAAACGCCTTCTGCGTTTCGCCCATGCCGTCGTAAACTTCACCGATCGCGGTGAGGGTCTTTGCCTCGCCGCTGCGGTCGACCACCTTTCGTTGTATAACTAGCGCATGGTTTAGGAAGTCCAGTGCCTTTTTTGGTTGGCCGATGCCATTGTAAACTTCACCGATCGCGGTGAGCGTCTTCGCCTCGCCGCTGCGATCGACCACCTTTCGTTGTATTGGAAGCGCCTGGTTCAAAAGATCCAGTGCCTTTTTTGGTTGGCCGATGCCATTGTAGACTTCACCGATCGCGGTGAGCGTTTTTGCCTCGCCGCTGTGGTCGCCCATCTCGCGTTGTATGGCGCGCGCAGCGGTCAAGGACTCCAGTGACTTTTGTGGTTGACCCGCTGAATTGTAGTCGCCGCCGAGGGCGTGCAGCGCGTTGGCCTCGGCCTTTCGGTCGTGCGCCTCGCGCGCTTTTGTTAGATCAACTTCGTCTTGCGAAATCCTTGAGTTTGCGGTTTGCGCTCCACCAGCGGTGGGGTTAAGCCCACAGGCCACGGCTAAAACTAAGTACAAGACCAGATGCCAAAGCCGCACAATTTGTTCGATGTTCATAACATGACCCTACTCTGCTCTCATGACAGATTGTAGCCACATCGCCGGCAGACTGATGGAGAATGTGCAATCGAGTCAACCCGATGGGCGTGATGTCAATCACAGACTGTCAGGCACTGATCAACAATAATTACTGAGATCGTTGACGTTACCATCCAGCCGAGACGCTTTATGTTCAGGCGTATTGAGTCATGTCTGTATTTCGCATCGCCTTTTCTCTTTGTGCCGAGCTACGGCTGTCGGGCTTCATGGGCACGCTCGACGCCCACTGCTCATCGGCATCAATACCTACCAGTCCGAAGGAACCCATGCGCAACATCTCGTTCGCTACACCTACAACCGTTGTGAACTGAATCACCTGAGTGCCGACTGTCACTACCTCCGAGGTGGAACAAATGTGGATTATTGACAGACTTGCTAGCAAAGAGCCATCCATTACTTCAGCCCGCAGGTTGGTTGTTGCGCTGGCATTCGGCGCTCTCTCGGTCGGCTGCATGCGCGCGCAGACTGCACCGGCCAAGGGAAGCGCAGAAGCCTCCTCGGCCCCTCCGGCCTTTTCCATCGAAACGGAGATGCTGACCTATCGCGCCTTGGAGTCCAATAGTGAGGCCGTCGCTTGCGACATAGCAGCGTACCTCAATGGAGCCAATGCGAACTTCACCAATCCTCCCGTCGGTTCGGTCTGCGATGTCAAGGCAGGCACCAAGAAAGCCAGGGTTCTTCTTCTCCCCTTCGATTCGACCGAATTTGCAGACTTCCAGATCTGGCGCGCGGATATGGCTACCATGGCCAGGCTTCAGCGCAAGGCCGAAGTCGATTGCCCGCCAGAGTCGGGGAGCACAAGTAAAGGCGGTACCGCTGCTGCGAAGTCTGCTGCGAAATCTGCTGCGAAATCTGCAGTCGACATGTCGCCGGCCGGCCCGCCCCTCGCGGCCGCCCAGAGCATCCTTGCCATGATGGCCTCGGAAGAATCCGCTTCGTCGGTTGTGGGCACCATTCATGACCAGGCCTTCATGGATGGCATAGGTCGGGAACTGCAAGAGCTAAGCGTACCAGTGCTGATGCCTACCGCCTTCACCCCCTACTCCTTGGCCTCGCTTGACGAGTCAATTTCGCCGTTTCTTGCCAGCCTAGACAGGATCCTGGCCGCTCGTGGATGCCTGGAGGGCCTCGCAGCGAAGGACGACACGAGGACCGATAGAATCGAGCGGACGATCTCGGATATCGACGCCTTTCTAGGCACGTTGACCGAGGGGGCAGTTTCAGCACCGGAGAGCACAAAAGCACAGGCGGCCAAGCCTGCGGGCATAATCCCGCCTACACACAATCCCGATGGAACGCAGAGCTCAGCGGTCACAGCGGCAGGGCCTTCCTCATCTCACATCCGCGCTGTCCTCTTGGCGGACGGTTTGGCGGCGAAGCTTGGCGTGGATCCAGAAAAAGGCACCTTGTCGCCGGACGATGAAGCATCGTTGCATATCCTCCTAGTCAAGGCGCTGGAATCCGGAGGTTCTGTGACCAGAACCAGCAAGATTCTTGCCACGAGGATTCGTTACAGCGGAGGCTCTGTCGGCACGTACGCGTTATTTTCGATGGATGGCGACTTGGAGTGCTCTGGGAATGTTTATGAGTACGGAGGATCCCTCCAAGCCAACGATTTCCAGAAAGATCTGAGCATGTACCACCCCGACCCGGCCAAGCAGATGGTCTTTCTGCGTCACAGCTGCCGTCCGCAGCCACAAACCCGATAGTTACGAATGACTAGAGTACCCTGCGAATAATTACGTTTAAGGGCTTACTTCAAAGGTGTTCGCATGGAACGACATAAGTTTCTCCTAATCATTCAAGTGTTATGCGTCCTGCTTTGTTGCCAAACCTCCGGCCGAGCACAGTCGGGAGCCGGATCGTCAGCGGTGCCGACAAAAAGCGCACTTCTCATCGGAATCGACACATATGAGCATCCCCCAGCGGACGTCAAAGTGTCCGATGGCACTCCCCGCATCGGGCGGTATGAGCCCCAGTTAACGTATCGCAACCTTAAGGGTCCAATTCACGATGTCGACGCGATGCGCGACGTGCTCACCAGCGAGAAGTTCGGTTTCCCCAACGACGCCCAACACATTCACATTCTGCTGGACCAGGCTGCAACCCACGACGCCATGCTCAAGGCCTTGCAACAGTACCTGGTCGAGGATCCGAAACCGGGCGACATGGTCGTACTGTTCATCTCTTCGCACGGTTCGCTCCGCGCAGACCCCAAGGGGCACGGCCAGCTCTACGACCTCGACGGCACGGGCCTCCATCCCTCGTATGTAGAGAACACAATTGTGCCTTACGACTGGTATCTCGGCCGGGATGATATCTTCAGCCGCGATCTCCGCCACATCTTCAATCAAGCCGCCGATCGCGGCATCCACTTGACGGCGATCTTCGACTCCTGCCATTCCGGATCGCTGGCACGGGGCGCGGAGAGCACGGCGTTGGTGGCCCGCGATTTCGACTTTGACCCCCGCCCAATGCCGGATGATCCTTATCCCACGGAAGCTGCCGGAACCCCTCCGGAGAGCCGTACAGACAATCCCGTGCTGGTCCTCTCCGCTGCGCAGAAAGATCAGTCGGCGATCGACGTCCAGAATGGCGTGCCACCTCATGGTCTGTTCACCAGTGCGCTGGTCGAGACGCTTCAGGCTCTGCCCGCCAACCGGCCCGCGAGCGACGTCTTCAAGAGGCTGCAGGTCGCCATGGAGATAGCCCCCGGCGCAACCAATCAGCAACCTGAACTGGATGCCACAACCACCCGCAAGGAGCAGCCGCTGTTCGGGTCAATGGCGAGCAGCGGCCCGCCCACGGCCGCCATCATCTCGGCCGATGCCAAGGGCGTCGTCCTCGATATCGGCACGATCGCTGACATCGGCGCGGGGAGCGAATTCACTGAACTCACCGAGACCAACGCAGTACGCGCTGTGCTTCGGGTAACCGATTCAATCGGTCTGGCGCGCTCGAAGGCCACGGTGATCTTTCCGGTAGGTGCCACGGTGCATGCCAAAGATATCGTTCAGTTGACCAAATGGGTGCCAGCGCAGCGGCCCACTTTGAGCTTCTATGCAGGCGCTTCCAACTCCTCGCTCGCGGACATCGAGGATGCTCTCACCGCGTTGCGCGCTGCGAATGTCAAGCTCGCCGGCGACCCGTCCTCCGATCCCTGGACCCACCACCTGGGCTGGGACGGCACGCACTGGACTCTCTACACTCATTCCCAAAAAACCTCCGCAGGTCAGGTCAAGAAGGAGAATCCCGTCACGCTTGGCGCTAGACTGTCGCCGGCGGCGCTCAAGAAGTTGCCCTCCACCAGCATCGTGTGGTTTGACGCTCCGCTCCCGAGGGAGTCGGCGCGAGGTTTGCTGCCCCCACCGGCCGACAAAGAGATCTCCGGCACAGCCCAGTTCACCTCCGATCGCACCCAGGCAGTGTATGTAATCGTAGGCACTCCCACCGGCTCCGGGCTCCGCTACGCATGGTTCAAACGCAGCGACGTGGACGCCGAGATTCAAACGCCAAAGGAAGTCGGCGCGGGTTGCTCGCCGAACTCGCCCTATCCTCTGCGCACGAATTGGGTGGATGCGGGCGGAGAGAAATCCCCGGCAGCCTATCTCACAGATTCAGCGGTACAGCTAGCGAGACTCAATAGTTGGTTGCATCTCGAGTCATCCTCGCTGAGCGGTCAGGCGGATTTCCCCTACCGGCTCGCTCTGCGGCGCGTGGCGGAGGAGAAATACATTAGCGATGGCGGCAATACCTATAAGGGGAACTACGAAATGTGGCTCGTGGCCAGCGCCAAGACCACCGTCTCGCCCCGCTGGATCTATGTTCTAGGGATCGACTGTCAGGGTAAGGGCTCGCTCCTGTGGCCCTATGAAGGTGTACCCGCCGGCAAATTTCCCGCCTCGGACAACGGAAGGCTTGGCCAAATTCTCCTGCCGGGAGATCCATTCCGCGTGGGCGATCCGCTTGGGACCGACACGTACTTGCTGTTGACGACGGCTACGCAGCTAGCGGACGCATCAGCTCTCGAGTTCAAGGGAGTGGTTATACGGGGTGCGAGATCTGCAGGCCCAGTGGATCCTCTTGAGGAACTCCTTGATGCAACCAGTGCCGGTACCCGCTCTGCCGCCAGGCCCACGCCGACTAATTGGAGCGTCCAGGCGCTGCAGACGCAAAGCCTGCCGGAGCCGCCTCCAACCCCCGCAAACGGCAAGCCATAATAAAAGCTTCCCTTAATCCCTCGTTCGAGCTCCATCCTACGAACTGGGCCCGCCGCGGGAAAGCATTTCAGCGGCGGCGCGCTGGCCGCTTGCGATAGCACCAGCGCGGAGGTTGTAACCGCCGCGAGCGGAGATGATCTTTCTCACGTAAGTCCGTGCTCTGTAATAGTCAGGACCGCCGTGCCACCGCTCAACGGTCCCGTTCCCAGTAGCGTCGCGACCTTACTTGAAGAAGCTGACCATTTCTCGATCAGGTGCAAGAAACCTTGGCCAGCTCAGTCTGTTGCTGCCGTAAGTACCACTGTTGTTCAATTCACAGAAAGCGTGGCGAATCCGGACTCCTGTCCTCCGCAGGTGAGCGCATAGGTGTATGTTCCGGGCGTCGTCGGTGTGAGCGTCGCGGAGCCAGAGTAGCCAACACTGGTAAGTGTACCGTTTTGGATGCCTGTCCAATTTCCGCCGCCCGTGGCACCGCCTTGAACGAAAGCGTAGCACTGCTGAAGTGTGGTGGAGAAGGCATTCGCCACGTTCCAGTAGAGCTTGACGGGGGTCCCGAGTTTTATCTCGGAAGAAGATAGGAACAGCTGCACGGGTGCAGACGGTGGGGAGCCCACGGGTGGAGATAGTCTAAATAGCGTCCCGCACCCGTTGCCGCCGCAGTCGGCTAGGTTCCCTCCGGCGGCGGTTGCACCGTAGAGACTGTCGTCGCTGCCCAGTAGCAGAGCGCTTGGACCGGCACCGTCGGTTCCGCCGGTGAAGTCGTAGAGATTGATGAAGTTGGCCGAAGGCGTCAACTGGAAAACAGCGCCGGCGCCGGCGCCACCTGTGCCGTAGAGATTGCCGGAGTTGTCCAGCACGAGAGAGTTAAGAGAGCCAAAGCCATTGAAGGTGTGGAGAGTGGTTAAGTTACCCGAAAGTGTGATGTCAAAAACTGTTCCGTTAATCTCGCCCACCTCATTGTTCAAACCCGGCGTAGCACCATAGAATGTGCCATCGCTACCCTCCACCAAAGCGTTGGTATATAAGCTTGTGGGGGTACGACTACAATGCGGATGTGAGGGGGGGCATTGATGGATTTGGTGTCCCGGTTGTTTAATAACGATCAGAGGGTTAGGTTTCGACCGAGATTCGCCACTATCGCTGCCACCGGTAAAGGTATAGATAGGAGTTAAGCTACCCGAAGACGTGATACTGAATACCACGCCACATCCATATTCGCAAATGTAATTCCCGAAATAGCCTCCAAACTGCGTGGCGCCATAGAAGATGCCGTCGCTCCCCTGGACAAGACCCAAGGGAAAACTGCCATCGCTTGACCCTGTGAAGTTGTGGAGAGTAGTCAGGGTGCCAGATGGCGTCATTTGAAAGACACTTCCAACAGTCGTGCCGTAGAAGTTGCCATCGCTACCCTGTATTAAAGAGTTTGGAAAGGCGTCGTCGGCTCCGTCAGTAAACGTGTAAAGGACCGTAAAATCTCCGGCGGGTGTGATCCGGAAGATCGTGCCGCAGCCTTCAGTGGCCTTCTTATGGCGCAGGTACACGCAGTAGCCGCCAAAGGTGGCCGTGCCGTAGAAGTTGCCATCGCCACCCTCTATGAGAGGGTTGGGATACGCACCGTCGCTCCCCCCGGTGAAGGTATAGAGCACCGTGAAGCTGCCAGAGGGAGTGATCCGGAAAACGGTGCCGCAGCCAGTACCTTGATCGCAGGCACCGGACGTGAGGCCGTTTCCGCCAAAAACTGCGGTGCCATAGTAATTGCCATCGCTTCCCTGTATTAGGGGGCCTGGGTCGGCACCGTCGGTCCCGCCGGTGAAGGTATAGAGGGTCGACTGCGTGATTGTCTGGGCCGACAGCGGGAATGGTGCCAAGATGAGAAGCGCGGCGAACCAGGCCATCGCGGCAAACAACGTTAAAGTTCTGGATTTCTGCGGTATCTTTGGATTGACTTGCATAGTGCCCTCCCTTTCGCGCGCAACCAATTTGGTTAGTAGGGGTATGAACCCTACTTGTGAGTGTCGGACGACTAATCGCAACCAATAGAATAAGGAGATTAGGTCCCTTCGCCTCAGGGGTTGCTGCGTCTCAACGGGCGGGAAGCGCTCTTCGAAGAGGCGACTCGTGCTGATTGCACATGAATGAGCGTGTCCTGTCAGTGAGAAGGATCACATCTTGATGTGCGTGATCGCCAAGAGCGGCGCAACCTGCGGGCATTGGGTCGTGATAACCGTCACTGACGAATCGTTCCCATTGACACACCATCCCCGCTGTAGGTCGGTCATGCCAGAGGGGCACACAGCCTCACCGACTCCTTCAGCTTGACACTTTCGTCGCCGCAGGAGCAGGAATACAGGCCCTTCCCCAATGGCTGATTCCTCGTAGCTTGCGGAGAAGGCATGTCCAAACGGATTACCGAGGTTGTGGTGATCGGAGCTGGAGTTGCTGGGCTCGCGTGCGCGCAGGCGCTCTGCGAGGCAGGTCTCCACGTAACGATTCTCGAAGCGCGGAGCCGGGTTGGTGGACGCATCTGGACCGTACATCCCACCCTGACAAACGCGCCGGTCGAACTGGGGGCAGAATTCATCCATGGTCTGCCTCGGGAGGTGTGGCAGATCGTGGAGCGTGCTGGCCTGCAGACTCACGAACTGACTGGAAACCGATGGCGCCTGGAACAAGCAAGGCTCGCACCCATGAGTGGCTCCTGGGATCTGATCGACAGTATCTTCCGCAGGATTGATGAGTCCGCACCGGATCAATCATTCCAGGATTTCCTGGCACACGCTTGCGGCGACCTCCCTCAGCATACGAGGATCGAAGCGGCCGCATATGTCGAGAGCTTCCACGCATGTGACGCAAGCCGCATCAGCGCTCATGCGCTCGCGCAATGGCATCGGAGCGACCGGGCGATCCAAGGACACCGCGGCTTCCGTTTCCCCAATGGACATGAGGGTCTGGTTCGAGCGCTTGTGGCCGCCAGCAAGCCAGACCTCCTCAGTGTGCAGCTGAACACCGTTGTTACCGAGATAGATTGGAATCCTGGTGCGGTGGAGGTGACGGCCCAATCGCCCGGGCAGTACGCCAGAATTCATGCACAAGCCGCTGTTATTACTTTGCCTCTCGGCGTTCTGCAGGCGCTGCCTGGAATTGCCGGCGCAGTCTGCTTTCGGCCCGAACTGACCGAAAAGGTTGATGCGCTCAAGCAGTTGGGGACAGGCGCCGCGATCCGACTCGTACTGTGTTTCCGCCATTGCTTCTGGAACGACCCCGAACTGGTGCCATCCCCGATGAGGGACCTGAGTTTCTTGTCATCTCCAGAAGAATTGTTCCCAACGTGGTGGTCGTCTGTGGAAAGCGCGATGCTGACTGGCTGGTCCGGCGGAGTCCGTGCTGAGCAGCTCTCCGGTCGCGGAGATGCAGCTATCGTGGAGCGTGGATTGGAGGTTTTGCACCACATCTTCAGAGTACCCATGGAAACCTTGTGGCACTTGTTGCAGGAGTCTTTTGTACACGACTGGCAGTCCGATCCCTATTGCCGAGGTGCCTACAGTTACCCTCTTGCCGGTAGTAAGGAAGCTGCGCGCAGACTAGCTGCACCGGTTGGGAATACCCTGTTCTTTGCCGGAGAAGCGACGGATTGCAACGGACACAACGGGACAGTGCACGGCGCCATCGCTAGCGGTGAGCGCGCCGCCACCGAACTTCTTTCCTGCGGCGCGGGCTCGGGTCGGAGGATGGAGCGAGAAGCCGTTTGATCCGGATCACTTGCGCAAAGGACTAAAGGGCCTGCTTGGTTGATCCAGAGCCACCGGTCGACGGGCAGGTCAATGAAACGCCGGAAGTTGGCAGTACATGTTCGTTTAAAGCCTGCCACCGCGCTGGGAGCCTGATCTTGCTGAAGTCGAGCACGACAGCGATCAGATTCACCAGGTGCTTCTAAATCTGCTCCTGAATGCGGTGCAAGCCATGGAAGGTGCCGGCACAGTGCGCGTCGAAATCGGTTCGCGGGATGATCACGCCATCGTGGTGGTCTGCGACACCGGGCGCGGTATTCCTCCGCAGACCCTACCAAACATTTTTCGGCCTTTCTACACCACCAAGGGCAACGGCACCGGTCTTGGTCTTTCGCTCGCGCGCCGTATCGTGGAAGAACATCATGGCCGCATCGATGTGAACAGCGTCGTGGGGAAGGGAAGCAAGTTCACAGTCGTCCTGCCATTTCACATGCCCGCTGCTCAGGTCGCTGGCTCCTAGAATGTGGCCCTTTCGGCAAAGGGGATTGGAAAACGACTATCGTTTGAGCGTCCCACTGTATTCGTTCGCACACTGACAACCGCGGCCGTCCGCTCACAGCATCCGGATAGCTCTTCAAACTCCCCGAGCCGAATCTACCATCATCGTGCGATTTGTTTTTTGTCAAAAGTCTTCTTCAGGCTTTTTTCACCAAGCGCGTAATCCCGACCAAAATTACTGCGCCAACAAATGCCACAACGATGGAACCTATCATGCCGCCGCCCGGCCAGATTCCCAAAAGTCCAAAGACCCAGCCGCCCACAACACCCCCGAGGATTCCGAGAATGATGTCCACGAGTACGCCGTAGCCGCCGCCTTTCATAACCTGGCCAGCCAGCCAACCTGCAATCAGTCCAACCACAATCCAAGTGATGAATCCCATGCCAATCCTCCTTGCCCGTTTTAGGCCGCATTCGATGACGCTAGAAAAGCACCTTAAGTCCCAACTGAATCTGCCGCGCCGGAAACGCCGTCGTGGACTGGCCAAATTGCGGACTTCCCATGTCGCTGATCGGGTTGTAGAGATTGACGCGATTGAAGAGGTTAAATGCCTCAGCCTGGAACTCGACAGTCGCATGGTCCCCCGCCTTAATATCCTTGAAGAGCGATAGGTCGACCTTCTTGAAGGCGGGACCGCGGAACGCGTTACGACTGAGATTTCCGTTGGTGCCGACGGGCAGACATGGAGTCAGCGTGGAGCTTATAAAAAGTGTGTCGAGGATCGAATTAAGGCCATTGGGACAGAAAACCTGACTTGCCAGAGAGGTCCTGCCATAGAAGCCGGTGTACTGTGGGTATAAAAGCGGCGTTGGGTTACCAAAAAGGCCGTTCTCAAACTCCTGGTTGCTGAACCCGATGGTCTTGATTCCCGCCGGGCGGTTGGGGCGATCATAAGGCAAGCCATCCATGTTGAAATCGCAGCCCTCATACCAAGGCAGCCCGCAGTACACATCAAAAGGACGCCCGGATTGCAGACTTACGATCGAATTCAACTTCCATCCACCCAGAACATTCATGGCGACGGCGTTGGACTTGGGAGACGGCAAAGTCCAAAGTGAAGAAAGCGCGAAGCGATGCTTGGCGTCGAACTCGGAGGGGCCGCGATCTCCGCGCTGGTTCTCGATGTCCTGCACGCCGCTGTATAACGCGCCATATCCATTGGTGTTGAAGTAATCTCCCAACCCTCCCTCAGTAACGTTGTCGAGTACTTTTCCCCAAGTGTAGTTCGCCGTGAACGTCAGCCCGTGGCTGTAGGTCTTGCGGAGCTGAGCATTCATGCCGTGATAAATCGACTGGCCTTCATTGTCGATGTAGGTAAGTTCGCCCCAGCCGGGGTTCAAGGTTTTATTGACGAGATCACAGTTGGGCCCGTAATAATCGGCAAGATTTGAACAGATATCTCCATCGTACCGGTTGTAGTCTTCCCTTGTGTACCCGCCCACTCCGCGCGTCCCGACGTAGTTGATGCTCAAGGCATAATCGTGCGCGAACTGGCGTTGAATGCCGAAAAACCACTGCATCGAATAGTTGGCGCGGAGGTTTGGATACACGCCGCTGGGGGTGATGTCGATCCCGCTGGAGGCGGGGCCGATCCCTCCATTGGGCAGGTTGGGACCTGCGAAGTCGGGACTGGCTTTAAAGGGGAACTGTCCGGGTCCGTACGGTATGGGGTAGATGCCTATGCCAAGACTGGGCTCAACAAAGGTGGTGATAGCATCGGGCGGGTCGAGCCGGGACGCATTGGTGTACAGATTAGAGTACGGCTCGTTGTAGGCGATGCTGAAGCCAGCGCGCACGACCATGTCGCCTTGTCCCCTCGGATCCCATGACATTCCGAGTCGGGGTGCGAAGTTTTTCTTGTCGGTATTCCAGAGCTTCGATACGCGGCCGACGCTGGCGCCTGCGATCTGCTGAAACAAATTGCTCCCCGGGCCCAGGATGACGTTGGAAAGAATGCCGTTGGTTTCGGTCGGCGATTCGAAAAGATCGTAGCGAACGCCAAGATTCAAGGTGAGCCGCGGACTGACTTTCCAGTCGTCCTGTACGAAGCCGGCGAATTGGTTCCAGCGGAAATGTCGCGGAGTGTCAGTGAATTGGCCGCAGGTCAGCGAAGGCGCCCCGCCGCAATTGTAGCGGTTGACGAGGCCTGCCTGCAGGTAAGGCAAGTCTCCCTTGGGATTCAGAGGAGTGGTGGGAGTCGCGCCCCCGAAGCTTTGTAAGCATTTATTACTGTCGATGCAAGAAAATTCAAAGTAGGGTTTCGAGGTGAGTTGATAATCACTATTCTCCTCGATGTGCCGCACCTGAAAACCGAACTTCAGGGCATGCCGCCCAATTATGTAAGTAAGGGTGTCGGTGAGCGCATAAGTGTCAAAAATGAATTTGCGAGGGATGAAAACTTCACCGCCCATAGGCACGACGCCGTCATCAAAAACCAGATCCCCGAAATCGTCTTGAGGAAGGCCAGCGCTCGTGAGCGCGGCCCCGGTCAAAGTGTTGGGAGGCAAGTTGAAATCGATGCGACTATTGTTCCGGGAATAAGCTACGCGAAGATCATTCAGTACACGGGTGGAAAACTCGTGGGTTTCTCCCAAACTCAGGTCGGCAAAGAAACCATCGAAAGGCGCTTTAAAGCCCCGCGTACCCGCCCCCTCCAGCTCCTGGCTAGCCACATCCCCTGACGCTAGCGTATTGACCCAACGTCCATAAAACTGGTCGTGCGTACCCAAATGTTGATCCACGCGGACGAGGTATTGGTCAGCCTGGTTGGGCTCAACTTGAGAGGCAACCGCTTGACAATATTCGTTATCAGCACCATAGGCAGCCCCGGTGCAGGCGGGGCCAGGAAAATCGTGGTAGAACATCGCCGCCAGGCTATTCGGATTGTTCGCCGTCACCAACTGCCGGAACGATGGCGTTTCACTGATGAACAACGCCGGTTGGCCCGCGCTGAGACGCGATCCTTCATAGTCCATGAAAAAGAAAGTGCTGTCCTTGACAATCGGCCCGCCCAGCGAACCGCCGAACTGATTCAGATGGTAGGGCGTCTTCGTCGCCTGATCAAAGAAGTCACGGGCATCCAAATCCGTGTTTCTTCCGTTATAGAACGTCGACCCGTGCAGATGATTAGTGCCGGACTTGGTCACGACATTTACCACCGTACCGTTGTTACGTCCGTATTCCGCTGAGAAGTTCAGCGTCTGGACCTGTACTTCCTGAATCGCATCCAGCGACGGATAGATCAGTGGAGTTCCACCGAGCCATTCATTGTTGTTCGAATTGCCGTCCAGGACGAAGTTGTTGCCACGCGGCGTGGAGCCGTTGGCGGTGTATCCGAAATCGAAGGTTACCGACGAAGTGGGGGAAGGCACGTTGGATATGACTGGCGCATTGGTTTGGGTTACCCCGGGTTCGAGCGAGATCAATTGATAGACTTGCCTCCCGTTTAGCGGCAAGTTGTCGATCTCCTGATGAGTGATTGTGCTCGATAGCCGCGCTTCCTCAGTTTGCACCAAGGCCGCACCCTCGGCGACTTCGACGGTCTCGTGTGCCGTGCCGACCTGCAATTTGGCATCGGCACGTGTCGTGGTGTCTACGTTGAGCGGAATGTTCTCGAGAACGGTAGCCTTGAAGCCCTGGGCTTCGACCCGAATTTGGTAGGCTCCAACCTGGAGATGCAGTGCGCGGTAGTAGCCGATGTTGTCTGTTTTTGTCTCGACGATCGAGCCGGTCTGAAGGTTGGTGATCTTGATGCTGGCGCCCGCGACGGCTGCGCCGCTGGCATCGGTCACAGCCCCAGCAATGCTACCCTCCGTCAGTTGCGCCTGCAGGGTGGTTGAAAGTGCAAACAGAAGCAGAACGAATGCCGACCACTTCGCCATCTTGTCTGAATGCCTCATAGTACCCTCCGGGATTGATCTCGAGCGACTGATGGGCACAAATTTTAGTGTGAGCCTACATTGCTTCTCCGTTGTCGCAAGTAATTTTGCGAATACTCTACCAAAATTCCTGCAAAGTCTGCAAAAAATTCCTGGGTATTCCTCTGGCGTGGGTTGACTGCCCAAGATCACTGATCCGGGGGGCCCTTATTTTTAGTAAGCTTGTAAGGTTTTCTGCAGCTTTTGCTTGACGATACGTTGCCCGTCGAGCAAAATACGCCCGCATCGGACAGGCGACTTTGAAAAAAGCTAAGGTTTATTTCCGGATCGGCGAAGCAGCGCGAATGCTGGGAGTGAGTGCCTCCTCACTGCGCAACTGGGAGCAAATGGGATTGCTTATCCCCACACGCACCCACGCACGTTACCGGCTGTATTCCCGCGAGGCTCTCGGAAAACTGCGCAAGATCAAGTACCTGCGGACTGTGAAAGGGGTGAACCCGGCGGGAATTGCTGCCATCCTGCAAAACAAGGTTGGGGCGGATGCGCCCCCGCCGTCGTCTGCACAAACGTCTGCACAAAGAGCCAAACGCTCGGGCATCGCGCCCCGGTTGGCGCGGCTACGGCACGAACTGGGCTTGACCCTGGCCGCAGTTGCGAGCCAGACAGGAGTATCGGTCAGCTTTCTCAGTTCTCTCGAGCGTGGTTATTCAAGTGCATCGATCGCCACGCTGCAGAAACTCGCCCGACTTTACCGGACGAATGTTCTGTCGTTCTTTGCGGATGAAGACAATTCGCGCCGCCTGGTGCGTTCCCGCGATCGCAAGGTGCTGAAACCGAATGCAGGTGTTGAAATGGACCTGCTGGCCTCGGGCAACAAGATGATGGAGCCTCACCTGTTTCGCATCGCTCCAGGCGCTGGCAGTGGGGGCTCGTACAGCCACGAAGGAGAAGAGTTCATTTTCGTGCTGCAGGGAAAGCTGGAGGTCTGGTTGGATGAGGTTGAACGTTATGTCCTGGAGCCGGGCGACAGCCTGTACTTTGAAAGCACACAGGCGCACCGTTGGCAGAATCCAGGCGAGAAGGAGACCTCCCTGTTGTGGGTGAACACCCCGCCAACTTTCTAAGACTCGCAGCCCGAATGGATCAAGGAGCCCAATGAAACGCCGACACATGGTTACAGGACTGGTGCTGCTCGCGACCACCTGGTTCACTCCCGCCGTCGCCCAGACCTGCGTGGATGCCGACCTTCTCCTTCGCAATGGCAACATCATCACGATGGACAGAGCGAAAAGGGTGGTGGACGCCATGGCAGTACGTGATGGCAGAATCCTCGCTCTCGGCAGCAACGACGCCCTCAAAGATTGCGCCAGTCCCCGTACCCAGTTGATTGACTTGTACGGGCAAACCGTTCTACCCGGACTAATTGACGTCCACACCCACGCCATGGAGTGGGTGAAGAGCAGTTTGAGTGGCGAGATTGACGCCGGATATACCGCCGTCCACTCCATTTCTGAGATCGCGCAAGCCGTGGCGCGCCGCGCCGCCACGCTTCCCCAAGGGCAGTGGATCGTGGGCACCGGCTGGGACGATTCCAAACTCACCGAGCGACGCTACATCACCCGGCACGACCTGGACGCAGCCTCACCCGACCATCCCGTTTATCTGAAGCATGTGAGCGGTCATCTGAGCGTGGCCAACAGCGCCGTGCTCAAGCTCGCGAACATCACCAAGGATACCCGCGACCCCGAAGGTGGAGTGATTGAACGCGACGCGTCTGGTGAACCCAGCGGAATCCTCAAGGACACAGCGATGGGATTGGTCGCTGGGATTCTTCCCGGTGATCCGCCGGATATTGACGTGCGCGCCGCCAAGCTCATTTCCGAGAAAGCAGCAGAGGTTGGCCTCACCACCATCCATGACATCTTCATCTCGTCCGACGAAATGCGCGGGTACCAAGAGGCACGGCGCCGCGGGTGGCTGAACATACGTGTGCAAATGTCACCCAGGATTGGCAGCATCACTGATGCAGAGAAACTCGCGCAGATGGGCGTGCATACTGGCTTTGGAGATGATCTGCTGAAGTTCGGGGCCGCGAAAATGTTTGCCGACGGAGGCATGGGTGCGCGCACCATCGCCATTTACCCGCCGGGAGTCATTGGTGAACCGAACAATCTCGGCGTGCTCCGCTGGACGCCCGCCGACATGCAGAAGGCACACTTAATTGCCGCCCGGGCCGGCTGGCAGTTGGAGACGCATGCCATCGGCGACCGCGCGATCGACGAGGTGCTGGATTCCTACGCCGCGGTGATCCAACAGCTCGGCCTGAAAGACCACCGCTTTCGTATCGTGCATGCTGGCATTTCTACTCCGGCAGTGCAGAAACGCCTACGCGAACTCAATGTGTTGGTCGACGGCAATCCCCCGTTTGTGTATTGGATTGGAAGCTGGTTCCTGAAGTACGGGCCAGAGCGTCTGCGGTGGTCGTACCCGGCGAAGTCCTATATCGAAAACGGAATTATCGAGGCCGCTGGCTCCGATGTTCCGGTAACACCGCTCAGTCCCTGGTGGGGAATCTGGGCGGCAGTGGTTCGCAGAGACCTGCAGAGTGGACAGATCTTAGCCCCCGAGGAACGCATTTCTATCGAACAGGCGCTCACACTCTACACGCGTAACGGAGCTTATGCGGGCTTTGAAGAAGATCGTAAAGGCTCACTCGAGCCCGGAAAACTCGCCGACTTCATTGTCGTTGACCGCGATGTGCTCACCGTGCCCGCGGATGAACTCAAAGATGTAAAAGTACTACAGACGTTTGTAGGCGGCCAGAGCGTGTACGATGGTCGTCCCGCCGGACACGTTCATTGACAGAGCGGTGCGATTTTGTTGATCTCGTTCACCGCTGCGTACCAGATGAATTCATTGCCGTCGCTGAAGATGTAGTAGGTTGCGCCATTCGGCAGCAACAACACCGCGTTTCCGCCATAGCCGCTCATGAAAGGCACCCAGAAATTACAGCGGTACTGTGGGAATTCGCTGGTCGTCATGTGCTTCGCCCAGAATAGATTGCGATAGCGGAAGGTGTTCGGTACAACGGGCGTTCCCGTATCCGCTACAAGCACACCTAGCGTGGACGGCGATGCGGTGCGAAACAGCGACTCCCGCAGCCGGGTTGGATCGAGGACCTGGATATTGTTAATCACCCCGCCGCTGTTGTTGAGGAAGCGGCCGATCTTGGCAATGTCATCCTGAATAAAAAACAGTCCGTGGCTCCCAAAGGGCCTGCCGGACGCACTATTGTCCGTTCGCAAGATGGACCAGCTCCCTTGGCTCATATTCAGCGGCTTGAAAACGGCGTCGCGGATCGCATTGAAGATGTCCGCCCCGCTTCCCTGTTTTTGTTGCAGGTAGCCATTCATGGCTTGAGTCAGGATGAAAGTGGCGTGACTTTGATATACCCACGTGGTGCCCGGAGCGGCCTTGTGCGGGAATGGCGTGAATGCGTCTGCGATCCTCACGCTGTAAGGCTCGGCTATAAGAAACGCGAGTTCCTGGGCGCTGTCCTCATCTGCTTGATTGCTTGTACTGATGTAATTGCCGGTAGCCATGTCCGAAGTGTTGTCGAACGTGACATTCGTCCAGTCGCCACCGTCCACGTACTGCGGAACGTAGCTCCGAATCAGTTGGCCATAAACACCGCCCCCATACTGCTGTCCGAGCCACATCATCGCCAGCCCGGCAAACGACGATTTGGCTAACGAGTAGGAGGGCAAGCGCATGTTGTCACAGAAAGCGTAGGTGCCGTAGCGCGTCTGGCAACTGCTAACGTAGTTAATGCCATTGATCAGCAGTCCATAAGTGGTAATGTCAGCGGGCGAATGAAAGCCACCAGTGAAGTTGCCGATATCGATCCCGGAATTGGGATAATCTGTCGCCAGCGCGCTGAAAGGCTTACTGGGCAAGCGGTTTTTCATTTCGGCCGCTTCCGCGTTCTCTAGCGCCTGATCGTTTGTAACGCTGCCTGGAGTATAGGTTGCCGGGATTTGTCCCCACATGTTGAGCTTGAAATACAAGCAAGTTTCCTGCGTGACCTGGTAACGAACTTTCGAAAGGTTGGGCTTCTTCGTGCGGTTGAACAGGAACGTCATTTCCCCGTTGTGTACGCAGTTCTGATTCCTTTCTACCAGGGCGAACGGAAACGAAGCGCGCATATAGCCGTGGTCGCTCTTTTCCTGCCAAACCCGTCCGGGCCCGACGATGTAATTCCATGCCGCGTCCCCCGTAATGACAAGACCTTGCTGAACGGGAATGAGGTAGCTCCCGTTTTGCACGAACTGGAAACTGAAGTTTGGCAGATGCTGCCACGGGGAATTGCCTGCGCTGTCGTCTGCGAAGTCGTCTCGCAGAATCTGAGCACCGCCGCTGGTCGCGGGGTCAGAAAGCGTTAGTGTGCCTTCGACGGCCTGAGAAGGCGCAGCCGCATTGGCGGGCAAGGCAAAGCCGTCACTGTCATTGACTGGAGCGGTGGGGACAGTGTTCGAGAAAAGCTGGCTGTAAGTAAGAACGGATCGATTCACACGGCCATTCCCGCTCAGGGGATCGCCGGGTACAGGCATTGTGGCCACGCCCGGTGCACACCATCCAGCCACCGCCGGCCATAGAAACAGCAAACGGAGAAGAGCCCAACGCGTCATCGGCAGTCTCGCTCTCAGGAAAGAATCCTGCACTCGTGAGGGCACAGAATATTGAGCTGGCCTGCCCTGGTGCAAGGGAAAAACACACGTGACGTAGCCCTCAGCCTAAAGAGTACTGCTATACTCCGGGTCGCTGGTGGCCGCGAAAGGAGAGAATGACCGCCGAACTTTCCAACCGCTTGCCGAAGGTTTCTCCGAACAGCATGACGGCGCGCTTCTTGCTGGCATTTCTCGCCACCGCCGGATTTTTCTATGTCAACATCATGCCGGCGCTGGTGGACGGGCTGAAGGTTGGACTCGGCTTCAGCAACAAGCAGGCAGGGTTGGTCGGTTCCTGCAATGTCTACGGCGCAGCCGGCGGCGCATTCCTGATTGCGTTCTTGGTTCGACACCTCAACTGGAGAACTGCGGCCCACTTCCTTCTACTGGGGTTGATTGGCATGGACCTACTGTCCATGCTCGTCAAGAGTCCATTCGCGCTCATGGGTACTCGATTCTTGCACGGCTTTATCGGCGGAATGCTGGTGGGCCTGAGCTTTTCGATCTTCGCCCGCACCATCGCACCCGACCGTACCTTTGGGGTGTTGCTTCTGGTACAGGTTTTTGCCGGCGGTCTCGGCGTAATGAGCTTGCCATTGCTGGTACCGAGGTTTGGCACGAATATTCTGTTTGCGACGTTGATCCTCTTCAGCGTGACGACATTAGTGATGCTTCAGTTCTTGCCAGATTACCCAGTCAAGGCACCGGCGCCGCAAACTTCGGGTGGCGCGCCCGATCAATTGCAATTGAAACCGTTGTTGCTCGCGCTGTTATCGGTATTTTTCTTCCAAGCCGGCAACATGGGGCTATTCGCCTTCATCATCGGGCTCGGGAAGCACCACGGTCTAGAGGTCGCGTTTATCAGCGAGACGCTGGGCATCGCGAACTGGTTCGCGACGCTCGGCGCAGTATTGGTGATCGTGATTTCCACTCGCTTTGGAATATTCAACCCGATCGTCGGCGGCATGCTGTTGACGATGGCTGGCACCTATCTATTCAACTACAGCGGGGTAAAGTGGATATGGATTGCGGCGAACATTGGTACAGGTATTACGTGGAACTTTGTGATTTCTCACCTGCTTGGCATGTGTGCCAGATTTGATCGAACTGGCCAGACCGCGGTATGGGGCGGTTTTGCTTCCAAGATGGGCCTGGCGTCAGGCCCGATGCTATTTTCGTTCATGGTAGGAGCGGGCAATTACTCGGTATTGATCGCGGCGGCGCTGGGCTTGCTGACTCTTGCAACCCTTGCGTCCGCAATCCCGGCATGGGTGCTGGACCACGGTGCCGTCAAGGACTTACCTGATGCGCAGGGTGCTCAAGCTGATCCATAGTCCACACCACACATTCGAGCAGTCGTTATTCCTCTCGTCTTGGAGTTGAACATGTCGTTATTCTCGATTGCAGCGTTACAGGTTGAGTTGCCTTATGGAGATAATCGCGATCGTCTCGAAAAAGAAACCGCGCGAGTTCTGGCGAGGTTTCCGTGGGTGCGAATGGTGGTATTTCCCGAGCTTTGCTCATTTGGGCCGGGGTTGAGTTTTGCCGAAGCGATGCCCGGACCGACCGAAATCCGGTATCAGGCTTTGGCCAAGAAACACAATGTATGGCTTATCCCAGGATCAATTTATGAACGGGTTGGAGAAAACGTGTTCAACACCGCGCCGGTTATTAATCCCGAGGGTGACGTCGTCGCGCGATACCGGAAAATGTATCCCTTCCTGCCCTATGAAAAAGGAGTAGGTTCGGGAAACAAATTCGTAGTCTTCGATGTGCCGGAGGTCGGCCGCTTTGGAGTTTCAATCTGCTATGACGGGTGGGTTCCAGAGACGACGCGCGCGCTAGTGTGGGAGGGCGCTGAGGTCATTATCCATCCCACCATGACCGGAACCATTGATCGGGCGCAGGAACTGATCATAGCCCAGGCAAATGCCATAGTGAACCAGTGCTATTTCGTCGATGTAAACAATGCCGGTCAACTGGGCAATGGACGATCCATAATCGTCGGCCCGGAAGGTGAGATCATCCACGAGTCGGGTGAAGTGGGGGAACAGGTTCCTTTCACAATCGATCTCAATCGGGTTCGAGAGGTAAGAAAGTCCGGCACCCTCCGACTCGGTCAAATCCTCAAGTCATTTCGTGACACGGAGATTGACTTTCCCTGCTATCGAGGTAAATACCAAGACTCGCCAGCGATGGACGCACTGGGGCCTCTAACAATGCCCGAGAGCTAGCAGTGTAGATTCACATTGGCGGTATTCTGTCCGCTTCGCGGTGTAGTGTAGCCTTCAGAATTCGACATCTCGACGCGTGTCTGAAGCGGGCGGCTCCTAACCCAAAGGTCGGTTGTTCAACTTCACCGCACGGCCGCGGGCTTCCGACTGTGATGCATTTTACACAGGAAATCTCTCTCGCTCGCCCTGGAAGAACATCATGGCCGCATCGATGTGAGTAGCGTGGTGGGCAAAGGGAGCAAGTTCACAGTCGTCCTCCCATTTCACATGCCCGCTCCGGTTGCCGCAACCTAGAATTCCGGTCAGGCTAGATGCTGGTCAATCGTCGTTGGCCAAAGTCGCTCGCGACCTGTTGTCCGTCTTAGTTTCTGCCTCGAGGATGTGCGCAACTCTGCTATCAGGGCTTGTTCACCACCTGCGTCAGCAACGGTGACGTGCTCCCCTTGTGGCCACCCCAAGGCAGCGCCAAAAGCTAAAGTAGTACAAAAGCCAGCGCCAGCCCGCGCCACAAAACTCAACACCAACTAAGTACAGCAAGTAACCCAATGAAGTGGGTGAAAATCATTTTCCATTGACACGAACCGGGTTTGGGAGGGACAATAGCGACCCGTTTTTGAGGCAGAAGGGTAAGTCGGGAAAAGAATAGAAAGTTAGGACGGAGTTTAAAAGAGGTAGTCCCATGAACAGCCCCATTCAAGTGATTGCGAGGAGCCCAACGGCGAAGGTTTACGCCAAGCTCGTTTGCGTCCTGTGTTTATGGGCTCTTTGGAAAGCTACTGCGAATCTGGCGTTCTGCTATTTGTTTTGGATCACAACTCTAGCCTGGGCGGTACGCTACATCGTCCGTTCCAA
>Ga0187862_10001438_pt1 | contig 25242 bp, 20 predicted proteins | sample June2016WEW_10_1_FD_133003 | JGI IMG/M metagenome (GOLD analysis project Ga0187862, IMG submission 133003) | Peatland microbial communities from SPRUCE experiment site at the Marcell Experimental Forest, Minnesota, USA - June2016WEW_10_150 | ecosystem: Environmental > Terrestrial > Soil >...
GGACGTCATTATCAAAAAGGGAAAGGAGATTCTTAAAATGACGTACGCCTCCCTCAATATTCTCTCTGGGGTTAAAGACATTCGAAACATTCATCCGGGAAGCGGTCTCCGGCATCAATTGCATCAATCCCTTCGCCCCTTTTCTCGAGATAGCAAGGGGATTGAATCCTGACTCCGCTCGAATCATGGCCTTGATCAAGGCAAAATCCACTTGATATTTTTTGGAGAACTCGGAAATCAGCGAGTCGTATTGGGCAGAATCTTTCACATAAAAACCGGCGCTTTCATTACCCACATCCTCATTGCTCTCCCGGATGTAAAGCTTGAACTTGGGATCTCTCGGGCAGTTGGTAAAATGGATGACGCCGTTCTCGTCCACGTATCGGTAAATGCCAGCGGAGCAGTTCACCGCGAAAAGGAATGAAAAGAATAAAATAATTGAAACACTCATGAACTTTATCATGCCTTAACCCTTAGGGTAAAAATTAGTCCAAAATTACCATAAGTTGTCACTTTTGTCAACGAATTTATAAATCTGTACACGTTCCTTTAATTAGAAAACCCTTTAAAATTAAAGGAATTTCCAGATTTTATGGGCAAAACTCAAGCAATTAGATATGCAATCTCCGTGCCGTGCAGGCCCTTTCGAAGTTTGAAGTTTCCCTACGGATACATCCTTCCCATGGCTCTTTCCAATTGGGCCTTGGCGACGTTGAAGTCGCTCAAAGCGCCATAGTAATTGACCCTCGCCTGGGCGAGTAACGTCACCGCATTGACCACATCCGTCTGCGTGGACACCTGGTACTTATACCTCTCCTCGTTCATCCTTAAATTCTCCTCGGCCTGCTCAATGGACTTTTCGGCGGTGCGGATATTCCTTTCCGCCACCTGCATGTTGAGATAATCATCCTTCACCTCTAACGTAACCGAGTCGATAAGCTGAGTTTTCGCATCTTCTGCTTGTTTGACCTTCACCCTGTTCTCCCCAACCTTGAACGCCGTGTTTCCCCAGTTCCAAAGGGTGAAGGTGGCCAAAGCCTGAACCGTCCAAATGTTACTTTGTATGCCGCTCTCCGTCGTCCACCAGTCGGAGGTCCGACTATAGTTGCCCGCAAGGCTGATCGTCGGAAAGAAAGCGCTCCTCGCGATCTTGACATTCTCCTTGGCCTGGTCGATGTTCAATTGAGCGGTCTTGATCTCCGGCCTTAGTCGAATGGCTTCCTCAAGAGACTGGTCGAACGAGAGAGGAAACGCTTTGTGCGCAAGAATGTCGACCACTTCGAATGGTGTGTCGACCTCTCGCCTCAGCAGTATATTGAATGAAGCCTTGGCCGTGGCCAGATCGTTTGCCGCCCTGACCAGTTGCTGTTTGGCATTAGCCAGATTCACCTCGGCCAGAAGCACATCATTTTTGGGAACGATTCCGACGTCAAAAAAAGCCTGCGTCACTTCGAGTTGAGCCTCAAAATTCTTGACTTGCTGCTCAGCCACTGCCAAAAACTTCTCTGCCCTTAAAATGGTGAAGTACCCTATCCTCACCTGAAGAACCAAATCCCGTTTTGCCGTCTCCAAGCTCTCTTTTGAAACATCCACGCCCAGCTTCGCTGAACGATAACTGGCCAGGTTAAACCCTCCGGTGAAAAGGGGTTGACTGACCGTGGTATTAAAATTGTAAACGTTACTATTAGTGCTCTGTTGGAGGGCGGTAGGGGTTAGATTTTGAAGGGTACTTGCTGTTAAAACGCCAATGAAAAAAGGGTAACTATATTTGGTGTAATTATATTGTCCGGTCCATTGAGGCAGGAAATTGGTGATCGCTTCCTTACGTCTAAATTCAGATCCCTCAACCCCCATAGCGGCAGAATGGATTGCCAGACTCCTTTCCATAGCGATTTTTATGCTTTCCTCCAGGGTGAGCGGCGCCTGAGATTCTTGCGCCCAAGCGGCATTTGTCGAAACGATTGTCCATAAAATGAACCCGATGAAACATTTCATTCTCATTGATCTGCTTCCTCCTTTCGATCTGCTGCACACCGCCAAAGAAGATTTTCAAAAGCGTATCTAGCTTCACAAGATGCCTGATACTCTTTTTCTTTTCTGCCGATTCTTTTGGTCTCCATAATTTTCATTGACTTGGACGGACACTGGAAATATTTGTTCAGTTCCGAATGGCAGTTCATTCTATTTTAGTAAAAAAGCCCTGTCAAATTTAATTCTTTGCCCGACCCCCTTTATCTTCAGATGACTGCAGAATTGTCTTAACCTCGCCTCCTACCCTCTGAGGCATCTCCACGTAACCCATTACTCCTTCAGACGATCCGCCCCGGCACCGGTGATGCGGCGGAATCGGTGCCCACATCATGCGTTTGCCGCGGTTGTTTCCCCTTGAACACGCGGTATATTAGGGCAAAGAATAATGGGATGTAAAAGAGGTCGATGAATGTAGCGGAGAGCATCCCGCCCGTCACAGCAGTGCCAATGGCATTCATGGCGCCCGCTCCTGCGCCCGTTGCGAGGGCCAGCGGCAACACCCCGAAGAAAAAAGCCATCGAAGTCATGATGACCGGTCGGAACCTCACCCGCACCGCCCCAAGGGTTGCTTCCATCACTCCCTCTCCATGCGACAGTCGTTCCCTTGCAAACTGAATAATAAGAATGGCGTTCTTGGTCGTCAGACCAAGCGTGGTGAGAAACCCGATCTGGAAGTAGACGTCATTGTGCAGCCCCCGCAACGAGGTAACCAGCGTTGCACCGAATACACCCAGCGGCAACATCAGCATATTGGCGATGGGAATCGGCCAGCTCTCATACAGGGCTGCCACGCACAGAAAGATAACGAGGATGGAAAAGACATACAGAAGAGGCGCCTGGGAACTCGACATCCGCTCCTGATAGGAAAGCCCGGTCCATTCAAAACCGATCCCCTGCGGCAATTTAGAGACCATGTCTTCCATGGCCTTCATCGCATCACCGGAACTCCTCCCCAGTGCCGGCTCTCCCCATATGTTCATAGACGGAAAACCGTTGAAACGCTCCAGTCTGGGAGAACCCGAGGTCCAGTGGCTGGAGGCAAGGGAGGAAAAGGGAACCATCCTCCCTGCGGTATTGCGTACGTAGAGCTTTTCTATGTCCTTGGGCAGCATGCGATAGGGGGCATCCGCCTGAATATATACCCTTTTCACCCGGCCGCCCTGGATGAAGTTGTTGACATAGGCGCTGCCAAAGGCCCCCGAGATGGTGTCATGGATGGAGGTAATCGGGACCCCAAGGGCGCCGGCCTTTTCCCAGTCCACGTCGACCCGGTACTCGGGTACGTCTTCCATGCCGTTGGGTCGGACTTTGGCCAGACGCTTGTCCTTTGAAGCCATACCGAGGAGCTGGTTACAGGCCTCCATCAGCTTTTCGTGACCGAGTCCGCCCCGGTCGAGCAACTGGAAGTCGAATCCGGTGGCATTGCCCATCTCGATTACCGAAGGCGGCGGGAAGGCGAAGATCAGGGCGTTGCGGATCTGAGAAAAGGCCCTCGTGGCCCGTTCTGCAATGGCTTTCACCCTTAGGTCCGATCGGTCGCGGAGTTTCCAGTCTTTAAGCATTATAAATACCATACCGTTGGTCTGGACCCTTCCGGAAAAGCCGAAACCGGTAATTGCCATACACGATTCCACTGCCTCTTTTTCATTCTCCCGGAAATAACGCTGCACTTCGTACACGATCTTCTGCGTCTGCTCCATGGTGGAGCCCGTCGGCAACATGACCTGGGCGAGGAGGATCCCCTGGTCCTCGTCGGGAACGTACGATGTGGGCATACGAAGGAAGAGAATCCCCACGGCCGCCACAATCAAGATATAAATGATAAAGTAGCGGAGTTTCCTCGAGAAGGAGCGCTCGACCGTTTTCACATACCGATCTCTGGTGCGGAAAAAGATCCGGTCAAACCACGAAAAAAAAGGCCGCAGGAAAAAGACCGCGTTTTCCGCGGGTTCATGCCCTGCGGCCACCGGTTTGAGGAGGGAAGCGCAGAGGACCGGCGTCAGGATCAATGCCACCACCACCGACAGGAGCATGGAGGCGATGATGGTTATGGAAAATTGCCGATAGATCACGCCCGTCGAGCCGCCGAAAAAGGCCATGGGGCCGAACACGGCCGAGAGCACAAGCCCGATGCCGATCAGGGCGCTCGTGATCTGTTCCATGCCTTTGCGGGTGGCGTCCCTGGGCGAAAGCCCTTCTTCGCTCATGATTCGTTCCACGTTTTCCACCACCACGATGGCGTCGTCCACCAGAAGGCCGATGGACAGCACCATGGCGAACATCGTAAGCATATTGATGGAGAATCCGAAAAATCCCAATACCGCGAAGGTCCCCAGGAGAACCACCGGCACCGCGATGGTCGGGATCAGGGTGGCCCGGATATTTCCCATGAAGAGCCACATGACCAGGAAGACCAGCAGGATGGCCTCAAGGAGGGTCTTCAGCACCTCGCCGATGGCTACCTTGACAAAGGGGGTGGTGTCGTACGGGTAGACGACCTTCATCCCCGGAGGAAAGTACCGGCTCATTTCCTTCATTTTCGCTTTGACCGCATCGGCCGTATCCAGGGCGTTTGCGCCGGCGGCCTGCCGGATGGCCATGCCGGCCGAGGGTTTGCCGTTGTAAAGAACATCCATGTCGTAGGAGTCTGTTCCCAACTCCGTTCGCCCCACATCCCTGATCCGTACGATCGAGCCGTCCGGATTGACGCGGATGGGGATGACGGCAAATTCATCAGGGGTCTTCAGCATGCTCTGGACGATGATGGAGGCGTTCAGGCGTTGACCTTCCACTGCCGGCGCCCCGCCGAACTGGCCGGCTGAGACCTCGACGTTGTAAGACTGAAGCGCGGCGATCACGTCATCGATCGTCAGATTATAATCGACTAACCGGTCTGGGTTCAGCCAGATACGCATGGCATACTGCGTTCCGAATTCTTCCACCTCGCCCACGCCGGGGACCCGCGAGAGGACCTTCTCCAAATTGGATTGGGCATAGTCCCTCAAGTCGTTGCCGTCCATGCTGCCGTCTTCCGAAATCAGGCCCACGATCATCAGATAGTTTCGGGTGGCCTTGCCGACGGTGACACCCTGCTGCTGGACAACCACGGGCAGGCTCGCCATGGCAAGCTGGAGCTTATTCTGCACCTTGGCCCAAGCGAGGTCCGGGTCGGTCCCAGGGGCAAAGGTCAACTCGATGCGGGAGAGCCCCGACGAATCGCTGGTGGCGGACAGGTAGATCATCTTGTCGAGGCCGGTCATCTTCTGCTCGATGATCTGAGTGATGCTGTTTTCCACGGTCTCCGCCGAGGCCCCGGGATAGAAACTCTGAATGTAGATCGACGGAGGCGCGATGGGTGGATACTGCGATATAGGCAGATTATAGATGGCGAGGACGCCCGCCAGCATGATGACGATGGCGATGACCCAGGCGAATACGGGCCGATCCAGGAAGAATCTCGATAACATCAGGTACCTCCGATCAATTCGCTTTTGCAGCCGGGTGAGCCGCCTTCTCGGCCACCGCGCCACCTTTCCCACCAGCATCGAACGGGACAACCTTTACGGAAGCCCCCGGCCGAACTTTCTGGCTCCCTTCTACAATCAAACGGTCACCCGGGTTCAATCCCTCGCTGACAAGCCATCGGTCGCCCATGGCGCGAGCGACTGTGATCATCCGCTGCTCGACCTTGCCCGAGCCGTCCACGACCAGAACAACGGGATTCCCCTTCGGGTCGCGGGACACCCCTTGCTGCGGGACGAGAATGGCGCGGTCAACGACGCCTTCTTGGACAACGGCACGCACATACATACCTGGCAGAAGAGTATGTTTAGGGTTCGGAAAGACCATCCGGAGGATAAACGATCCGGTGCTTGGATCAACCGTGACCTCGGAGAACTTCAAGGTCCCTTCCTGCGGATAGGGTGTGCCGTCTTCAAGAAGCAGCCTCACCCGTGCCTGGTCGGGACCGGCACCCTTGATCCGGCCGGCCGCGATGTTCCGTTTGAGCTGCAGCAGGTTGGCGCTCGACTCTGTCGCGTCTATATAAATCGGAGCAAGCTGTTGGATCGTTGCGAAAGGGGAACCCTGATACGCCGTTGCGAGAGCGCCTACAGTCACATTGGATTTGCCGATGCGGCCGGATATCGGCGCCGTGATGCGCGTGTACGCCAAATTGATACGGGCGGATTCAACAGCGGCTTTCGAGTAATCGATATCGGCCTCGGCCTGCTTGAGAGCAGCGTCCGCATTGTCGAAATCCTGCTGGCTGATCGCTTTGAGGACAATCAACTGCCTGTAGCGCTCGGCCTTCAACCGGATGGGTGGGAGATTGGCTTCGCTCCGCGCAAGCGCTGCAACGGCATTGTCGTAGGCCGCCTGATAGGGCGCCGGATCAATCCGATAAAGCACGCTGCCGGCTTTGACGTCGGAGCCTTCGTTGAATAGACGCTCTTGGACAATGCCATTCACTTGGGGACGAATCTCCGCAACAAAGTAGGCGGATGTCCGACCGGGCAATTCGGTGGTTAGCACGACGCGCTCGGGATTGACTGTAACAACGGCAACCTCGGGGAAACCGGGCTTGGGAGCAGCCTGCTGCGAGCTGCAACCGCACGGGATAAGGCCTGCGAGCAGAGCTATCGAAACGACGATCATTTTAACCCTTTCATTTACATTTTCCTGAAGTTGCATGAAACACCTCTCAAAGAACAATTTTCGTCATATTGAGTCGGCAAAGCGCCACTCCAGATCACGGGCCAACCAGTCCCTTGAAGAGAATATCCAGGATCGTGTCCGGATTTTCTGGGTAAGGATGGCGATCAGGCGCCTCAAGCCAGAGAAAAAGAAAGGCATTGGTGAGGCTGTTAAGGGCAACGGCTAAATGGTACGGGTCGGCGATCTTTTTAAACCGTTTCCTTTTAATCCCACTTTCAAAGATCGAGCCGAGGGTTTGCAGGAACCGGCCATATCGTTTTCGGATTTCGGAATCAAGGCCCGCCATGACGTTGAAGCTCGCTCCCCCGGTCTCAGCAAAATAGAGACGGACTATGGAAACATTGGCACGAAAGACTGCGCCCTTGGCCCTGACGTAATTTCGCAGTTTTTCAATCTCGTCATCCGGCTCTTCAATTGCCTTGGTGAGCGCATCATGGAATTTCTCGGCCTGCCCCAGGATAAGGGCCTTGTAGAGGTCCTCCTTGTTCTTGAAGAACTTGTAAAGTGTCCCGATGGCAAACTCGGCCTTCTCGGCGATCTCGTGCATGGAGACGTTGTGGTATCCCTTCTCCGAGAAAAGCTCGATTGCAGAGGCAAGTATCTCTTGACGTTGCCTTAACTTCTCTCTTTCTCGCCTTGAGAGCTTTTTGCTTTGCATCGCTTGACCTCGTGCGGCGTCTAGGGTTACGCCATATAAATGTGAATCAGACGTCATATTATAAAATGTGTCGTCAATTTGTCAAGAAAAACCTTAAGAAATTTGGCCAGCAACTTCAACCCTCTGGCGGACAAGATCGTTTATCCGATAACCCGCGCGAAGCATAGTGGCGTGGCTGGGTGAAATTGACAAAGGACGGAGTTCAGGGTATGGGCTAAAGCTTTGTCAAAGGATCGCGGCCGGTCCCGAACACATAAACGGTTTCCCCTGACTCAGGATTTGGATGAAATGGAGACGATCTTTCCGCTTACCTCGAGAATATGGACCGTGACCCCTTTTAAGGATTCAAGGATGCCAAGATAAATGGGCGAATGTTCGGGCTCGCAGATGCCCTGTATCAGTCTCTCTTCGTGTTCTTCGGAATAGGTATTCACGATTTCAAAAACGGACCTCCCCTCTTCTCCGATTCGTTGGCCGAGGAGTTTGTTCTCGGTCGCAATCAGGTTTGGGAGGTATTCTAAGAGTCTGATGGTCTCCTGGAAGATGTCGTTCACCTCCTTGACCGCTCGCTCACTAAAGAGGATATGTTTTTCAGACTTGGCCCTTAACCGGTCCAAGATTCCTTCGATATTGTAAGTCATGCGATCAAGGCTGGAGGCGATGGAGAGATAAGGTTTCGCCGACCCCTTCCCTTTCTCGCTCGATGGACTCTTTGAAATAATAAAACTGGCCAGTTCTGAGGAATATTGGAGAATCCTATTCTTGACCTCCTCAGCCTCTTTGAAAGATTTCTCCGTTGGCTTTCGGAATGCCTCGGAAGCCAAATTCAGCATTTTCATCAGATGCTGACAGACTCGAACCATATTCTCCTTTATTTCTTTGTCCATCCTCCCGGTCCCCTGTCTTAAATAGAAAATCCACAACATCAATCGTACAATGATTTTCTATTAATCCCCTCTAACCCCCCTTTAGCAAAGGGGGGAGAGGGGGGATTTTAAAACAGCTTCAGCTGTTCTTTTGACTCCCCCTCTGCCTGTCGCTCGGGGAAGAGATCAATTTTCCCGTAAACGCCGTCATGGCCCGGAATGATCGAAACCTTTCCCCGCCTCATTCGGACAATCCCATCCAGGATATTGGGCGGGACAAATGAGGCCAGTTCATCGGGAGCAGCATCGAGAAGAATCCTAAATTCCGATCCTCCTCTCTCGATCAACCTTTCGTACTCAGCCTCCACTGCCTTGGTCCCGACCCGGACGCCCAGCACCTCGGCAATGATTTCTTCCAACGGGATGAGGTGGATCGAGGGGATGGCATTCTTCGGAACAAACCCCTCGGGACGGTCGGCGAGCTCCTCTACCCGATGCATCACGCCCACCGTCAGCTTCTTATGACAGTTCGGGCAGAGGTATTGGTTCGCCTTGGTTTGGGAGGGAGAGAAGATCACGCCGCATTGACGGTGGCCGTCATAATGATATTTCCCCTCCTCCGGGAAAAATTCGATGGTGAAGAGAAGCTTTCTCCGATCTTTCTTTCGAATGGTCTCGGCGATCTCCCGATAGTCCAGCGCACAGTCGAATGCATTCGCCTCCCTCCCCAGCCGACTCGGGGAATGGGCATCCGAATTGGAGATGAGCGTGATGGGGTCGAGAGCCGATAACCTCCAATTCATTTCAGGATCGGAGGAAAGGCCCGTTTCAATGGCGTGGATATGAGGAGAGAGTTCTCCAAAACATTCTTCGATGGAGTCGAATCCCGAATTAGCCCCGAAGATCGAAAACCAGGGCGTCCAGGCGTGGGCAGGAATGATCAAGCAATCTTCCGAAATATCCAAAATCATCTTCGCTAATTCCTTTGCACTGAAGCTAAAAATGGGCCTCCCATCTGAGGAGAGTTTCCCGAGATTACCCAACTTGGATCGTACGGCCTCCACCACTTCAAAACTGGGCGCAAAAAGAAGGGTGTGGATCCGCCTTACCCTTCCGTTCTGAGTGTAAATATTGCTAACCTCTGTCGTCAGAATATAGAGAACGCCCTGATCTCCCTTCTTCAACTTGAAGAGGCCGCTCCCCAAGGGCTCTAATTTCGACCGCAACTCTGCGAAATAGGTGGGGTGGGTAAAGTCGCCTGTCCCAAGAAGAGCAATGCCCTTTTTCTTCGCCCATCGAGCAAGGGTCTCCACTTCCATGTCCTTGCTCGTGGCCCGACTGAATTTCGAATGAATGTGAAAATCAGCAATGAAGCGCATAACACCAATTAACCGCAGAGCGCATAGCGCTAAGCGCAGAGAGTTCTCAACGCCATGCCCTATGCCCTATGCCAGATGTTGAAAAATGACTCAGCCTTCGGATGGCCTCCATCTTCTCCCGGTCTCCTACCTTGGCCTTGTCAATCGCTCCTTTTAGTACTTCAATCGTCTGATCATAGACTTTTCGATCCACGGGATAGGGATAGCCGTCTTTTCCTCCGTGAGCAAAACTGAATCGAGTCGGGTCTTTGAAACTCGGCTTTATCCCGTAGATCAGCTCTGAGATCAGACTCAGCGCCCGAAGGCTTTGAGGGCCAACCCCTTTGATTCCAAGAAGCTGCTCAAAATTGTCTGGCGAACGTTCATAGATTTGAATAAAAACCTTCTCCAATCTCTTCAGACGGGTCTCTTCCATGGGAACGGGATGCTCCCGGGGAAGCGAAAGGGATACGGCTCTTTTCCCCTCGGTCATCAAAAATTCAGGTTTCTCCTGGGAAAGTTCTGTGATGGATTGTCTGGCCCTTTCACTTTCCTGTGCCACAAGGTTTAAGCCTTCTCTTTTTCGATCACAACAGACCGCCCAGTGCGGCTCACAGACAAAATCCTTAATCCCCTGGCTGAACCAATGATATCTTCGGGCATATCTGTTTTCTTCATTCATGCCTTGTTGGACCACTGCCCACTGTCCCGATTGAGTGAAGAAGAAGGTATGATGGTAGATTTGGTACCCGTCCTGAACGGCTGCACTGTCCACCTTGGCAGACATCCGGCTTGCATAAACAAGTGGGGTGCCATCAATCGCTCTCTCGGAACAAATCTCTTCGATTTCGACGGGAGTTCTTCTGGAGACTCTTCCTTTCCCTCCTGCGACGAAAAACCCCATCTCCTTTTCCATCCCTTTGATTCCTTCTTTCAGTGCTCCGCAGACCGTCGTCGTCACGCCGCTCGAGTGCCAATCAAACCCCAACAGACAGCCAAAGGCCTGGAACCAGAAAGGGTCGGAAAGCCGGGAAAGCATTTCTTCCGCTCCGTAAGTATCGATGACGTAAAGGGTGATCTCCCTCGCCAGACTCTTCATCCTCTGAAAAAGCCAGGCAGGGGCCTTCCCATAGTGGAGCGGAAGATTCGCGACTCCCGTTTTCATCTCAAAATGACTCCTTCTCCAGCCTGTTGATCACCCGGAGCGCACGATCGTTTATATTATGACCGGCTTAGACTGACGGGATCATCCCACAACCTTGTAGACGACGTCGTGTTCTCTCACCCGGCCGTTTACTTTGATCCCGAGATCCGCACCTGGCCCCGCCTCTGGAACACTTTTGTTCTCAATCTGCATGGAATCGATGGTTTGAGTGACATCAGTCGTATGGCCGACAATATGGATGGTATCTCCGACCTTTAAAGACCCCTCTGATAACCGTATCGCGGCGACACTAATCTTTCCAAAAAATTTGATAATTTCCCCTATTTTCTTCTCTTCCATTTTCTTCCTCCCTTCTTAACATTCTTGCACGTTTAAGTCTGAGAACTTATCCTCAATCCCGCGTGAAGATGTCACTCCCGCCCTCCTATCCTCTCCACCCCCTCGAGAACCTCTCCCACCTCAATCCCTCTCAGACATTGAAAGTCCTTGCATCGGAGGAGACGCTCTTGTGGGCAGGGGGAGCAACGGACTCCCCTGGAAACGACCAATGCCTTTTCTCCCCGCGGCGACCAGACCTCTTGATCCGTGGGCCCGAAGATGGCCACCGTAGGAAGGCTTATTGCTGCGGCCAGATGAGAAATACCGGAATCGTTTCCGATAAAAAACCGGCATCTTTCCATGACGGACGCCAGTTGGAGAAGAGTGAGTTCCTTTGCCAGAATGGGCGCGGTGGGTCTCACTCCTTCAAAGGCCCTCTCGACTTCTGGTCCCTCGGCCGGACCGAGGACAACGAGGATTCTTGAACCGAGATGATCTTGAAAAATGTGAGCAAGGTTTAGGAATCGGCCAAGGGGCCAAACCTTCTTCTTGCTCCCGCTACCGGGATGGAGGATGATGACCTTTGATCGCTCGTCTGGAGTCACTCCTTTGCCTTTCCAGAAACCCCTTGCCCATTCTCGATCTTCGTCTTTCAAATAGAGCCTGGGAATCGATCCAAATGCCGGAAATCCGTATTGGGCAAATTGTTTGAGGAGGTGGTCGGATAAATGTACCTTCTCATCCCGGGGCGGAAAAGAAGTGATGTGAAGAATTCGTCCCTCACAAACCCTTCTCAGATTTTTGATGACCGATCCTTCCCCGTCTCTTCCAAAGACGGCGATGAGATCAAACCTCTTAAAAAATTGGGAGAGAGAGGGATCCAGAGACCCTTCCCGAACGAAGAAAGAAGCCATTCCTCTTTGATCGACGGAGAGGATCTTGTCGGCGTAGAATCGCTTTTCAGCCAGCTCCAGAATTCCCGGATATCCCATCATGACCGATTTGGCTTGTGGAAAGGCCTTTCGCATGGCCTCAAGGGCGGGCAAGGACAGAATAAAGTCGCCCAGCGCACCCTGATGAATTACCAGGATGGATTGTACCCCGGGTGCTTCGGTGGGACGGGGAGAGACTGCCATCGATCTTCCTCTCGGTCAGGAGATTCTTTCCAACCGCTTTCGAACGTGCTCATCGTCGGGTGTGATCCGGAGGATTTTCCGATATTCCCTTCTCGCCTCCTCCCATCTTTTCTGATCCTCATACAGGACACCCAAATTGATCCTCGCAAAGAGGTAGTTGGGGTTGATGCGAAGGGCCTTCTTCAATTCTAAGACAGCTTTCCGGTACTGTTTTCGATCATTGTATAGAAGGGCCAGATTATAATGGAGATCTGCATACTGAGGGTTCAACCGAACCGCTTTATCCATGCACCGGAGGGCTTCGCGGAACCGGCCCATCAAACCATAGACGTAACTGAGGTTGGCATATCCCATGCCGTAGAGAGGGTTAATCCTCAAAGCCTTCTGAAATTCCTGAATGGCCTTGGAGTAGACCCCCTGGTAGTAGTAGACGGTTCCAAGGTTCGCATGGAAAATAAATTCATCTGGATTCAGCCCTTCGGCCTTCTTAAGCTCCTTGACCGCCTGCGCAAATTTCCCTCTTTTAGCAAGATTGAGACCGACGAAGTTGTGGAATTGAGCGTAGGGGTACAAAAGAATTCTTTTCAACGCAGCCTCTGCTTTCGGATCGAGGTGGATGGTCCCTCTCTGCCACACCCCCTTCTCCCTATAATAGTCCCGGTAGTGGGAATGGCAGTGCATCGCCTTACAAATCCTTGCCGCCGCCTCCTTTTGCCTTCCGGTTTGCAGGTACAGGATCCCCAAGACATGTTGAAGAAAACCATCCCTGGGACGCCTCTTCGCCTCGGAGAGGAAAATCTCTTCGGCTTTCTTCCATTGCTTGGTTTCCATATACAAAAACCCCAAATTGAGAATGGCCTCTCCATATTTTGGGTTTAGCCGGATGGCCTTCAACAAATGGATCTCCGCCCTTTCCATTTTTCCCTCGACCATCAGGAGAAGGGCGAGCTGATTCTGGAGATCTGCGTAATTGGGATGAATTTGAACCATCTTCCCGATTTCATCCAAAATGTGCCGATAGATTGGGTTCTGTCCTGGCTTCATTTGTTTTCATCCTCTTTCGTCATTTCAACGTGGAACCAATGCCCTTTCTCCTTTTTCCAGTTGTTAAGCTGGAAAACCACATCCGAGACCCCCGGTATGCGCCGGATCTTCTTTTCTAACAGATAAAGTGTATTCACCGCGAACTGATTTACTTTGTCCGAATCCCAGGATGGATTAAAACGAGAAAGCCGAAAAGTCCCCTGAATGTAAACCACTCCTCTCACCGTGCCGAATTCCATCTGGGAGGCATCGATATCGGTACGAGCCAGCATCCGTCGGATATTCGCTTGGATCGAAAAATCTTCTCTTAACATGGCAACGGATCAATGATCCCTATGATCTCAGGAGGTATCCGAGTCTTTCTCCAGCGCCCTCTTGATCGCATCCAACAACTCCTCAGGGTCATAGGGCTTCTTAATATAAAAACGAGCTCCCAATGTCATGGCCCTTTCTTCGGAGTCCCTCTCCGGCCCCCCCGTCAGAAAAATGATGGGAATGGAAACGGTATTCGTGGAATGTTTCAGTTTCTCGGCAACGCTGAACCCATCCCCGGCCGGCATACGGATGTCGAGGATGATGAGATCCGGTTTCTCTTTGTGGGCCACAAAGATCGCTTGGGCCCCGTCAAAAGCGGTGACCACCTCGTACCCCGCTCCCTGAAGCCGGATCATCAATGCCTTGATAATATCCCGCTCGTCATCGACAACGAGGACCTTCTTTTTCTGACCCATAGACACCTCATTCTGCCCGCACCATTGCCACTTCCCCTTTTCCCATTTTCTTCCAAAAAGGTGATTCCCCCTGAAGCCAAACCAACATCTGATCCCTCCTTTGATGAAACGACTCCATTCCTCCTTTTTCGATCGGTATACCTGTAGGATAAGCCTCTTTCAGGGGATTCCGGAATCGGCCGTCTTTGGACACCCGATAGTCCAAGTGGGGTCCTGTAGAAAGACCGGTCGATCCCACATACCCAATGACCTGTTTCTGCTTGACCCTCACTCCTTTTCTGACCCCGTGACCAAAACCGGAAAGATGACCGTAATAGGTCGTATAGCCATTCCTGTGGCGGAGAATGACCTGGTTCCCGAACCCATTGCCCCACCCGCAAAAGGTAACCGTTCCATCCGCCACCGCCCAAATCGGTGTTCCGGGTGGAGCCGCATAATCCACACCGAGATGGGGTCTCAATCCGCCCAGGATGGGATGGAGTCGTACCCTGCTGAATTTAGAGCTGATCCGGTTGAACCTTAAAGGAGCCTTTAAAAATGCCTTCCTCAGAGAAATTCCTTTCTCATTGTAATAGCCATCTTTATAATGGATCCCCCTAATGATTTTTTCTCCCCTCTGATATTCGACGCTATGGATGGTTCCATATCCGACGAATTGATCTCCTTTGTAGATCTTCTCCACCACCACTTTGAACCGATCCCCTTCTCGGACGTCCTTATAAAAATCGATTTCCCAGGCCAGAATTTCAGCGAATGCGGTGGTCAACGGGTCCTGTTCTCCGGCCTCATCCATTGCCTCAAAGAGAGAAGAACGAATCTCCCCGACGACCTTTACCAGATGGGTTTCGAGGGAAACTTCTTTCCTGCGAGCGACGTATCCCTGGGCATCCTTTTCGATCTCATAGATCTCGGTTGGACTCGCTTCGTAAATAAACGTTACCAACTCTCCCTTCCCATCGGCGATGAAACGATAAGTCCCTCCTTTGATCTTCCTGAAATTCACGTAGGATTTCAATTTGGAAACGATCAGATCGATCCATCGAGGGGGAATGTTCTTCTCCGTTAAAGATTGGAAAAGATTACTTCGTTCTTCCACTTCGCCCTCGATCGTCTGAAGCTGGGGCTCCTGGGAGGTGGATGTCGCGGAGGTAGGGGAAGTGGCGGGAGGCGGTGGAGAAGCGGAGGGGATTAAAAAAAAGTAGATCAGAAAAAAAAGGGCCACGATAAAAGACCCCGAAACAAGAACCCACTTCCTCCTCGCTTTCTTGGCCTCAGAAGGTTGCCCTTTGAATCGGTCCGGTTCTTTTGAATCAAAATTCTCCATTCTCAGCTCTTCATTCTTTTATAGGACCCCTCTCAAAAAATTCGCAGCATCTTCAGGTGGCGTAGGATTGACGAAAAAACCCGTCCCCCATTCGAACCCTTCCCGCAATCCTATTCGTAGTCGCGTTTCGATGTGCCAATGGTACTCCGGCCGATGGAACCGATTCTGGACAGGGGATGTATGGAGAGTAAAACTGTAAGGAGGATCGGAAAGAAGTTCAAAAAAACAATGGAACAGCGACTGGATCCCACCGGAAAGATCTGCCACCTCCTCTTCCCTAATGCGATGGAAATCGGGGGAGTGAACCTTGGGGATGATCCAGGCTTCAAAGGGGTAACGCGAGGCGAAGGGCAAGAAGATCAAAAAATGGACGGTCTCCAGAATCACCCTTTTCTTCATCGTCATTTCTTCTTTGATGATGTCACAAAAGATGCAGCGTTCCTTGCGCTGGTAGTAATCCAGCGTCCCCCAGACCTCTTCGTCAATCCTCTTCGGGATGACCGGCATGGCCAGGATATGGGAGTGGGGGTGACGATTGAAGATGCCGGGATAATTTTTCAGGATGAGGAACTGCTGAAATCGCTGATCCTTCTCCAAGTCAATCAGCCTTTCCCGATAAGCTTGGAGGATTTTCTCAATCTGCCTGGGTTCCATGGTGGCCAGGCCCTGTTCGTGTTCAGGGGCTTCCACGACGATCTCATGGGCACCGATCGCCTCCATGACATCGTACATCCCCTCAGGCCTTCGATCGTAGTCCCCTTCGATACGGAAGAAAGGAAATTTATTGGGAACGACCCGGACAGACCATCTTCCGCCATCGCCTCTCAATGAGTAAGTCTCTTGCGGAGTCATCTTTTCATTGCCCGGGCAAAAAGGACAGGGGTCCTCCGCCTCCTGAACGCGATAGGGAGGTTTGAAAGGAAGGTAGTCCGACGGACCTTTCGGGTGGTCGGTGGTGACCACTACCCACATTCTTGTAACGGGCTCTCTCCTCAGCTCTGCCATCAGACTCTACTCAGGAAAGAAGGGATTGGTAAATATACTGTCTCCCCCGGTGAGGCTCGTCCCTTCCCACCGCTGGTCCCTCCACTCGTGCCACAAGGCGCTTTCTATAAAGATTGAGAAGCCGGGTGCCGCTTGTGTTCATTCCGATCCCTTCCTCCTCGGATAATTCCCTCAGGGTCAACTGCTTCTTCTCCATCACCCGGTTCAAGGTGTGGATGAGATAATTATTCAGAGAACCGATGATTCGCCATCCTTCCGTCCCTGTAATCAGAATAGCCAGTCTTTTCCTTTCCAAGGCCACATCGACGTTCTCCGCCTGAGAGGAGTTGAGGTTCTTCAGGACGAGAAACTTCTCTCCATACTCACCGCTCCACAGCCGGGAGATCATTTTCGCCACCACCTCATCTGCCCAGGAAAAGTCGATGGAACCCATCCCCGAAAAATCGAGGACGACGCGAAGGGATCGTTTTTCTTCGCCCAAAATCTTTTCAAGGGCCTCTCGAATCCGGGCGCCTCGCAGCCGGCCAGCCATCTCCCTCGACCCGTTCTTCAAAACGGTACCGGTCAGTTTCTTTAAAGAAAGAGTCCGCTTCTCCATTCTCTTGCTTCAATTGATTCAGTTGAACTAACTAATCATAGATTTAGATTTTTGTCAAGTGATTTTTGAGAGAGGTCCGCTGGATCTCCCCTTGGGGATTGTGTGGTAACCATGATGGAGGTAGGAAGCAGACGGGACAAACAGTCAGGCTCCTCAGCTTTAGAATGCGGCCATTTAGAGGTATGGGTAATCGAGCTTATTGTTAATGCCACCTTTCCATCGGCTTGCAGCCCAGTAGACGACCGATAAAAGGTTTCCGCTCTAAAGCTTCGTCACCTGACCGCCTGTCCCGTCTCGCAACGCAAGCGGTTTTTCGTTAATGGCGGCGCAGTCTCTTGAGGAAAGGGTGAGGCGCAAAAAATTGCGGCGGGGAGTGACGGGAGGGCAGGTTTAATGAAGCAGAGGGTCCGGGTCTTTTCGAACTCGAAACGGGCCCTCCCATGGGTTCCGAATCTCATCCACAAACCGATCCCGACAACTTTTGCACATGATCAAAGTGATCTCTTCGTAGACATCCTTCTCCAACTCCTGGGGGTCTAAACGTTCAGCTTGTTCGAGCAGTTCCTTTAACTGTTGATCAATCCCCTCCGCTGGTTCTGACAGGATGCCGTCAAACCCTGAAAGAACTCTAATATCGGCGACGTAGAAGAGACCGCCAGGCTGGAGTTCCTTCCCGCATCGAAAACAATTTCTCTTTTTCATCCGTTCCTCGTCAGATTCTTACATACTTAAGCGTGAGAATTTTCTTCTAATCTTCAGATCGGCTTGCGCCTTATTCAAACCTTAACCTTAAGCTCAACCTTAACCTCGCCTTCTTAGGATTTCCCTCTGTTCTTCACACGTCATTTCTCTTCTTCCACTCTTCCAGGTCTCTCAATGCCCGTTCCGCAAAAAGAAGTCGTTTCTGTCGGCCTCTGCCCTTTCCCGACAAGGAAGGGAAGAGGCCAAAGTTTATGTTCATAGGCTGAAAGGGGACGGCGAGGGAATGGGTGATGTAGTGGACCAACGCGCCCATAGCGGTTGTAGGCGGAGGGATAAGGGCTGGCATCCCGTTCGCGTATCGGTGGGCATTGATCCCCGACAATAGTCCCATTGCCGTTGACTCCATGTACCCCTCTACACCCGTAATCTGCCCGGCGAAGAAGAGGTTCGGAAGCGACTTTAGCCGAAGGGATTCCCCCAGCAGTCGAGGGGAGTCGATAAAAGTATTGCGATGGATAGAACCCAGTCGGACAAATTCTGCTTTTTCTAAACCCGGAATCATCCGGAATACCCTCTTCTGCTCTTCATGCTTCAATCGGGTTTGAAATCCTACCAAATTGAAAAGCGTTTTAAAGCGATCCTCCTGCCTCAGCTGGACGACTGCAAAGGGCTGTTTCCCTGTCTTCGGGTCAATCAGGCCAACGGGCTTGAGGGGCCCGAAGGCCAGGGTCTCCCTCCCCCGCTCCGCCATCTCCTCAACGGGAAGACACCCTTCAAAAAGATATCGCTTCTCAAACGGGCGTATCGGGACTCTCTCCGCCTGATTCAATGCGTGCACGAATTGGTTATAGCTTTCCTCATCCATCGGACAATTGACGTAGTCCTGTCCCCCTTTCCCGTACCGAGACGATTTGAAGGCACGCTGAAAATTGATGGAATCAGCGGCGACGATGGGTGAGATGGCATCGTAAAAAAAGAGATGACGGCTTCCGGTCACGTTCTGAATTTCCTTGCCGAGAACTTCTGACGTAAGGGGGCCTGTGGCGATGATCGTAATCCGATCTTGAGGGATGGAAGTAACCTCCTTGCGGATCACCTTCACATTGTCCAAGCTTTCCAGGATGCGGGTGATCTGCTTTGAAAAAACCTCTCGGTCCACAGCGAGAGAATCTCCCGCAGGAACCCTTGTTTCTTTGGCGACTTTCAAGACGAGGGATTCTAATCTTCCCAGCTCCTCCTTCAGGACACCGGGAGCGTTTCCAAGGGATTCCGATTTGAGAGAATTACTGCAGACCAATTCTGCGAAGAAAGGAGAGCGATGGGCTGAAGAATAGGCCTCCGGCTTCATCTCGTAGAGAATCACCTTCCCACCTCTCCCGGCAATCTGCCAGGCCGCTTCGCAACCCGCCAGCCCCGCCCCGATGATGACAATGGGCTCCATCGATTCCTATTTTATTTGGTCTCCCCCAAATTTGCAAAGCAAATTCCAAGACCTGACCAGCGGTCATAAAAAAAAACCTTTCCCTCATATCAAAGGGAAAGGTCTCCTACACTTCCAACCCTTCACCCGTTCATCCGGAGCCCCTTTAAGGTCCCGGAAAAAGCCTTCTAACGGAACCGACAATGCTCAAAGCCTGAAGAAGTGGGTCTGTGAATTTAGAGCCGTCAACCGGCTCGGAAGGCGGAATGATTGTCCCCGGGTTCCTATGTTCTTTGAAGTAGGGTCGTTTGTAAACCATACTTAACTTAACAAATTGAACTACATTCCCCCGCGTTAATTTGAGTTCAATTGTGTCCACTCTTTCTTGACAGACAATCCAACTCACCTTATAGTTAAAAGAAATACCTGTCAAAATAAAACTGAGGAGATGTTTATGATTAAATCAAGACTTTGTGATTTGGTCGGGATCAAATATCCGATCATCCAGGCGGGAATGGGACCTTTCAGCAACAATAATCTTTGCGTGGCTGCGGCCAATGCGGGGGTTCTTGGCTTGCTTTCCACCAGTGGCCTTTTCAGTAAGGACACGCAACCCTGGATCTATAATGCCTTTGTGGATAGTGGTGAAGCGAACAGGGATGACGATATGGCCACTGTGCTGGAAAAGGTAATAAAACGAACGTATCGTCTGGTTAAGGATAAAGGCGGCATATTCGGAATAAACGTCATGGTATCGGCTGAATTGGTGGATAAAGCGCACATCATGGTCGATACCGCAATTCGGATTAGAGAAGAAAATCCCGATGTAAGAAAACACTTCAAAGTGATCTTTACCTCCGCCGGTGACCCGGTCGGTTGGAAGGACAAGATTAAAAACGCCGGATTTACCTGGATGCATGTGGTTCCTTCCGTCAAGGGGGCCATGCGCTGCAAGAAAGCGGGCGTTGACGTGATCGTTGGTTCGGGCCACGAAGGTGGCTTCCATACCTCCTGGGAACCGGTACATTCTATGATTTTACTGCCCGCCGTAGTGGAAGCCGTGTCGGACGAAAAAACGCTTGTGTGTGGCGCCGGTGGATTTTGTGACGGCAAGACCCTTGCGGCAGCGTTGGTTCTGGGCGCCGATGGCGTTCAGATGGGGACCCGTTTCCTGGCAACGCAAGAAAGTGATTTTCATCAGATCTGGAAAGAAGGCGTTGTGGCTGCCGGAGACCGGGGCACCTTAGTCGCCCGCGGCTTTGTCGGACCAGCCCGGTGGTTGAAGACCCCTCGGAGTAATGAACACGCCAGAAATACCCTGCAAAAGTCGCCCGGCGTCTTCCTGGGCACGCCTGATGACTATACGACCATCGACATGTCCTTGATCAACTTTGAAATTGAGTCTATCAAGGCCGTTTACGACGGCAATAAGGAAAAGGCTCTCATGGCTGCCGGCGAAGCGGCGCAGAGGATAAACGACATGCCCAAAGTAAATGACTTGGTCCAGGTCATGGTTAAAGACGCAGAAGAAATCCTGAGAAATATTCCCAAGAAATTCCTATCTTAAAAAAGTTCTACCGCCGGAAGCCTTGTCCGCAATCAAATTTGCACAGGGGCTTCCGGCATCTGTCAATGATGATTATTGTGGACATATTGTAGGCCCTTTTTCTTGACACACCTGATCGCTCTTTCTATACTCCCGGTCACCGGAAGGATTTTTTGCATTAATACTTTTTTCAAAAAAACGTAATCAAGGAGGATTTAAAATGGATTTTAGTTACGAAAAGTTAATAGTGGAACAAGACGGGATGGTCGTTATAGCGGCAATTAATCATCCCCCGGCGAACGCGATGGGACAGGGTGTTTTGAGAGATTTGAATGATCTGCTGGATAAATGCGAAAAAGACGACAATGTCCGTGTTATGGTCATTACCGGTTCCGGGCCCAAACTTTTTTCCGCCGGCGCGGACATTACCGAATTTGCCGATATTCAGGCGGGGAAAGTGCCCAAATATAACGGCAACGAAATATATTTCAAAATCGAAAACTATCCCAAAGTCATCATCGCGGCCATACAGGGTGGCGCTTACGGTGGCGGTCTGGAATTGGCCTGCTGCTGCCACCTCAGAATCATGGCCGAAGAAGCAACCCTGGGATTACCTGAAGTTAAACTCGGTCTTAACCCCGGCTGGGGCGGAACCCAGCGCCTCCCCCGCTTTATCGGCAAAACCAAAGCTCTCGAACTCATGCTAACGGGTGATTTTATGCCAGCGAAGGATGCTTTAACCCTCGGTCTTTTGAACAAAGTAGTTCCTGCGGCTCAGGTGCTTGAAGAAGCCAAGAAACTGGCCAAGAAACTGGCGGCCGGAGCTCCTGTTGCACAGCGCGAGATTATGAAGGCGGTAAGGCTTGGTCTGGAATCTAACATCCGTGACGGTGTTACGAAAATCGAGAGAGCTGCAACGCAGGCATTGACCTTCACTGAAGACTTCAAAGAAGGTTCCAGGGCCTTCCTGGAAAAAAGAAAACCCAATTTCAAAGGTCGTTAATATTTGGATAGTGCATCTCTATCCTTTAAAAAAGAACAGCGGTTAAGGCGGTTAGGTTTACACTTGTGAAGATTGAATTGATTGTTCCGGCAGTTGAAGAGAATGCTCGCGTCCCTAACCTTGCCCTTCCTATCCTGGCCGGTTTTTCCCCAGCCGATGCACAAATTTCTTTCACTGACGACCTTTTAACTCCAATCCATCTGGACAAGGATCTAAAGGAGGTCGACCTGGTCGGCATCACGGTTCTAACTAAAACAGCCGTGAGGGCTTATTCCATCGCCGATGCTTATCAGAGAAAGGGAATACCCGTCGTCCTTGGCGGAATCCATCCTACCGCCATTCCAAAGGAAGCCAAAGAACATGCCGACTCCGTCGTCCTCGGAGAGGCTGAAGAAGTCTGGCCTCATCTGGTCGAAGATGCGAGGACGGGAAATCTCAAGCCCTTTTACCGGCAGGAAGGTCACACAGATCTGTCGAGAATTCCAAGCCCCCGCCGAGAAATTCTCCCCAAGAGGGGGTATCTTCCTCTGGATGTGGTTCAGGTGTCACGGGGATGTCCTTTTCGGTGTGAATTCTGTACCGTTCAAAACTTTTTTGGAGAAGCTCATCGGCTCAGACCCATCTCCGAGGTTGTTGAGGAGGTCCGCTGCCTCCCTCATCGCTGGATAATGTTTAACGATGACAACATTATCGGGAACCCTTCTTACTCAAAAGAGCTGCTCAAGGCGCTGGTCCCTCTTAAAAAGAAATGGTTCGGCCAGGCTTCCTTATCCGGGTTGAGGAAGGTCGAAAACGTGGAATTGCTGGCCAAGAGCGGGTGTATCAGTCTCTTCATCGGCTTCGAATCTCTTTCCAAGAGGAACCTCGTGACGGCCCAAAAACCTCAGAATGATCCGTCGGAGTACCGTGAAATCATCGAGTCTCTGCATCGATTTGGAATTGCCATCTGCGGGGCTTTCATCTTTGGTTTTGACGAGGATGACCCTTCCGTATTTGAAGAGACGGTTTCTTTCGCCGTCCAAACCAAACTTTTCTCTGCGGTTTTTATGATTCTCACTCCTTACCCGGAAACGATTTTTTACCATAGAGTAAAAAATGAGGGACGTTTGGCCCAGGACCACTGGTGGTTGCTGGAAAAACCGGAAGATTCCGCCCCCCATTTCCTCCCGATGAAGATGAGCGCCGAGGCCCTCCGGGAGGGTTGGAAAAAGGCCTGGAAGGAGTTTTATTCTTACCCTTCCATCTGGAGACGATTTCACTGGGAATATTCACCGACGTTGATCAACCGGATCGGCTATTTTCCTTTTCAGGCGATGCAGCACCGGTTTACAAAAAAGAAGATCCTCGGGGGCAGGCGAAGATATCGGGGATGAGGCAATGTCAAATGTCCCCATCCCCCTCCTGACCTCCCCTTGAAGGGGGAGGGGCAGGGTGGGGGTGGGTTAGGACAAGACAGGTTTATTCTGAAGCGCGGTAACCACAATCTTTCTGGGGGCATCGCTTGGTGACCCCACCTTTTCCATGTTTCTCCAGCAGGAAGGGAAAGCCGCACTGAGGGCATTTCTCAGGAACGGGCTTATCCCATAACGCATAGGTACAATTGGGGTAGTTGGAACAGCCGTAAAAAGTTCTTCCCTTGCGGGTCTTTCTTTCGACAATCAGTCCATTACACCCCTCCTGTGGACACCGGACGCCCGTATCCAGGGACCGGGTGAATTTGCACTTCGGGTAGTTGGAACAGGCCAAAAATCTTCCGAACCGTCCATTCTTGACGACCATCGCGCTTCCGCATTTCTCACACTTCGCATCGGTCTCCACTTGATTCTCTCCGTTCCCTTCTACTTCTCTCGTATAGGTACACTTAGGATAAGTTGAACAGGCCAGGAAATAGCCTCTCTTCCCCCAGCGCTTCACCATCTCTGAACCACATCGTTCACAGACGATATCCGTAGGGATGAGCTCTCTCTTCACATCCCGCATCGAGATTTTGGCCATCGCCAGGTCCTTCTCGAAAGGAAGATAGAACTCTTTCAGCGCCTCCACCCAGTCCTTCCCACCCTCTTCGATCTGATCCAGATTTTCTTCCATCTGGGCGGTGAATTCGACGTCAAAAATGTCGGGAAAATTGACGACGAGGAGGTCATTCACCAGGCACCCCAATTCCGTGGGGGAGAATTTCCCTTTTTCTAAACGAACATACTCCTTTTCTTTGATGGTAGCCAAAATGGCGGCATACGTCGAAGGTCTTCCGATGCCCTTCTCTTCCAACTCCTTGATCAACGTCGCCTCGGAGAATCGGTAAGGCGGTTGGGTAAAATGTTGTCTGGGTGTCAGGGCTAATAGCTCCAGGGCTTCGCCTTCCGTGAGCGGCGGGAGTTTCTTTTCGCCGTTGCCGTTCTCCTGGTTGTCCTCTCCCTCCACGTAGAGGATCATGAAACCCTGGAAAACGGGAACCGTGCCGACAGCCGTAAACACGGCATCATTCGCTTTGATCTCGACGGTCGTCTGGAGAAAGTCTGCGGAAGGCATCTGAGAGGCCACGAACCGGTCCCAGATCAACTTATACAGAGCCCATTGATCTTTGTCCAGGTGAGGCTTCACCTTCTCGGGCTCCATTTCAATCGAGGTGGGCCGGATCGCCTCATGGGCCTCCTGGGCTCCCCTCCGGCTTTTATAGACATTCGGTTTGGAAGGAAGATAAGCATCCCCGAACCGCTCTTTGATCCATCCCCTGACCTGTTGAACGGCTTCCGTAGATACCCTCACCGAGTCGGTCCTCATATAAGTAATCAACGCAACGGTCCCGAGTGGACCGAGGTCCACACCTTCGTATAACTTCTGGGCAATCCACATCGTCTTCTTGGCGGGGAAAGAGAGCTTTCGATACGCTTCTTGCTGGAGACGGCTGGTAATGAAAGGAGGAAACGGATGGCGTTGTTTTTCTTGCTGAACAATCTTTGAAACAGAATAAGGGACGCTCTCCAAAGTCTTCCGAATGGCCAGGGTTTCAGCCTCGTTGGCCATCTTTACCTTCTTCCCTTTCCATTTTGTCAGTTTCGCGTCGAAGGAAACCGCGGAATCCTTACCCTTCACCGTTGCGGTAAGGCTCCAATATTCTTGGGAGACGAAATCCTGGATCTCCCTTTCCCTCTCACAGACCATTCGAACAGCAACGGATTGAACCCGACCCGCACTCAGACCTCTGCGGACTTTCTCCCAAAGGATCGGGCTCACCTGATAGCCAACCAAGCGATCCAAGATTCGCCTCGCCTGCTGGGCTTCGTACTTGGACTGTTGTAGCTTCCCGGGGTGACGAATGGCATCCAACACAGCCTTTTGGGTTATTTCATTGAAGAGAACCCGGTAGATATTCTTGTCCCCGTTTCCAATCTCTTCGGCAATGTGCCAGGCAATGGCCTCCCCCTCGCGATCCGGGTCCGGACCGAGGTAAATATTCTTCACGTCCTTGCTGGCCTTCTTCAACTCCCGAATGATCTTTCCTTTCCCGGAGATGGTGACATACTGGGGTTGAAAATCTTTTTGAAGATCCGCTCCCAGCTCGCCCTCCGGCAGGTCTTTAATATGCCCCACGGAAGCCTTAATGACGTAGTCTGCCCCCAA
>Ga0187862_10001443_pt1 | contig 25192 bp, 21 predicted proteins | sample June2016WEW_10_1_FD_133003 | JGI IMG/M metagenome (GOLD analysis project Ga0187862, IMG submission 133003) | Peatland microbial communities from SPRUCE experiment site at the Marcell Experimental Forest, Minnesota, USA - June2016WEW_10_150 | ecosystem: Environmental > Terrestrial > Soil >...
AAGTTGCAGGTCGGCGCCGGGGTCGCGATAGGACTAATGCTACAACTCAGGTTGACCGCTCCGCTAAAAGATTCCGATGGGCTAACCACCAAACGAAACTTCGCGCTTTGCCCGACACTGATGGTTTGTGAGGCTGACGATCCCGACCCAGCCCCAACACTGAAATCGGGTGCCGTTGCACCGAGACCCGACAGAGCGACTGTTTGCGGACTAACGGCGGCATTGTCGGTAATCGTGATGCCGCCCGCTAGATTACTTGGAGAGGAAGGAGTAAATGTGACCGAAATCTGACAACTGCTTCCCGCCGCTAAAGACCTGTAGCAGCTATTCGTTTCGTTAAAGGAGCTCGCAGTATATCTATCGGGTCTTCGTCACCAACATGAAGCGCCCCATCGACCTGCTGGTGTGGTTCTACTTCGGGGAGATGTTGCATCAGTTGCGAGAAGACGGTGCGTCCAGAGTTCAACCGTCATTGTTTTCACCCCACGGACAGGCGGAAAGAGGTCAAATCCAGCCTGTTTCCATTCAAATCGTTCCTGCTTCGACCATGCGTTATCGGGCTTACTTTCAACGAGTTAGACCAGCTGCCAGAAAACTTAGCCGGACAGTAGTGATAATTTCCACAGCCCTTTCCGCCGTCCGTGAATCCTTTCTAAGCTTTGCGTCTCATACTTAGTCGGCCGTCGCGATCTGGGCTGGGCGCCAGTCGGATCAATAACCGCGTGCAGATCACACCTGACGGACACAGAGCGTATTTGCAAGCTGTAGAAACGCATTAGGCGCTGACATTGATTACGCGCAGCTACAGAAAAATTTACGGGGCGGTCAACGAGAACCAAACCCGCTACTCTCCCGCTCGTTGTATCGGATGCGACATGAAGGTTGTGAGCGGGAATCCCGACTCGAAGCACGTGAGTACAAGTTTCGTGGAACGCCAGAACCTTTCGATGCGGATGAGCATTCGCCGTTTCACTCGCCTAACAAATGCGTTCTCCAAGAAGATTGAGAACGATGCGGCGGCTGTAGCGATCTGGTTTATGTATTACAACTTCTGTCGCGAGCACTCCACGTTGCGCGTGACTCCAGCGTTGGGAAGCGGCTTGTCGAATCACGTTTGGACTATCGAAGAATTATGCGCCCTACTTCCCAAGATGTTTCCTCAGCGCGGGACGCGGAAAAGAATCTGGTTCTCAAGGTGCTAAGCGAGTAGTAGTATTTTGAAAACTCCTGCCATGATTGGCGAAAGTGAGAATCCTCTTTGAGCGCTCAGCCGCATTCACCGACGGATCTGCAACAGCTATACGCGTCGCGCTTTGAGGGTAAAGCGGCCTATCGCAAACGTGTATGGCATGAGCTCTGCTCATTTTTTGGGAGATGGATTCCAGGCCATGCCTCCGTTCTGGATCTCGGGTGCGGGCACTGTGAGTTCATCAATGCCGTGCGGTGTGGGCGCAAACTTGGAATGGACCTGAACCCAGATGCCTTGCGGTTTGCGGCGGACGGGGTCACCATCATCCAGCAAGATTGTTCTGAATCCTGGAGGCTGCCGTCCGGGAGTCTCGACATTGTGTTCACCAGCAACTTCCTAGAACACCTTCCTACAAAGAAGGCTCTGGATCAGACATTGCAGCACGCCTACCGAGCTCTTGCTCCTGGTGGTCGACTGATCGCGATGGGCCCCAACATCAAGCACCTGCCCGGAGCATACTGGGATTTCTTCGACCACTATCTTCCCTTGGCCGAGTTAGCTCTTACGGAAGTGCTCACGAAGTGCGGTTTCAAAATTGAATTCTGTCGAGACCGTTTTCTACCCTATACGATGTCGGACGGCAAGGAGTACCCGATCGCGTGCTTGCAAGCATATCTCTCGCTTCCGATCGCCTGGCGAATATTCGGCAGGCAGTTTCTGATAGTTGGCCAAAGGCCGTAAAGGAGCGCTACCGATCCGCGCGTCATGCTGACCCACTACCGGATAACTCGCACGTTTAGTCAGGGCACAATAAACTAGAGCCACTGCCCGCTAAACCTCTAATACTTGCGCTGGGCAGCTATTACCTGATCGAGCGCCCGGCCACACGATTCGGACACCGGCTGAGCGGCGCTTTCAAATGACATTGAAAAGGGACGCCTCAATGGACGCGACAGCAAAGCAACAACAGCAGGAGATGGAACTTAGCTCCTGGCAGCACGGCGCATTTTTCCTGCTCGCCTGTGCGGTGTTGGTCTCGAGGCGGCCGGACGCGATATTCCACGCCCAATTCTGGGCCGAGGATGGCAGCGTCTGGTTTGCGAACGCCTACAACCTTGGATGGTGGCCTGCGCTGTTCCGCACCTATAATGGATACCTTCAAATTCTCCCGTCCCTTGCAGCTTCGCTCGCGCTGCTTGCACCATTATCCCTAGCCCCTCTGGTGCTCAACCTCATTGCGATCACCGTGCAAGCTCTCCCCGTGAACCTGTTGCTCTCCTCCCGGTCCTCGGTGTGGGGCAATCTGCATGTCCGCGCCTCCTTAGCGGGCATGTATCTGGTGCTGCCGAGTTGCAGAGAACTGAGCGCCACTATTTCCAATTCACAATGGGTGCTGGCTTTGTGCGCCTTCCTCCTGCTTGTAGCGTCCACACCGCGAAGTTCCGTGGGCCGGCTATTCGATATATCAGTCCTGCTGCTCTGTGGCCTGACGGGGCCGTTCTGCATCTTCCTACTGCCCATCGCGCTTTTCCTTGCATGGAGGCATCGTGACCGCTGGCGGTGGGTGGCAGCTGGTGCTACTGCGGTGCTCTGTCTTGTTGAAGCGTGGGCGCTGCTGAACGAGGGATTCTCCAGCCGCCCCCATTACGCCCTAGGCGCCAGCCCTGCATGGTTCACACGCATACTTGCCAGCCAGATCTACCTTGGGACATTGCTGGGTCACAACCGGCTAGCAGCGCCTTCACGCCCGCTGCTTTTTGCCGGTTCACTCATTTCTCCCGCGCTGCTTTTCATCCTCCTCCTCTGTGTAGCTATTGGCGGAACTGCGATTGTCGCAATCTGTTTTGTCAAGTCGGCCGTGGAAATGAAACTTTTTCTTCTTCTTTCCACCATGCTCCTTGCCGCTTCGCTCATTTCTCCCACGGTTCATCCGCCCGCCGGAGTTTCTGTCTGGGAAGTGCTGGCGGTCGCGGGCACCACTCGCTATTGGTTTTTCCCCGTGCTTGCCTTCGCATGGTCACTCCTATGGTGTTTCCGCAGCCAGCCTGCCCTTCTTAAGGTTGTTTCGGTTTGCCTTCTGATCCTGATGTGTTTCGGGATCCTTCGCGACTGGAGACACCCAGCCCTTCTGGACCTGCATTTTGCGGAATATGTAAAGCGCTTTGAAGCCGCGCCAGTGGGAACAACGGTTACCATCCCGGTGAATCCGGAAGGTTGGGATATGCGGCTCGTCAAACGCTCGCCGGGACGGTGGACTTCTTACCTTTGATCTCCTTGATAACAATTCGTCAAGGCATCTTCCCACGGGGTTAGGACGCAACCCAAGAGCGTGCTCGGTCGGCTCATCGAGTCACTTCTGCTACAGATACCGATCCCGCCCATCTACTTTCGAAACGTCGCTCGGGGTCGTCTTGAGGTTGTCGGTGGTCTCGGATCTTCCGCCAGCCCCCCAAGATGGTTAGCGTAAGAGACTTCGGTAGATGAGAAACCTTGGCAGATCCCGGTCGAGGTATCAGACCAAGCGCCTGACCGAAAAACGACACCACCAGTTGACATCTCATAAGTCGTTCGTGAGTATTTGAGGATGCTGAATACGTGCTGTACCGGTTGCTTCCGTGCACCATGGTCAATGTGTCCTAGTATCGGGCTGCTTTCTTGTGGTTCTATTTTCGTGCCTTTTTGCCTCGAAATTGGTTTGGCAAGCAGTTCACTGTCATAGCGGCAAAGCCGTGACCTCCGCACTTCGATCCAGCCATGGACGAGGTGGGATAGGTAAGGAGCCGCAGTGACGAAAAGACTGGGTCTCGTGCGGGTACCACTGCCGGAGCAGCCATTTGACTCATCCTATCCGATACATCGCGGTGCCTTAGGGTCCATCGGCGGGCCTGGCGCTGCGCCCAGGGTTGTTGTAATCCCCGCGGCTCAAGTACTTCTCCAGCCAGCAATAGAGGGCGACGAAAAGATAGCGGCTGCCCATCTCCTTGATCTTGAGTTTCGATTCGCCGGAGCGTCGGTTGCGCCAGGTGATGGGCATCATCGTCCAGGAATATCCGCGCACGATGGTCTTCAGCGGTAGTTCCACCGTGAGATTGAAGTGCGTCGAGAGGAACGGGCGGCAGCCTTCGATCACGGTTCGCCGGTAAGCCTTGAAGGCGTTCGTGAAGTCGTTCAGATGAACGCCGAACAGTAGGCGCAGGAACAGGTTTGCCAAGCGGTTGATTAGGAGCTTAAGCCGAGGATAGTCGATCACGCCTCCGCCGCGAACAAAGCGAGAGCCGAAAACGGCGTCCCAACCCTGGCCCAGGATCTGCCAGTAGCGAACCACATCGCGGCAGTCATCGGATTCATCGGCCATCATCACAACGACGGCGTCCCCGGTTACGTGACTAAAACCCTGGATAATGGCGCGCCCGAAGCCGTGGGCGCCGAGGTTTTGGATCGGTTTGCATTCCGGGATGCGAGTGTGGATCGCCTGGAGCACGCTCCAGGTGGAGTCCGTGCTGCCATCATCGACGACCACGATTTCGTGCGGAATCCGCTGCAAGCGCAATTCGAGGTGGAGGTGCTCGACGGTGGCGGCGATGCAGCCCTCTTCGTTCTGGGCCGGAATCACCACGGAGAGCAAATGGAGCGGCTCGTGGGAAGCGGGCAGCTGCGATTTCATGCGCGGCTCAATTCCAGCCAGTCCGGATGGTTGTTGGCATGTTGTGCGATGTCTTCGAGAACTGCAGGTAAAGACATCTCGATATGCCAGCGGAAATCCCTGGCTGCCCCGGTGTTGTCCATCGCCACCCACGGGATGTCATACATGCGTGGTTCCGGATCGAGGAACGGGACATGGCACCCGAATCGTTCGTCGCACCAGGTGGTGAGCTGTGCGAGCGACATCATGTTGGCGGGACCGCCGCCGGCCGTATAGACGCGTTGTCCATCGGATCGAGCCGTGCGCATTTGAGCGACCAACAGGGCCGCAAGGTCGCGAGGGTGAAACGCGTCCCGCGCCTGGTAGCCGGTGCCGTTGAATCCGATGTAGCAAATCCGTCGGCGCCGCAGGTGCGCGTTCACCCAAAAGGCGAAAATGCCCTGGGCCGGCGTGCCGAATTGTCCTGCGCCAGCGAGCACGCCGCAACGCGTGATCCATACCGGGAAATCGAACGCGGCGCCATATTCGAGGGCCATGATTTCCGAGGCCAGCTTGGTAGCTCCGTAGAGAGAAACCGGCGCGGCGGTGGAAAAGTCCACTCCGATACCGTCCACGCTCAGCCCGCGGGGCAGCGGAGCCGTTGGGTCAAGGGCGAAGGCATGGGCGCGCACGCACAAGGGGATAGCGGCGAGCGCGGGAATAGAGTAAACCCGACTGCTGCTGAGCAGTAACAGCCCGGCCTTGTGCTCGCTGCAGTATTCGAGTACGTTGCCGAGTGCAGCCAGGTTATGTTCGAAGAGCCGGCGGCTGCTTCCGGAGCCGGAGAGGCCGGCCAGCACGCTGGGATTGGCGGCTGCGTCGATCACCCAATCGCAGGCGGGCAGACCCGCGATGTCGCTGGCCGATCTCAGGTCCCCGTGAATGAATTCGACGCCTAGCCCTTCGATTCGCACCCGATTCGTTTCCGCACCCGGACGCATCAGGTTGTCGATGCCCGCTACACGTATGCCTTCCACCCGTTCGAGCAGGCACTGAGCGAGCGCACTTCCCACGAAGCCGCAAACCCCGGAGATGAGGATCCTCATAAGGCACTGACCGGCAGGCGCTGCTTCCAACCCGCGGCGATCTCCTTAAAGATCATTGGCAGTGTCTTAACGATTCTCCACTCGGGGTAGTGCGCTTGCATCTTCCGCAGGTCACTGTAGTAGCAGATGTGATCGCCAATTCGATTTTCATCAACGTAGCGCCAGTTCATCTTCTTGCCGGTGACGTCCTCGACCATACGGAATGCTTCCAGGATAGAGCAGGAGTTAGATTTCCCACCACCGAGATTGTAGACCTCGGCGACGCGCGGAGACTTCGAGAACTCGTACATGAAGCTGGCCACATCCACGGAATGGATGTTGTCGCGCACCTGCTTGCCTTTGTATCCGAAGACCTTGTACTGGCGCCCCTCCACGTTGCATTTCACCAGGTAGCTGAGGAATCCGTGCAACTCTACGCCGGAGTGATTCGGGCCCGTGAGGCATCCGCCGCGCAGGCAGCAGGTGGGCATGCCGAAATAGCGGCCGTACTCCTGCACCATGACGTCGGCCGCGACCTTGGATGCGCCGAAGATGGAGTGCTTGCTCTGGTCGATCGAAAAATCCTCGGCGATACCATGCTCAAAGGCCGGGTCCGCGTAGTCCCAGCGTGTTTCGAGTTCGACGAGCCGCATTGTGTTGGGCCGGTCCCCATACACCTTGTTGGTCGACATGTGAATAAAGGGCGACTCGGGACAAAAACCGCGCGCGGCCTCGAGCAGGTGAAGCGTTCCCAGTGCATTCACTTCGAAATCGAGAAACGGGATCGCTGCGGCGCGATCATGCGACGGCTGGGCCGCGGTGTGAATAATCAGGTCGGGCTTCAGTTCCTTCATGAGGGCCAGGACCGCTTCGCGATTGCGGATATCGATCGCGACGTGGCGGTAGTCCGGAATCTCAGACTGCAACTGTCCGAGCGTCCAGCTTGTGTCGCCCTCGGATCCGAAGAAAACGGCTCGATGGTTGCTGTCGATTCCGGTGATGCAGAATCCCAGTCGCGCGAACCAGCGCGTCACCTCCGATCCGATTAGACCGCAAGAGCCGGTCACAAGAACTTTTCGTCCTCTGCTCATCCAAGCGCCCTTTCCACGTTCCTCGTTCTGCAATGTAGGTGAACCGCCGGCATTTTTTCACGTCATATTTCCTCTCGCGACAAGATAGACATTGGTTAGAGCAATCGACTGCCGTAAGAGACCAGCTGGGATTCTACTACTTGAATCTGGCGTGAAAACACGATTTCAGGATCCGAGAGCTTTGAATCGGTGAAGCTTTTTGAGAATGTCAGCGGCCAGGCCTCGTAGCAGTGAAGAACCGCGGAGTCGCGGCACCGGACATTCCTGGTGGCGGGGTTGTTCGCCGGGCAGCAAGAACAGCCGGTAGTGCAGGGTGGCGAGAGTCAGGTTCTGTCATGATTCTTGCAAGCACTGGCGTTGGAACGCCGTAACCAAGTCAGGCCAGACGAACGATCTTCCGCGTAGAGGTAGAGAGCATTGGCCTCGAAAGAACGTCCCAAAGTCAGCCGCATCGAACCTTGCCAACGTCATCCTTGACAGTCCGTTCGTTTCTCGGGCAACCTCATTTGGAGAACGTGGCGACCTTCGCGCATTGGGGAACGAGCGAGGAGGAGGACGCCGAAAAGGACGCGAGGTAATGCGACTCGATCACTTGCCCAGTGCCCGAATCAATCACAAAGCGTGCAGTCGGGGCTTGACCGCGCGGCTATCATAGTTTCTTTCACACGAACACATCCTGCATCGCGCACTTGATAGAATAGCCAGGGTTTGACCCCGATCATTCTGGGACTGTAGGATCTTTGAATCCATCATGCAAAAGCTGCTGCCGCTGGCTGTGTTTGTCCTTTTTTCTTTTGGGTTGTGTTTTTCGCAATCCCTCGACGATCCATTTTCTCAAGACTCGTCTCAAGGCCTTTCTCAGGGGAATCAAGGTAATTCGCAGAACAGCTCCCAGGGCACGACCGTGGATTGCTCCGACCCAACGATGGCGGGAAGCGCACAATGCAACGCTGGGCAAGGTCAGAGATACAACGGGCAATTCGGGAATAATTCCGTGACGCGCACGCCGGTCTTGACCAGCCCTTACGGTTTCAGCCCGGACCAGTACACCCCCAGCAGGCCTCCGCTCAATCCCTCACAAATCTGGCGGCGTCCGGCGCCGACCCGGCCGGAGACGGAATTCGAACAGATGGTGGCTGACTCGCTCGGTCGCCCACTGCCATTGTTTGGCCAGTCGTTGTTCGTGCAGGCTCCAAGCACCTTCGCTCCGGTCGATTTCATGGAGATTCCGAGCGATTATATTATTGGCCCGGGCGACGAACTACAGGTTAAGGTTTGGGGCCAAATTGAAGCTAACCTGCGCGTCACCGTTGACCGTTCCGGGCAAATATACGTCCCGCAGGTGGGAGAGATATCGGTTGCCGGCATCCACTACGGAGATCTGGAACCACACCTGAAAAGCGGGATCTCGAAGATCTTCAAGAACTTCAACGTCACCGCAACCCTTGGCCGGCTTCGCTCCATTCAGGTAATTGTTGTTGGCGATGCTCGCTATCCCGGCACCTATACCATCAGCTCGCTCAGCACTCTGGTGAACGCGATTTTCGCTTCCGGGGGGCCCACCCCACAGGGATCGCTGCGGCACATCCAGGTGCGGCGCGACGGCGCTACCATCACCGATTTCGATTTCTACGACCTCCTGATCAAGGGGGATAAGTCAAAAGACGTCCGTCTCCAGCCCGGTGATGTTCTCTACATTCCCCATGTGGGCCCACTGGTTGCCATCGCGGGATCAGTGAATTCACCGGCCATCTACGAAGCGAAGAGTGACTCCACTCTGAGCGACTTAATTGAAATCGCCGGCAACCTGAGCACCGTCGCGGACACTAGCAAGATAACAATTGATCGCTTTGTGGATCACCGGGCTCGTAAGACTCTGGAGTTTCCTTACGACGCAGAATCGCGCGCGCTAGTGCTGAAGGATGGCGATATCGTTCGTGTGTTCTCCATCGTTCCGAGGTTCGAGGATACCGTTACCTTGAGAGGCAACGTCGCCAACCCTGGTCGCTATCCCTGGAAGCCCGGCATGCGTGTGCGCGATTTGATTCCAGACGCGCAGGCGCTGCTCACTCGTCGCTACTGGCGCAATCGCGCCGCCATCGTCAATGGGAGCGCGACCGAGTACCCGATTAGCACTCCGCCCTCACAGAACGCCCGTCAAGGGACTCTTAATCAGCAACAAGCCAATGGCACAACATCCAATGCAGCCGGGTCCAATCAAACCATGCAGCCCGTAACTCCAAACGGCAACTCTCAAAGCAACCTGCCCGAGACCACAGGTTCGTCAAATCTGACGGATTCCCTCTACTTGCAAAACGATCAAAATCCGTCCGGCAATGACTTGTCTAGAACTGGCACTGGGACGAATGGGAGCCAACCGCCCTCTCAGACCGCATCGAATAACCCAAATAATCCCAACCCGAACGCGGTCAGAGACATCGCCGAGGATGTGCGGCGCTATGCTCCGGAAATCAATTGGGACTACGCCATCATTCAGCGGGTCAACCCCGTCGACCTGACTTCCAAGCTTCTTTGGATGAGCCCACGCAAGGCAATCCTTGAACATGACGAAGCCAGCAACCTGGAACTGGAGCCGGGGGATATCGTAACCATCTTCTCGCAGCGCGATATCACTGTCCCCCAGACAGAGCGGTCGCAGTACGTGATCGTCGAAGGTGAGGTGGTGCGTCCCGGCGTTTATAAGCTCGAGAGCAACGAAACGCTTCACTCCGTTTTGCAGCGGGCCGGCGGTCTGACTCCCGACGCCTATGTTTACGGTTCGCAATTCACTCGCGAATCGGCAAGGGTCGATCAACAAAAGAGTTTGGACGAATTGGCGAATACCATGGAGGTGCAGATCCGGCAGTCGGCGATGTCGGTGGCAGCGTCCACCAATCCGGGCGACTTGCCGCAAATGCTGGCGGCGCAAGAAGCGATCATCACGGGACTGCGTAGCACGCGCGCCAGTGGTCGACTCGCCCTCCCCGTCAAGCCCAAGGACAAAACCCTCACCGATTTCCCCGACATGGCGATGGAGGACGGCGACCGGCTGAGCATTCCTCATACTCCTTCCACCGTTTCGGTGGTAGGTGATGTTTACAATCCAGGATCGTTTATCTTCGAGCCCCGGAATACTGCCGGGGCATACCTCGATATAGCCGGTAAGGGGAAGCCGCAGTCGGACATGCATCACGCCTTCGTGTTGCGCGCGAATGGTGTTGTGGTCGCCGCTAACAACGTCAACGGCCTTTTCACAGGGACAAAGTTTGATCGAATCCACCTGTACCCCGGTGATCAGATTATCGTGCCCTACAAAATCCCTACCGGAGCCTTCGTCCGCGGGCTGCGCGACTGGACGCAGATTACTTCGCAATTGGCAATTACCGCAGCCGCGCTCGCTATAATCGCGCCATGATCTTTGCCGATCGCCGCCCCCGGCAACCAGCTTGTGCCCTACAAGCAGCCCATCGGAGCCTCATCCGCTGATCGCGAGTAAACGCAAGTTTGTTCGCCAGCCCCCTAACTCTGGGCGCCGTGGCTATTCTCAGTAGAGGTATGCTGTGCTTCAAGCACAGTCGGAGAGACATCGAATTTTTCCTCGTCGATACCGGGTGCGCGACATGAAAGTGGGGATCAAGCCCGCCTGGCCTCCCAATAATCCTCAAAGCGACCGCTGAGCCGGCAGCAGCGGAGGGCGATGATGGCGTTGGCGCCGCGAACGGTCCAGAACATGCCGGACTGCTTGAGGCGGCTACCGATCACGGTTTTGCAGCCGGCTTCGATCACACCCGAGCCGACGAAGAGATGCTGGCGACGGAACTCGGGGTAGCGCATGCGCTCGGCGTTTCGTTGGAAGTAAGCGGCTGCTTTGCGGATGGTTGCGGTGAGTTCGGGCGAGGATGTTTCCAGGGAGCATAGATAGCTAACCAGTTTTTCGATTTTTCCGTCGTCCAGTTTGGGCTGATGGCGCAAGATCCATTGTTTCTGATGAGCATCATCTCCCGGGTAAAGGAGGCGGGCCAAGTCCCAGAGATGCTGGCGGGCGTGGAACAGATCCACGATCTGGATGGCGCCGGAAAAATGCAGATCGGCGAGGTTCCAGATCCATTCGGCCCCATCGCCGAGGACCACTTTCTTGAGAGCGCGGCTCCAGCCGCGATGGCAGGCTTCGGCATGCAGGCGTTGGCCGAACTCCTCTGCGGTCTCGATGGCACCGGTGTAGGTGGTCGAGTCCGGGTCGCGAATCGCAAAGCCTTCCTGGTCATAGCCGGTTTGGGTGAAGACGCATCCCAGTTTGACTTCCCGGGTACGAGCGGGTTGGCCTTCGACCTTGCCCACCGTGCGCTCGCTCTTGGTGACGGGGACTCCCGTGCCATCCATCTGCACATAGAGAATGGGAATCGGCTCGCCCATCACCATGGGGAGATCGATCTGCAGGGCTCGTTGGGCCTGCTTTGGCGGACGCTGATATCCTCCCCCAGGGTCTCGGCGGTTCGTTCCACCGCTTTGGTGGTCACCTCCAGGTCAGCCAGCAGTTTCATCTGCTGGCGTCCGTGGTCAAAGGGAGCCTCCGAACCAACCACCGACAACATGCGACGCACGCCGGGAGACAGATCCTGGTTTTCGACATCCAGTTGGGCATCGAGGGGAAACTGCCCGCGATGACAATGGGAGCAGAGATAGTAAGGACGCACGAGTTCCACTTCGCCCACTACGGTGAGGATGGGCCGGGAGCGCAACTCGCGATAGGGTGCGGAATGACCGCAGGAGCAAGCCTGTTCTCGTTGCTCCGGGCCCGGAGGATCGCACTGCAGCAGTTGGCCGAGGGCCACAGCGCCGGCCTGGTGCATGGCCGAGCGTAGGGCCATTTCCGTGGCTTCCAGATCCAGCCTGCGGTTTTTGCGGCGGTCCTGCAAGATCACCTGCAGCAGTCGGCTTACTTCGTAGGCGACTTCCCGCTGGATCGCTTCGGCCGTTTTTTTTCCTGCGGAGTCAGGGCCTGCCACAAAAAAAGAACCAGAGCAAACCCAACTCTCATGTCGCGCACCCGTCGATACCCGGCTTTGGAGAGCGTCGCGGTGGATATGCTAAACTTTCCAGTCGCGGAGTAGTACATTCAATGTCACGCACGGCTCTCATTACGGGAATAACTGGTCAGGATGGTTCCTATCTGGCTGAGTTCTTGCTAAAGAAGGGATATCGTGTTTTCGGTCTTATTCGCCGAAGCAGTACGATCAACTTCGAACGCATCAAGCATCTACAGAACGATGTTGAGCTCATTTCTGGTGATCTTCTTGATCAAAGTTCGTTGATTACCGCTCTGCAGAAGACGGAACCTCATGAGGTTTACAATCTCGCGGCTCAGTCTTTTGTCCCCACGTCGTGGAGCCAGCCCGTTTTGACCGGAGAGTTCACGGCGCTTGGAGTTACGCGGATGTTGGAGGCAATCCGAGTCGTCAATCCCGCTCTCCGCTTCTATCAGGCATCCTCGAGCGAAATGTTCGGCATGGTAGAGGAATCGCCTCAGACAGAGTCGACGCGGTTTTATCCGCGCAGTCCTTATGGCGTCGCGAAGCTGTACGGTCACTGGATTACAGTGAATGCGCGAGAAAGTTACGGTCTGTACGCGTGTTCGGGCTTGTTGTTCAATCATGAGTCGCCACGCCGTGGGATCGAATTCGTTACTCGGCGCATCAGTTACAACGTAGCTCGCATCAAGCTGGGCCTTCAGGATAAGCTCAAAATGGGTAATCTTGAAGCTGAACGTGACTGGGGCTTCGCAGGCGACTACGTTCGGGCGATGTGGCTTATGCTCCAGCAGGAAAAACCGGACGACTACGTCATCGCCACCGGGAAGACACATAGCGTGAGAGACTTCTTGGAGATTGCGTTTTCCCGCGTCGGTTTAGATTATCGCAATCATATCGAAACCGATCCCGAGTTAATGAGACCAGCCGATGTGCAGCATCTCCGTGGCGACTGCGCGAAAGCTCGTCGGACGCTGGGATGGTATCCCGAAGTGACTTTTGAGAAACTGGTCGAGATGATGGTCGATAGCGATCTTCAACTGGTTTCCAAAGATGTCTCCGGAGCGATATCTCTTGCAGGCTGAATGACCCCGTTCCCTTGATCGGGGTGGAACCTACTCAACAGTGCGGCGCATCCTCATCACCGGCGGAACAGGGTTTGTCGGCCCCTACCTCATTCGCTTTCTAAAAGCTCCTGACGTGAAATTGATAGTCCTTTCTCCTGGCGATGCCTCGATTCAGGACCCAGACGTGGACTATTGCAAAGCCGACATTCGCAACTCGGATGACGTCGGTGCAGTGGTCCGCGCGGCGAACCCGAACCAGCTCTATCATCTTGCGGGTATGTCTTCGGTCGGCGATTCCTGGAACAATCCTAGGATAACGTTCGATGTCAACGTGGTGGGCTCATTTAACGTTTTTGAAGCCGCGATGCGCTCACCGTCTCCTCCAAGAATTCTGAACGTCAGCACCTCACAGGTATATGCGCGCTCCGACACTGCCTTGACGGAGACCAGTCCTCTCGATCCCGACAGTCCCTACGCAGCTAGCAAGGCAATGGCGGAACTGTTGACCGTGCAATATAAAAAGTGTACGAGTGGGGGCATTATTACCGCCCGGGCGTTCAACCACACCGGGCCTGGGCAGTCTCCGAGTTTTGTTTTGCCGTCCTTCGCGAAGCAACTGGCTGAAATGGAAGCGCGCCTCATTCCCCCGGTGCTGAAGGTCGGAAACATCGATGTGAAGCGCGACTTCAGCGACGTCCGCGACGTGGTCGCGGCATATCACGAACTTCTTGAGAAGGGTGAGACCGGGGGGATTTACAACGTTTGTTCCGGTCGCGCAGTGCTCTTGGCAGACGTCTTGAGAGAGCTTCAACAAAATTGCAGCGTCCCCGTCAAGGTGGAGGTCGAGCCCTCTCGCTTCCGGCCAAATGAAACCGCAATCATGCTGGGAGACCGTGAAAAAATCCAGCGCGTAACGGGATGGAGACCACGGATTCCACTGGAGAGCACCCTCAAGGACTTGCTCGCCTACTGGCGGACGAGAATCAAAGACGATTCGCCGGAGAATAATGATGCACTGACCGAGAGCTTGCCATGATCTACGCCGATCAGCGATGGATTGGAGACCATGGCATCGGTCGCTTCGCGCGGCATGTGCTTGCCGATCTCGATTACTGCCCGCTAACCCTAAGGACTCACCCTGCTGCACCTCTGGACACCTGGCGGCTCACGCGTGCGCTCGGCAACCTGACCGAGGATGACCTCTTCTTTTCACCAGGTTACAATACTCCCCGTCCTGCCCCTCACCTTTCGTCTTCGCAATTCACGATCTTAGTCACATTCACTGCCCGGAGAATAGCAGCCCACTCATTCGGCTGTATTACGCAACGGTCTTGAAACGCGCTTGTCGTCGTGCCGCCAGCATTTTTACGATCTCGGAATTTACCCGCTCGCAGATTGTGGAATGGTCCGGAGTGCCACGCGAAAAGGTATACAACGTCAGCTGCGGGGTTGACCCGACGTATCGCCCGGAGGGTGGTTCCTACGGCCTTCCATTTCCTTACCTTCTGTGTGTCACCAACCGCAAGCGCCATAAGAACGAGTTCCGGGTGGTGGAAGCGTTTGCTCGGTCCCGCCTCGCAGCTGAAATTCGTCTGGTCTTCACCGGCAACCGCACCGCCGATCTTGCGGAATGCATAGAACGGCAGCGTGTCACTTCGCGCGTGCACTTCGCGGGCGTGGTTCCGGAAGTAAAATTGCCGTCGCTTTACAGGGGGGCCCAAGCGCTGATATTTCCTTCCCTTTACGAAGGCTTTGGCCTTCCCCTGGTGGAAGCAATGGCTTGTGGCACGCCTGTCCTGACCTCCAACATCACCGCCATGCCAGAGACAGCCGGCGACGCTGCCTTAATCGTAGACCCCACTTCGGTCGAGGAGATCGCCACGGCAATGGGGAAAATCGTAAGTGACACACCATTGCGTCAGCGGCTTCGCGAAAAAGGCCTGGCGCGAGCCGCTAGATTTCCCTGGACGAATACGGTGGCCGGGGTGCACCAGGTCCTTGCCCGAAATGTGACTCAGCCATGCCAATTCGCCGAACGGGGGGCATAGCAGATCGATCCATCTCATTTCGCCCAACAGTGGTAGCTGATCCAGTATGCCGTTGATGCCGATAAGGATGTCGGGGTGCTCCCGTTGATCCACGTAAACAGATCGCTCGATGGGGAAGGGTTTTTGTCTTTCATGACGGCCAATCCATTCCAGCTTCCCATGCCGGCATCGCTCGCCTGGTACTGACACACCGGCTTGTTGGTCCCGAACGGCGCCGGATTGAAAGTTAAAGTGATCGTGCCTGTTCCGGCAGGAGAGCCAGTCCCAGTGCCGGCAATGATCGTTCCTGCGCTATTCGTAGACCCGGCATCAAGGGAACAACTTGGGGATGTTCCGCCGCCGCTGGTGAAGTTACAGGTTGGCGCCGTCCCTGCCGTCTTGATGCTGCCGACAATCATTTGCTGCGCAGTCGTCAGGTTTCCGGCACCGTCAGATGTCAAGCCGGCCAGCGGTACCACTATGCTGCCCGGCGCTGTTCTCGGGAACAGAATCGGGGCTCCGGTATTGGTCACCGCTCCCGCTGATCCATACCATGTGGCGATCACGTTCTGTGAGACTCCGTTTCTGTTTCCAATCGTCACTTGAATTTGTGGGAGGCTTGGCCTTCCGCCATCGAGTCTGATCGTCGGATTTGTGAAGACTGACTGTCCCGCGTAGGCATAATTCACCGGGACGTTCAATGAACAGCCAGCGACGCTTTCATATTGGGCGCAGGCAACGTCAATAATCATTGTCGCCATGCGGCTTCGATTGTTCGGCCAACTGAGGACGAGTCGGCCCTGGAGGTCGCCCGCTGCCTTGGATGATGATGATCCTGCCGGCTGGGCCACAACAATCGTGCCGTCGGCGCTGATGGACCGGTATCCAGTCTCAATCATCGGCTTCTGGTTGGGCGCGAGGATGCTGCTGGTCCCAGGATAGTCGAGCGAAACCCAGGGTTCAACCGCGTAGAATCCCCCCGCATCGACCTGTGGCACGGCTATCCCTCCCGGCCCTGATCCATCCCAGATTTGCGCTGTGCCTTGAGCATTCACCAGGCCGGTCGAACCGACATGAATCGCGTTTGGGAACGATCCCGCGTTAACTTCCGCAAACAGACTCAAGGTGCTTTGAAACAGATCGCCGTTCACCGTAAGGAACGATGCAGGACCAGTATCCATATTCCCTTTGAGATTGATCGTGGAGTGGTACAGTTGCGCCGACGCGCCCACCAGCACCCCAATCTGATTCGATTCCACATTGAACCACACGTCTAAATCACTGTAACCAAAACTGTAGGTACCCCCGTTCACGCTAAACACCAAGCCATTCGTGTTGCCGGGAATAGGAGCGGCTTGGTTGGTGTACCCGACGTGGACATTGTGCATGGAAGTACGCTCCGTCCATGCCCGCGTGCGCCCGATCAAGGCGTTTTCCAAAAGAATGCCATTCGCCATCGCTCCCGTGCAGCCGGAAACCGTCACATCCTCCCAGGTTGAACCGTCAAGAGATCCGGAGTGAACACAGTTCGCGGCGGAGGAGGTGCCGACAACCGACAATCCCCTGAGGATTCCCGCCTTCTCGACCGTGAACGGATTCATTTGCCACTCAATTCCGTCCCCCGACCCCGTGTAATTCAAAATTGTCAAAAGACTCCCCGCGCCAATCAGGGACTGAGAGGGCCTGGTCATCTGAATCGTGGTGGAGTAGAAATAGTTTCCCGGAGGCACGGCAACAACACAGTTGTAGCGGCAGGCGGAAAAGGCAGCGTTGATCTGCGCCCCAATGTCAGAGCCGTCAGACGTAATCGGAACGGTTAGTTGGGCCTCAAGCAGCGGCCCGAACATCAAAAGCAGGGCAGCTACAGCGAATGCTGTTGTCGTGGACATTTTGCCGGATCTTCCCGCCAGTCCCCGGAAACGACCTGGAGGCCTAAGTCTGTTTGAGAGTTCCAACGTGGTCTGGCAGTAATCTCTTAAGCCCGCCGCCGTCGGAGCTTCTTCTCTTTTCTTGATGGTGGATGATCGCCTTATTTTTATGAGCGCACAGAATGGCAAGAGCAAATATCGCTCCGAATGAACTGAACACGATGTTAAAAATACCCGCACACGCCAGCGTCGCCCAAAAACTGGCTGCCGCTATGGCAAGTGGTTGCCTACTGTCTAGCGCCTCGCGGCGCAAATAAAGCCACATCTGGACCAATAGAGCACCGAAGAGCATCAGCCCGACTATGCCGAGGTGCAAGACCAGCGCCAGAGGAGCGCAATCGATGAGCATCGGGAAATCCGCACTGAGCTTTTCGTTTTGAACGATGCCGAGGCCGAACACCTTATCAGTCGCACTCGATTGCAGGATGAGTTCAGCATAAAAACCCCACTGCCCAACTCGCATAATGAGGGACCCTGTGTCCTGCAAATTGCTTTCTTCTGCAGTAAAGGAAATCAATCCGACGAACATGGTCGAGATACCCAATACAAAGTAAAGAAGAGGGTACCAAAGCCCCCGCCCTGCCTTCTTACCGAAGGTGAGGACCAGGGCATAGCTGAAAGCGCAGGCAAAAACCAGGTAGGAAAGCCTGGTCAGCGTAGCGTAGCACGCAATTGCCGACACCACGGCGAGCAAGCCCCCCTTCTTCGGATTCTGCCGATACAGAGCCACTCCCAGCGCGCCGGTAAACGCGCAGAACAAACCGAAGTTCATCGATGATGAAAACAAACTAAAGGCCCGGACGTTATCGAAAAAGGTCCAGCTATTTATGTGGAAGGCCCCATCGCTGCTGTCGGTGAACAGGAGCGGCTGACGTGTCAGGTATTGGGCGAGGCCTATGATTGCACAGAGATACAAAAGGAACATAGCGCAGCGTATAATCGCGCGCTCGGAAACCGCGCCACGAAATGCCAACAATACCGGGCCAATTAAAACTAAGGCATAGTATGCGTTGTACGATTGCAAGACATCTACCAGGGTCATTCCGCGCCCGGACATAAGATGTGGCATGTCGCCGACCAGATAGGCGATGCAGAGCAACCATGTGAGTACTGGCAGCCCGGTGTGTTGAAGTTTCGGATAAATGAAGAAACCAAGGCCGGCGATCGCCAACACCGCGATCTTGAATATGAAATTACCCACCAGGATGTTTCCGCCCGTCAGATACATTTGCAACTGAAGAACGGCGGCATCCACAATCAAAAGGAAGAGAAGAACGACTACTAGAAATGCCGCGAGACGACGGAACGAAAGATTCAGGAGATCATTCATTTGCGCGCTTCGTGCTTCCGACTGCCGGGATATACGCCCGGCGCCATCCCAGGGAAAGACTGTCTAGAGGATAACGGAAGCCCCCTCCAATAGTCTTGCGTGCCCAGCCACACGCTCCTGCAGCGTGCAAACTGGAGCCGCAGCAGACGTCGAGAAAAACGCACGGTCAGGAATATGAAAGAGGCCAACTGAGGCACAGGGGAATGAAGCCGCAGGAGCCGCAGGCCAGAAGCGGTGAAGTGACGGTCAATGATAAGCCCGTTTCCACCCGTGCTGGCATTCACTTTGTGCAGGACGCGGGAATCCGGGGCGGCGGCAAGCCGCCATCCCTTCTTGCGCAGGCGCAGGCAATATTCGGTATCCTCCCAGTAAAGAAAAAATCCCTCGTCGAGCAACCCGGCATCTGCGAGGGCCCCACGCGAGACCAGCATGCTGGCGCCGTTGAGTGAATCAAACCAATCATCTTCGTGGGGCACGGTGGTGAGACGCGCATGCCCAATCCATAGATTCACGCGCGAGCCCGCCCAGGCCTGAACGGTCGATGGAGCATCCGCGTAGTAGCAGATCGAGGCAACGGCGCCAATTTTTCTATCGGTCAAGGCTTTTGCGACAAGCGCCGGGAGCGCATCGGCAGCCGGCCTGGTGTCGTTATTCAACAGCCAGAGATACTCCGCGCCATGAGCGAGAGCGTAGCGAATTCCGATGTTGTTGCCGCCCGCGAAGCCCAGATTCTGCCCACTTTCAAGCAGCACTACATCGGGATGAGCAGCCCGTATTCTCGCAGCCGAATCGTTAGTAGACCCGTTGTCCACAACGATCACAGTCACCTGCAGGTAGGTACACTCTTGTAGCGCGGCGAGGCAGTCGATCGTGTCCTGCCAACCGTTCCAGTTCAAAATAATGCATGCAACTTTGGGAATCAAACTCAATGAGACTCGCTTCCCAGATCTCGCTTTCCCATCCTGCCGGACAGACCATCCCAGATACCGAGAAGGAAGCTTCGAAACTTAGGCGCGCGATCCTGCTCGCCGACGAAACATTTGATCGTCTCCCGCGAGGAATCATTCATGGATTGCAAAATCCAGCGAGGAAAAACGCGAAAATACTTCCGATAGAGAGCAATTCGATTGCGCGACATATAATATCGCCTCACCACACTGTGATGAGTCGGTCGGAAACCGAATCCCAGAAAACTCAGGCTTTCACTCGCGCCACCGGATGCATGCATCAGCACAGCTTCCCTGGAGTCGGCGATAAGGTAGCCGGCAGCGCGGATGCGGAGGCAGTACTCAAAATCCACACAATCAATGAAATACTCGGACGCAAAACCTCCGATTTTATCGAAGATCCATGCCGGCATCAGCGCTCCTGACGTGGCGGAAAATACTGGACCACCATCGCTAGCCCGTCGCACCACCGGCTCCGTTCCCGTGTCTGGGTCTAAGTATTTCGGGTGAATCGAACCCACCCGCTCGCGCTCCGGATGGGATTTCCAGTCCGCAAACATCTGCCGAATAAAGCCCTCGGTGATCCTGCTGTCCTGATCGAAAAGAATAACCCAGGGATAGCCACTGTTTCTAGCCCAGCGCACACCTTGATTCAAAGCCTCGGCTATGCCCACGTTTTCTCCATTCTCGATCAGCTCAAAGCCCAAGGTCTGGCTCATCACCCGCACCGGCGCCAGCTTGTCAGGGCTTGAGCCGTTGTCCACTACGATCAGCCCCTGCACCTGGGCGAGAATCTTGGAGACATTTTCAAGCATCTTGAGGGTCGGATGATAGGTAACAATCACGGCACAAACAGATTGCGCTATCATTCTCCCGGCCTCAGGCGATTCCTGCCCATCGCGGCGACTCCCACCCCCTTGAATAGAAATACTAGCAGAAGCTTGCGGCCGACGATGTTCAGGGCTGGAACGATGAACTCCAAAAATACAACGACTCGGGTAGTTCAGACCGCGATTCCTGACATCCGGCATCCATGTAGAATGCTGGAGCGACCCAGAGTAGCGCGCTTCACTTAGGGAGAGGAAGAGCTTGAGTCTTAGCATTTCGGTTGCCATGTGCACGTTTAACGGAGAACGCTTTCTCCGCGCTCAACTCGATAGCATCGCCAGCCAAGATAGGCTTCCGGACGAGTTGGTGATCTGTGATGATGGTTCTTCAGACGGTTCCGCCGAAATCGTAAGGGATTTTGCCCAGCACGCGGCCTTCCCCACTCGATTTGTAGTCAATGATAAGAATCTCGGTTCCACCAAGAACTTCGAGCAAGCTATTTCGTTATGCCAAGGTGCGATCGTCGCCCTGGCAGATCAAGACGATGTTTGGTACGGGTACAAATTAGGCCGGATTGAAAAAGCCTTCCTGCATTCGAGCGCAACCGTGGCGGCGTTCAGCGATGCCGATCTGATTGACCACGATTCCCGCTTGCTGGGAGTCCGGCTTTGGTCTAGCTTTTCCTTTGATCTTCGAAAACAGCGGCAGTTCGCGAATGGTCACGCTCTGAATGTTTTAGTGAGACATCCCGTCGTGACCGGCGCAACCATGGCATTCCGGAGGAATCTTTTCGATTTCGTGTCTCCGATTCCCTCGGATGATATTCACGACCGTTGGATATCCTTCCTGCTGGCAGCGCGCGGCCAGTTCGACTTAATTGCAGATCCTCTCATGCAGTATCGTCGGCATCAGGGACAACAATCGGGACTGCCACCGGTAATCTTTCAGGCAAGAATGGCACATGCAAGAAGCAGAGGCGAAGATGCGTATCTTGAAGAATTGAAACGAGTCCGAAGAATCCGGGAGTGGCTGGAAAGGCGGAGGCCGGATTTCCAGAATGCTGATTACGCTTTGCAGGAGATCGATGGCAAAATCTCGCACCTGGAGCATCGCGTGCGATTGCCCCGTAGCAAAATTGCGCGGATCCCGAAGGTTCTCCAGGAAATCTTGAACCTCCGCTACTGGCGCTATTCGGGAGGGTGGATAAGTATCGGGAAGGACTTGCTGATTCGCTAAAATCCAACGACAAAAGCAAATACAGGCGAGAGGTATGTCAGGGTCACTCTGACGTATCTGACGACGGAGACTTTAACATCGCAACAGCAACCACATCAGCATCCATGATTGCTGCTCCGATTCTGCAACATCCGCCCTGTTGTTGGATTCCGCAATTCGTAATTCCAGCCTTGCGAGGATGCCATGAAACCGGAAAAACAACGAGTTACTGTCGATGCTCAAGTCGCGGCGAAATTCACCGAAGTGAGTCCCGCTGTGCATTGGCTGTCTTGCGGGCAGTGGTGGTAGCGGCTCTGTTTCGCTGAGCTTCGTGAAGTAGAGGCAACTGCGAAAGACTCCTCTGAAGAATGGCCCGGGAGCACTGGGCTCCCACAAAGAAAGAACATTACCGCACGCGGGTTGGAAACGCAGATAGGCTCTGCTAAGATTGCTCCGTGTCTGCTACTCGTGTGCGAGTAGCACAGCTGAGAGAGCGCCTCGTTCGCAACGAGGAGGCCGGGGATTCCAATCCCCTCTCGTCCACCAAACTATTAAATTTCAAAGCGCACGGGTTGCGCTAGGTTTGCCTCGGGGGAAACGAATGGACTTCACTTTGGAAACAATCCTGAAAGAGTGTCCAGAGTGGTTTCATTCGATCGAACTGTCACCGACGGTTATTACCCCAGGGCGCGCTACTCCAGAGACGCTCCGTCGGCAATTATCTTTGTTGCGGCTGCCAGATTTGCAGGGCAAGTCAGTGCTGGACATTGGCGCTTACGATGGTTATTTTTCCTTTGCCGCTGAAAAATTAGGGGCCCGCCGGGTGGTGGCGCTAGACCATTATGTTTGGTCCGCCGACATGGCTGCCTATATGAAGGACTGGCGGGAATCAAAACAGAACGGGAAGTTGATTCCGGCACCGCATGAATCCCGCCATTGGCGTCCCGACGAATTGCCGGGGCGCAAGCCTTTTGATTTGGCGCGAAAAATCTTAGGAAGTAAGGTTGAACCGGTGGTCGGTGATTTCATAACAATGGACTTGGCGAAACTGGGCCGGTTCGATCTGGTGCTTTTTTTGGGGGTTCTGTATCACATGGAAAACCCTTTGTTGGCGATGAAAAGAGTTCGCAGCGTCGTCGCTCCGGGAGGGGTAGTGGTCGTTGAGACCGAAGCCATGGGGGTGCTGGGGCTGAGAAGCCGACCGATGTGCGAATTTTTCCCAGGGCGAGAACTCAACAACGACGCCTCAAACTGGTGGTCACCTAACGGCAAGGCGGTTGAGGGTTTGTGTCGAGCGGCTGGATTTTGCGACGTGACCGTCTTTAAGAACCGTTCGCTGTCGTTGAAGTACGGTTTCCCCAGGCGATTCGCTCGTTCTTTGGGGGACTTTCTCAAGGATTGTTCAAAGGGACAATTTGGACTGCCCGTCGCGAGATACCGTGCTGTTGCACATGCCCGAGCCGCATAGAGCACAAGGTGCTGCTCTGCAGGCTCCAGGAGGCACTTTGGTCCACTTTGAGGACGGTCATTCGGCGGATGGTGCAGTTGTTGGTGTTCGCCGTGGCTGATGTCTTCGCGGATGCTTGCTGATGGCGCCCAATCGATCAAACGGACTTTGCCCGGCGCGCTCAATGCCAAGATCGTTCCACATCGCGGCGCGGTGCACCTCGTAGGGCTGCTCCTTACATTTTGTTATAGAGCCGGAGCATCGCATCACCGTTCTGCGGCGAACCATCTCACATTGGATTTCTGGCACCGACCCATCACCACCTTCGACCGTCGGCGGAACGTCTCTGTCCGAGCGTTCGGCGGCCGCAGGTTGAAGGATGCACGTTAATTAGAGCATCAGCAGACCTACCAATACAAAGTTAGCTCCAGCCTGGTTTGGAACCAAAAACGGGTTGAACGCTGTTGCGTTGGATGGGCGTGACTTTGGGCTTATCCAAACCATCGACACGGTGATCATCTCGTGGAATGTAATCTTGAGTTGACGTCTCTGGATGCCTGGACGGCGCGAGACAACTGGAATACGTTGCCAGGTTGCCGATTAACCCCGCTGGCCTGGCTTCCGCTGAAGGCGTGCGCCCTTCCGGGGAGAAAATAATGCGCGCGGCATGCCTTTGGATGACTTAATCGGTCTGGTAGAATTCTGCGGTCGGGAGTTCGAGAAGCGTGCTCGACGATCATGCGGCAATCGCCCAAGTGAGTGTAGGCGGCGTCGATTCGTTCTTGTAGATGGGCTGGAGAGGGTAAAGAGGGGAATCCGGGACTTGCAGCAGGCCAGCGTCTTTGTTCAGAATCCGCCCGCGGGGGACACGAGAGAGCCGAGCAAGCGTTCGACGGCTCCCGTCTTTGTGCTGGGCAGTGGACGTTGTGGAACCAAGTACCTGTACTACTTGCTGCTTTCCGCCGGCGGGTTCGCTGTAAGTCATTCGGAAACGAACGCCTTTAACCTGCTCGGGGTGTGCTTCGGCAGTCTCGCAAAGCGACGCAATCGTCGGCGGATGCTGGACGCCTACTTGGCCAGCGCGGTGTTTCTCGAGAGCGGGGCCGATCCCGAAGAAATCAGAGAGAGGGTGATGGAAGAGTGCCGAAATGCCGGCGACTTCCTGCGTATCCTATTGGAAGCCGTCGCCCGCAGGCAAGGCGCGCGCCGCTGGGCTGATTCTACGCCGTCGCACTTGCTCTATCTTCCGTTGATCAAGAGGCTCATCCCCGATGCGCTCATCATTCACATTATCCGCGATGGCCGCGACGTGACCGCCTCCATGCACCGCAGGGGCATGTTCGGTCCGATGCCCTGGGATCGCGCCCGCGCGTGCGTCGCGCCGGCGATCTATTGGCGATGGATGGTTAGCAAGGGCCGCCGTTATGGCCAGAAGCTGGGCGGCGATTACATGGAACTTCACTACGAGGATCTAGTGCAGAGTCCGCGCGAAACGCTAGCGCGCGTCGGGATGTTTATCGAGCACGATCTGGATTACGATCGCATCCAGCGAGTGGCTCTCGGGTCGGTTCGCGATCCCAATAGTTCATTTCGCGGGGATAGCAAGGAAACCGACGCCAACAGCGTCGGCCGCTGGAGGCGCATCTTTACTCCATCCCAGCTTCGAGACATCGAGTCAAGCATCGGGAATCTGCTCGTCGATACCGGGTACGTGCTCGAAACACCCGGCGCAGAACTGCATTTGTCATTGCCGCTGCGTTTCATGAATTTTCTCTATCCGCTGTACCTGGACTCTAAAGTTTGGCTCAAATCGAATACGCCGCTTTCCCGCTTCGCCCGCAAGGGGTGGCTGAATCCGCCTGCGGCCGAGACGAAATTCCCTAAAGGGGTGGCCCGCACCGGCTAAAGCTGCCCGAGCCACGGCATCGTCTAGACCATCCTCAAGAGCCACCGAAAGGAAGATGGTCGCCACAATTGCGCGAAGCATCCTCGCATCGGACTGAAGATCAGAACGGTTGACCCAGCTGCAGAAGCCGATCCAGAAAAACCGCCGCCCAGCCGTCTGCTGCCTGGCCCGTGCGGTGAGGAAAGCCAGGCCAGACCATCCCCGCCAGCAAGATTATCAAAACATGACGCCGTGGTTCGGCCCGGTTCTCGCAGCGCTCGTCGGGATGCGCACTTCCGCTTCGCCCTGAACTCCAGGCCTTCGCTTCCCTGCGAGTTGCAACGACAATATTCATCAAGGGGGCATTTCTCACTCTAAGGCTCCGTAAATAAATAAAGGTAGCATCCTGGGCTAATGGTTGTTATGCTGTCTGAGCATGGACAGTCTTGCCGAGCTGACTGCTAAGTTCCATTCTGTGTGGCCTTTGTTGGACGAACGGACGCG
>Ga0187862_10001444_pt1 | contig 25175 bp, 22 predicted proteins | sample June2016WEW_10_1_FD_133003 | JGI IMG/M metagenome (GOLD analysis project Ga0187862, IMG submission 133003) | Peatland microbial communities from SPRUCE experiment site at the Marcell Experimental Forest, Minnesota, USA - June2016WEW_10_150 | ecosystem: Environmental > Terrestrial > Soil >...
AGGAGATTCACAGCCAAAGACGGTTTCTGGGCGAGCTAAGCAATCCCAACGGAGAATTTTCCGACTTTGTGTGGTTGGACTCCAGCCCGCGGGAGGCAGAGGGTTACCTGGAGGACTTTCCGGGCGAGGTGTGTTACGCCGCGAACGCAGTTGGACGGTGGTCTGTGATCGCGCTCGACCGGGAGGGCAACCAGGTGCCTTCGCCGCTTACAGAATCGCTGGTTCGATTGAACGAGCACCGGCCATTTCGCTCTGTGATCGTAGTTTCCTTTGTGTTTGGTGGCGAGTGGCGGGGACGAGTGTTCGTGTTCGATCCGGCATGGCATGGGGACACGCAAGAGGAGTTGCGCTTTCTGCTTGATTTACTCCGCCAGGTGGGGCCGGCCGTGTACAACGTCTATCTGCTGCATCGGCTTCGGCGGAGGGCTGGGGCGGCGGAGCGGGCGCGCTTCGCCCGGGAACTGCACGATGGAGCAGTGCAGTCGCTGATCGCGGTGGAGATGCAGGTGGACGTTCTTCGGCGTCAGGCAGAGAATACGCCTGCAGTGGTCGGCGGCGAACTGGGACGCATCCAAGGTTTGCTGCGCGAGGAAGTCTTGAAGCTGCGGGAACTAATGCAGCAGATGAAGTCGATCGACGTGGATGCTCGAAGATTTCTGAGCGTGGTGACCGACACAGTGGAACGGTTTGAGCGGGAGACCGGAATTTCCGCGCGTTTTGTTACGGACATCGAGAAGTTGGAGATGCCGGAGAAGGTCTGCCGGGAGCTGTTGCGGATTGTGCAGGAAGGGCTGGTCAATGTGCGCAAGCACAGCAAAGCACGTCATGCTCTGGTGCGGCTGGCTTCGAGTCCAAGCCAGTGGAGCCTGACTCTGGAGGATGACGGCAAAGGATTTCCTTTTTCCGGCCGTCTGACGCAGGAAGAACTGGACCAGATGGGCAAGGGGCCGATGATCATCAAAGAACGTGTCCATTTAATTGCGGGCGCACTCACGGTAGAATCAAATCCCGGCGTCGGGACGCGCCTGGAAATCAAAGTTCCGCGGGATGGGGAAGTGTTTGATGAACTTTAAGAAGTCACAGCCCGTTCGCATCGTGATCGCCGACGACCATCCGATTTTCCGCGATGGATTGCGCCGGCTTCTGGAAGCTGAACCGGATTTGAAGGTCCTTGGCGAAGCCTCGGATGGCGCGGAAGCGGTAAAATTGGCGCGGCAGTTGAAGCCCGACATCCTTTTACTGGACCTGGCGATGCCAAAGCATCCGGGATTGGAAGCTCTGCGGGAGCTGAGTGCGAGCACGAATTCGACTCCAGTTCGCGTGATCCTGCTGACGGCGGCGGCGGAAAAGAGCCAGATTGTGGAGGCTCTGCAGTTGGGCGCGCGAGGAGTGGTGCTGAAGGATTCCGCCACTCAACTCCTGCTGAAAGCGATCCATACGGTGATGGCAGGCGAGTACTGGGTGGGACGGGAGAGCGTCTCAAACCTCGTACAATACTTGCGGACGCTGGTGCAGTCTTCCAGCGACGAAGCCCGGCAGAAGAAATTCGGGCTAACCCCGCGCGAACTGGAGATTGTGGCCGCAGTGGTGGCGGGATACTCCAATAAGGAGATTGCCGAATACTTCAAGATCAGCGAAGACACGGTCAAACACCATCTCAGCAATATCTTCGACAAGCTGGGAGTTTCTACGCGGCTGGAACTGGCGTTGTTTGCGGTGAACCAATCTTTGCCCCTGAAAAGCATTGTCTAATAAGGACTTAGAGTTGTTGTCCAACGCAGATGGCATGGCACTTACGGGCTATTGCCGGGCTCCACGGCTCGATCTATCATTCAATTCAAGACCAGCCTCGGGACAACAATTGATCCGGTCGCTGCATGGAATGATGTCATTTTCCGTGCGGGTAAGTAAAGGTCCAGTTAAAGCGAGGTTAAGGAGACGGAGCCCGTGGCAAGAACTTTACAAAACGTTTGGCGGAATCTTTGGAAAGATGAGCATGGTCAAGACATCGCTGAGTACGCGGTGATGTTAGCGGTCATTCTGGTGATCGTGGTGGGTACGGTCCGGCTCATCGGTTCGAACGCCAACAACGTATTCTCTAATGTCGGCAGCGCCATTCAGTAATCGCCGACTGAGCGTTGATATCGAGGCCTGTTGAGCGCGCCGCCAGGCGCGCGGTTAGTCTTTCATCGAAAGAGACCCAGAGACTGGGCCGCCCCTCCATTACCTACTCGAAAACTAAGGTAGCTCCCATCACTTCGGTGCAGGCGCGGTAAGCGCGACCTTCTCGTTGCCGGGAGACGAGATTCTGATGAGGTAAGGGAAGAATGGCGTGATCGCGAACGGCATCTTCTCCCGGGCTGAGATCAGAGCGACCGGTTTCGCCTTCGCTAACTCTACCTGGTCGGTCCAGGGATCAAGTTTGATGCGTCCGCCGAGGGGAAGCGCGGCGATCTGATCGGTGCGTTTCGCGTCCAGTTGCGGTGCGGAAGTGAGGAGCACCGACATCCGGATGCTCTTGCCGCTCGCCAGACCATTTCCCAAGTGCGGACGAATCAGGTTTGGCAGTTCGGGAGCGTTTTGTTGCAAGGCCTCCAGAAAGAGCCCAGCACTTCCCAGTTTGTCCTTGTAGGGAGAATTCTTCAGCAGTTCCAGAGCCTTGGTGTCGGCAGCTTCTTCCTCGCCCGGCCGGTGTCTGAAGTCCAGGTGCACGAACGAGTCCTCATCGGGAAAGAACATGCGGTCGTTGAATGCTAATTTGGTATCGAACTGGTGTCCCAGAACGATGTGACTCAGTTCGTGGGCCAGGACCATCGCCAGGGAGGCTTCGTCGGGCAGCACATCGAGCAGACCCCGGCTGATGACGATGGTGTGACCGATGGTGAAGGACTCCAGTGGAGAAGTGAGCAGGACGCGGCACCGCACGTCCGACTGCAGATCGATGTTATTGGTCACCAGCAAGTTGTTGACTACGGTGAGAAGGACTTTGTCCACTTCGCCGGGAGGCGCCAGCAAGCCGATCTTCTGCAGCCGCTCGACCGCGTTATCTTCGGCCTGGCGTTCCCACATCCGCTCAGCCACTACCGGAGTTGCGTCGGCGGCGACATCGCTCTGGTCCTTTACCGACTGAGGAGAATCCACCAGAATCTGGGTGAACTCCGAATTCTTGTTCAGGGCCTTCAAGTCGTATCCCCAAAGACGGGTCTGGGCCCGGAAATGCAGAGAGTGCCCAAAGCTGGTCTTCATGTCGGATTCCTCGCTGTAGATGTAAGCGGGAAGCCAGGCACCGGAGCGCATATTCAGGCGCCAACTGTCGAAATGCAGGTAGTAGCTGCTCTTGGGGTGAGGATAGTAAGTTCCATTGAACCGGACAACGTTGTAGTCCTGGTCCTCGACCCAGATGCGTCCCTGGAACCGGCCCGGAGGGGCATTTTCCTTGGGTTGAACGTCAATCACCAGACAACGTACTTCCCCAAGAAACTCGCGGCGCACAAAAGTGAAGTCGTAATACTTCTTCTGAAAATCGGTATCGAGCACCACCATTTGGGCAAAACCGAGGGGCAGGAAGTGCATCGCGTAGAGACCGGTGAGGTGGTTGAGCATGCGGTGGCCGAAACCGGGCTCTCCCACGAAGGAGGTGTCTTCGGGACCATCGCTCATATCAAGGCGGCCGAGGAAATACTGATCTTTGAAGGGTTCGGCATTTCCCTCTTTGTCGGCTTTGAGGTCCTGCAGATAAGTCTCAACCATGGGACGCATGTGGCGCATCTGCGCCAGGAAGAGGTGCTCCCTCTGGATCACGCGGTCCATGACTTCATTGAACGAGGCTGGGGGCGGAGGAGAAAGAGCAACTGCGACTTGTGCCGTAGTGGCCGAGTCGCTTGCCACAGCTTGGGGAGTGGAAGACACGGGATCCTGCGAAATCGCCGGCACAGACAGCGCCAGCAGCAGCAAGAACGAAAGCAACCTTACCTGGGAAATACGCATTCAGGACCTTCTTACCAAACTTACGCCATCTGAAAAATGATGTGCAAAACTACGGTGGAATCGGCCGGTTGGCCGTCCCTCATCGCCGGCTTGAAGCGAATCTGTTCGGCGGCCTTGACGGCGTTGTCGTCGAGGCCGTGACCCAGTCCTCGCACTATCCTGACCACACGCAGGCTACCGGACGCTTCCAGAACCACTTCCAGGAGAACTTCGCCTTCAATCCGCAGGCTCCGGGCCTCTTGAGTATAGATGGGAGTCGGCTTGGAAAGGATTTCCGCAGGCACTGCCCGGGTGGCGGCTTCTGCCGGACGAGAATGCACGGTGGGCGGAGCCGGAACATCGGCATCGCCGAAACCGCTTTGCTGAACGGTAGCCTGCGACGCGGAAGCGCGAGCGCGGCTATCTCCAGTGGCCGTACCGTTCCCAAAGCCAGAGCTTGCAACTACGCCGGGCACACCCTTTGCGCCTCCGGTCCCGTTTCCGTAGCCCGCGCCGGATGGAAGATCATAGGATCCGAGCGCGGCGATGTTGACAGCCTTGCCCTGATTAGCCTTGGCGGGAAGTCCATTCGGGTCGCCGAACCCTCCGGTCTGCACCTGGGATGGAGCGCGCGCGATGGTGGGAGTAGCCGAGCTGCCGGTGGAGAATACGTTCATCTTCACCGCTTGCTTGGGAATCACGGGTGCGGAGTTGATGGGGAGCGGGTCCAATTTCTTGGGCGCGATGCTGACCGTGGGAGCGGGAGCGTCTTCCACCTTCACGCTGGCTTTCGGCTGTGGAGCGGGAAGGCGCAATGCGGTAGGCGACGGCTCCAGATTCGCTACCAATAAGGGCTTCCGCGGCAACGGTTGGGGCTGGTGATTGACCGGTACGGGTGTGCTCACCAACTCAATCGAACGAAAATTGTGCTCGGGCGGCGAAACCACTGTGGGATACAGCAAACGCACCCACACCAGAAACGCGACCGCTACGGCCTGCGCCCCGGTGCTGAAAACGAATTCGCTCCAAGGAGTTCTCGTCTTCGGGAGGAGAGAGAAGAGAGTCTCTTGGGAAGCAGAAGAACTCATAGCCGCTTTTGCTCGTCTCTATTAAATCGCTATCTTTGAAGTCTTCGAATCTTTAGTTGTCAAAACACGCGTTTGGGGTGGAAAGTTTCTCGACCCCGGTGCGGCGTAGTGGTCCTAGGGACCGCAGAGGTCGAGGAGATCTCAGTTTACTACCCAAGGTCAAAATCTGCACGGGAACGGCCATTTGCCCCAGGAAGTTGGAAGTCTATCCGGTTGATCTTTCAATTACTTACACTTCCCCCGCCTGCGACCGGCGCAAACCGAGCGCGAAAGAGCAAAAAATTACACCCTGAGCGAGTCTTTTACTTCCAGCGATCTCGGGGAGAGCCCAACCCCTCGATCGCTGACAGGTCGAACCGGCTAGCACCGCACGACCTTGGGACTGTCAATGCCCTTGGTCGCGTTGCGGGTATCGACCACCAACTGGGCCTCGCCGACGATCTTCTTGTAGTCGTAGTCGGAGTGGTCGGTGACAATCACGATGCAATCATACTGGCCTAGTTTCTCCAGTTCGGAGCGCTTCATCTGCAAATCGTACTTGCGGCCTTTTCCGATGAAAGGGAAGTAGGGATCGTGGTAGCTGACCTGGGCGCCTTCGTTTTGCAGCAGTTCGATGATCGTGAGGGCAGGGGACTCGCGCAGATCGTCGATGTCTCTCTTGTAGGCCACACCCAGGATGAGTACCCGCGACCCGTTCAACGATTTCTTGTGCTGGTTCAACGCTCCACCGATGGAGGCGATCACGTGATAAGGCATGTTGTTGTTAATCTCGCCCGCCAATTCGATGAAGCGAGTGCGAAAGTCAAATTCCTTGGCCTTCCAGGACAGGTAAAAAGGATCGACGGGAATGCAATGGCCACCCAGGCCCGGGCCGGGGTAAAACGGATGAAAGCCGAAAGGTTTGGTGGAAGCTGCGCCAATCACTTCCCAGATGTCCAGTCCCATGCGCAGGCAGAGCAGCTTCAATTCGTTGACCAGTGCGATGTTGACACAGCGGTAGATATTTTCCAGCAACTTCGTCATCTCGGCGGCGGCGGGTGAGGAAACGGGAACGGTGCGATGGAAGATGGAACCGTACAGGGCTCCAGCCAGTTCCGAAGCCTGCGGGTTCACTCCCCCAACTACCTTGGGAATGTCGCGGCGCGCCACGGTGGTGTTGCCAGGATCCTCCCGCTCCGGCGAAAATGCGACGAAGAATTCCTTGTCCCCGCTAGAAGTGCCACGGGCCGCCTTCAGGCCGTTCTTGTTCTCCTTCTCGAGAATCGGCACCATGACTTCTTCCGTGGTGCCCGGGTAGGTTGTACTCTCAAGGACGACCAACTGGCCGGACTGCAGATGGGGAGCAATCGCATGTGTGGTGTCAGTGATGAAGCTGAGGTCAGGTTCGTGATATTGGTTGAGTGGAGTGGGAACGCAGATGATGACAGCATCCATTTCCACCAACCGGGCATAGTCCGCGGTTGCGGAAAAGCCCTGTGCCTTGGCTTCCCGGATTTCCTCCGCGCTGATGCGGTAGATGTAAGAGCCGCCTTGGGCGAGGGTGTCGACTTTACGCTGGTCGATGTCGAAGCCGGTGACAGCAAACTTCTGTTCGCTGAAGAGCAACGCGAGCGGCAGCCCTACATAGCCCAAGCCGATGATGCCAATGCGCGCCTGGCGCTGCTGGATCCGGTTCTTGAGTTGATCGGGAGAACGATTTGCGGCAGAGTTATTCGTCATCGTGGCGACAAGTAGTCTCTTCTGGGAATAGTGAATTTCGGTTTCGATTCTAGCACCTCCCCGTGAGGCATGCAGTGCGGGAGCGCGGCCAAGTGCTGTTGAATTTGAGTCCATCTTCCGCCCTTGGGAACTTATGAAAAGACCGGTCACAAGCAAATACACATGGTTCGTGGCTTTCGCGTTGGTTGTGGGATTGTCGATGGGGCTGGCGGCCAGAGCTGGCAGCTTTCTTTTGGCGGATGCGCCGCGGCCATCGGACGTAATTCTGGTGCTGGCCGGGGAAACCGACCGGCGCCCGCGGCGCGCTCTGGAACTTCTGGCGCAGGGATATGGACGGCGGGTCGTCATCGATGTGCCGGCAGGCGCCAAAGTGTACGAATTCAGCCAAGTGGAGTTAGCACAGAAGTACATCCAGAGCTTGCCTCAGGCGTCGTCGGTCAGCGTCTGTCCGACCGAAGGACTATCGACCAAGGACGAGTCGAAAGACGTCGAAAAGTGTTTGCAGGGCGAACCCGTCAAGAGCGTTTTGATTGTGACCTCGGACTTCCACACCCGGCGCGCTCTCGACATTTTCCGGCGTGAACTCCCCGGGCGCGACTACTCGGCGGCGGCTGTCCGGGACGACACGCAATTCGGAACCAGATGGTGGCGCCATCGTCAATGGGCGAAAACCCTTGTGGATGAATGGATGCGTTTGATCTGGTGGAAAGTGGTCGACCAGTGGCGTTGACCTTGTCTGCCCACGCTTCATTAAAAAGTTTTCCACCGCTCAGCGTTTTTCCAAGCACAAAAGGCATTGACTGACAAGAACTTTGGAGGGTACGATGCGTTAAAGGTCATCAACTTAGTTATTAACGGAGCGTGGGATGGGCATGTCTGCTTTCCGAAAGATGGTAAGTTGCGTGCTGCTTTCGATCTTGCCTGGTTCGCTGCTTGCCGCCGATTCCGGGGCGGCTATGCTTTATGCGCGTGGAGCGGCTTGGTTGAACGGCGCCCATGTACCTACCTCCTCGGCGATCTTTACCGGCGATCTGGTCCAGACCCGGTCTGACTCTGGGGCAAATATCAATGCGCCGGGATCGAGCATTACTGTTCTCGGCGAGTCCCTGGTGCAATTCGAAGGCGCCTCTTTGAAAGTGGAACACGGAGGCGTTTCAGTCTCCACGTCCAAGGGTGTGGCGACCACCGCCGGAGATGTGCGCGTAGCGCCCGTATCCAACGCTTGGACCGAATTCAACGTAACCGACACGGATGGCACGGTGAGGATCGCGGCGCTCAAGGGAGACCTTACCGTGACCGACGACAACGGCACGGTCACGTTGCCACAGGGCCAGCAAACCACGCGGGACGAACAGTCGTCCGATCAATCCGATAAATCAACGGACAAGGACAAGAAGAAAAACAAGAAGCGCGCTGCCGGCGCCGCTCCAGCGGCCGGAGGTGGGATTCTGAGTTCTCCCCTTGCCATCGGCATAGGAGCGGCGGCAATCGGTGGTGTGACCGCCTGGGTTCTCATCAAGAGCGACAACCCGGTGAGCCCGTCCCAGCCCCAGTAATCCAAGTCTGAGTAAACCAGTCTTAAGTAAGCCAATCTAGAGCATTCGTGTACAGAATCTTAGGCCGTCCGGCATGCCGGACGGCCTAATTTCTTGGGGCAGAATTGGATTCAGAAATTCGTAGCGGGTTGCTGCTGCAAAGATTCAGGCGGGGGCAGCGCTTCTTCTTCCGAAGCCTTGCTGCGCACCGCGCGGCGTTTGCGCACGGGCTTCGCGAACGGCTCCGAGGCGGCGACTGTGCATAGTACATAGAACAGGGCGGCATTGGCGGGGATCTGGAGATTAAAGTCGACCGCACTGTGTACCAGGATGCCGCTCAAGCCCAGCAGACAGGCCAAGGTAACCGCGCCGCTTATCTCTCCGGCCCAATTCCCAATTTTCTTGATGGCCGTGATGTAGAGTGTCACCACAAACCAGACCATGGTCGCGAATCCCAGCAGGCCCATTTCCACCAGCAATTGCAGGTAGTCGTTGTGCGCCTCATTCACGAAGAAATTGGTGTAGAAGGTGCGAAACTGCGGATACACGATGGGAAAAGCTCCCAGACCCCAGCCCAGGACAGGCCTCTTCAGGAACATGCGAAAACCGTCGCGGTTGATATAGGCGCGAATGTCGCTGGAGAGTTCGGAGTGGCCGGGCCCCGCGGTGGCGAGTCGTTTGCTGAGTTCAGCGCCCCCGATCCAGACGAGCAGTCCGATGACAATTACCATAAATACGCCAATCCCGACGGCGGTCCGCAGGCCGCGCTTCTGTTTGACCAGCAACGCGGCCAGGATCACAAGCTCGGCGGCAATCGCGAGCATGCCGCCGCGCGATCCAGAAAGAAAAATCGTCCCGACCATGACGGCCGCCGCCGCCGCCGCCGCCGTGCGGACCTTGGCCGGAGCCAGCCGCGTCAATGACAGGATCAGAGGAACGGGCACCAGCATTTCCATCAGGCCTGCGTAATGGTTGTGATTTACGTAAGGCCCGTAAATCCAGCCTCCCATGCGAGGCTGTCGGATCCAGTACAGCTTGCCGTTTGAGGAGATGCCCTGGAGCAAGGCGAAGCCGGCGAGTGCGGCTCCATACACCGAGAAAATGAGCGCAAGGCTGCGCGCCTGGGCGCCGCGAAGCAGAGTTTGCCCCGCCAGGAAGCACAGCATGGCGTAGGCGACATACAGGAGCGCGACGGACACTGTGTCATGGGGATAGGCGGTCACGTGGAAAACAAGTTGCGAAACGATGAGAAGGCCGAACGCTGCCATGGGAAGGAACAGAGGATTCCCCCTGATCTTCATTCCGCCGTCCAGGACCTGCTTGCTGATCCAGAGCAGAAACAATGCCGTCGCGCCCGCTTCCACCACAAAGATCGACCATGGTTCCACCGCACCGAAGGCGACCGGTCCAAACAGGAGGAGACCAAAGATCCCGTATAACAGGATTGAGTCGGCTTGCGCCGAGCGTTCTCGACGATCGATTGCCGTAATGCGGGTCGCGCTCATGAGATTGAATACATCCGGTTCGAAGAGTTACTGCCGCTTTGGCGCCAGGCGGAAATCGTCGACCCAGAGCTTACCACGGATCGGACTCCCCGCTGGCAGTCGCCGAATATGCAGCACCAGCAGTCTGGTATCGGGTCCGGTGCTGAATTCGCCAGTTGCAGATTTCCAGAATCCCGCTTCTTTCAGTTCGTCGCTGTCATACAAGACGGCCTGGGTGTAAGCATCCTGAACGGTAAGATGCGGGCCACCCGCCCCTTCGATTTCTCCATTCTTGTAGTACGCGGAAAACTCGTAGAGCGTATCGGGCTGCACGGCGATGAACTGCCGAATCCCAGCATCTTCTACTCCCGGTCCGTCAAAAGCGATCAGCAGCGAACGATGGCCGCCATGAAAATCGCTGGGGTCCAAGGTGAGAGTGACGCTCTGCTGTTTCTGATACTGCCAGTCGAAGCCGCCGTTCAGGACATCCAGGCCGAAATCTCCATTCACAATCAGATTACGTCCCGAAGGCAAATAGGCGGAAAGTCCGAACCGCGGCGCGGCTTGCTGCCAAACTAAACGCGCTTGATCCACGTCTTTATGGTTGAACAAGTACTGGAGATACTCGTAGACGTAGCGGAGTTCGAAGGTTTGCTGGGATGACACAAGAGCGGCCCACACCTTGGCGGTTGCCGCCGTTTCCTGTTTCTGCATCAGCAGATTGAGAAAGGCGAGATAGGCCTCGGAACGGGCGGGAACGACGTTGCGCAAAAGCACATCCACATCCGGGTTGATGCGCCAGCAGAATTGAATGGCGGGATCGGCCAGCGTCGGCTCATTCTCCAATACCACGCGGAATTCGCGCAAAGCCTTCGCTTCTTCGCCTTGTACCAGATAAAAGTTCGCGGCTTCCCAAGCGACGTCGGGTGTAGTCGGATCGGCCTCGATAGCGCGTTCCAGGGCCATAGTCTGACTTGAAACGTCTCCCAGCACCTGGTAGGCCGAGGCCAGATCGAACCAGTAACGGGCCGAATGCGGATCGAGTTGCACGGCGGCGCGGTAAGGCTCGATAGCCGCCCCCGGATCTCTGGCCACGAGCGCGTAATAACGTCCCAGATGATTGCGGTAGTCTGCGTTCCAAGGGTCGAGGCGAGCCGCCCGCTGCAGACTCGCAAGTTCCGGCCTCTCCCCGAAAAACGAGGCGACGAGCAGCCGTCCCGCCCAGAAAAGATAGATCAGACACAGCGCTGCCGCCACGGCAATGACGAGTCTTTTCCGCCCAGCAGAATTGAGGAGTATTTCCATATATGGTTGCGTTGGAAGCGCAATTACGAATCCGCCGTGTTCCTGACTACGCGCTATTGGGGGATGCTTCGGCGGTCTCGTCGGAGTCATCATCCTCGTCGGAGCGCGACCCATCATCGCGATAATAGCGCGCGTACTTGCCCTGGTATTCGTAATAGTAGTAATAATCGGGCGAACTCAGATCGACGGCGTTCAACAGCACGCCCGAAACCTTCGCATTCACTTGCATCAGAATGTCACGGGAGCGGCGCAGCGCCTGCTTGGTGGTTTGTCCGGAACGGATGACCAGGACGATGGCGTCGGCTCGCGGCGACAGCACAACGGCGTCGGTGACCGACAGGGTGGGAGGAGTATCCACAACGATGTGATCATACTGCCCGCGCAATTCCTGCAAAACGTCCCGCATATTCGAGGAAGCCAGTAGTTCAGCGGGATTCGGCGGAGGAGTGCCCGCGGGCAATACATCCAGGTTGGGCAGCGTGGGAGAGCGTGTGATCGCCTGTTGCAAAGTTGCGCTTCCGGTCAGAACATTGCTGAGCCCGCTACGGGGACCCATGCCCAGTGTCTTATGGATGCTGGGCCGCCGGAGATCAGCGTCGATCAGCAGCACGCGAATGCCTTTCTGGGCCAAGACCACCGCGCAGTTGATGCTGGTCGTCGTTTTTCCTTCCTGAGGAAGCGCGCTGGTCACCATGATCACTTTCGGCGGTGCTCCCAGGTTCGACAGCAGCAGCGAGGTTCGCAGGGCACGATAGGATTCCGCCATCTGCGACTGGGGCCGAACCTGGGTAATCAATTCCACCGCCTCCTTGGAGGTGGCGATTACCAACCGCTTTGGGTTTGCGCCTTCGCGCGCCGTCCTCGACCCCAGTGGAATCATGCCCAGGGGAGGCAGGCCGGAAATCATTTGCGCTTGTTCGGTGGTGCGCACCGTGCTATCCAATCCTTCGAGCAGGAAGGCAAGTCCCACGCCCGAGGTCAAGCCCAACATGAAAGCGAAAGCCAGGTTGCGCGGGATGTTGGGCTCGACGGGCGCGGTGGGCACGCGGGCGACGTCGACAATGCGGAAGTTGTTGGAGCGAAGTCCCGCGGAAACTCCGGCCTCCTTCAGTTTCTCCAGGAGTCCTTCATAGAGTTGGCGGTTGGTATCGAGATCCCGCTTCAGCAGACTGTACTCGATGGCGCTCTCGTTGAGCTTGTTCGCTTCCTGCTTTTGCTTTTCAAGAGCGTCGTGCAGCATGTTCTCCCGCTGCAGGGCGGCCATGTACTGTCCCCGGATCTTGCCCCCGACCTTCTTAGTTTCCGCCAGAAGTTGCGCATCGATTTCCTTAAGCTGGTTCTCCAGTTGCGCCAGTTTCGGGTAGGACGGCCCAAACTGCGTGCTGAGTTCGGCGGCTTGAATCTTCAGATCGGCTTCCTTGGTGCGCAGACTTTCCAGCAGTCCACCCGATTGGTTCCCGGCACCGGCGGCGTCCAGCGCACCGGCCGCGGAAGCGATGGTATCGGCATCCCCGGCTTGAACCAGGCGGTAGACGGATTCTTTGTCCATGCGCTCGGATTCGGCCGCGGTCAGCGCTTTGTTCAACTCATCCAGTTTTGCGGTAGTAATATTCTGCTTTTCGTCGATCCCCAGAATTTCATGCTCTTTCTGATAGCGCACCAGTTTTTCCTGGGAGGTTTCCACCTTCATCTGCAAGTCCACGAGTTGTTTGGAAAGCCAGTCGGAGGCCTGCATGGTCGAGTCGAAGCGGGACTTAAAGTTATTCTCCGTGTAGGTGCTCATCAACGTATTGACCACGTTGGCGGTTAAATCCTTGTCGGGACTGCGGAACGACACCTTGATGATGTGACTGTTGGGAGACAGTGTCACCTTCAAATTGCCGCGGAAACTGGACAGCAGACCGGAGGTTCGACCGGCGTCGGCCTGCAGCGGATCCGGGGCCAGATCGAGCGAAGAGGGCAGAGCCGCCGTCTTTCCGCCGAACTCCGGCCTGCGGTCCAGCCCGAGTTCCTTCACTACTTGCAGCGCCAGAAGGTCGCTTTGGAGAATCATTACCTCGGTTTCCAGTTCGCTTGGATCGTAATAATCAACGTTGAAGGTTGGAGAATTGCTGAAGTTGACCAGGCCGGAATCCGGCTTGTTGATTTCAATGCTGCCGCTGGCTTCATAAACCGGCGTCATCTTGAGACTGGCGATGGCGACGATGGAGAAGATGGCTAGGAGGCAGGCCAGAACCGTCCACTTGCGCTTCATCAAAATGCGAATATATTCGCCGAGGGCCGATTCCTGAGAAAGAAGTTCGGGGTAAACGCGCGGGCCAATGTTTCTCCCCAGGTCCGCGCTTGGCGGCATTTCACGAAGGGTTGGAGTATTGGCCTGCACCAGCGGTCCGGAATCCATGCATTCTCCTCAACAAGTTTTCTAATTCCCAGAGCTCTCAGGTCAGACCCGCACCTGCACCCCAAGAAAGAGCCAAGCTACTCGATGGCTGGTCATCGAGGCTGACTCCACGCCCGTGCATTCTCTCACACAGTGATGTAGCGGTTTAGTCGATATTCTAGCACTGCCTGCCGGGAAAACAATTGGCGAATCGGAACCCGGCACTCTTGGTGAATTAGCGCTGCCCGGACGCATGGTTCGCGCGGATGCGAAAAACTCCGCTATACTACCTTGCAATCAATAACCCCAGCCCGAGAGGGACGCGTTTGTTTTCTTATTCTTTATTTATCCAAACGAAGAATGGTAGGGATTGGCTGAAATGAGCCGGCTCCAAACCGATGTCCGGCCCGGACTGATCCCCTTCCGAACCTTAAGCCCGCGCTCCAGGCGGGTATCAACGCAAGGAAAACATGGCTGAGGCAGGTTTGATGAATTGGGCGGAACAGGAAGTGTTGGTCACTGGCGGGACCGGTTCGTTCGGGAAGAAGTTCGTCGAAATCATGCTGCGGGAATATCACCCCAAGCGACTTGTAATTTTCAGCCGGGACGAATTAAAGCAGCACGACATGCGGGCCTCCGGCTTCGAGGACGCCAGCCTGCGCTACTTCATCGGGGACGTGCGCGACCCGGGCCGCCTGCAGCGCGCGTTTGCCGGGATCACGGTGGTGGTGCACGCGGCCGCGCTGAAGCAGGTTCCAGCCTGCGAATACAATCCGTTCGAGGCGATTCAGACCAACATCATGGGCGGCCGCAATGTGATCGATGCGGCCATCGACCGGGGCGTCCAGCGCATCCTGGCTCTCAGCACCGACAAAGCCGTGAATCCGGTCAACCTATATGGAGCTACGAAGCTGTGCGCCGAAAAAGTATTTGTGCAGGCCAACGCCTATGCGGGAGCGCAGGAAACTCGTTTCAGCTGCGCCCGGTATGGAAACGTTGTGGGCAGCCGGGGCAGCGTCATTCCGGTGTTTCTGGAACAGCGCAAACGCGGCAGGATCACGATCACTGATCCGCGCATGACCCGGTTCTGGCTTACTCTGGAACACGGAGTGCGATTTGTGGTGCGCTCGATTGAGCAGATGCATGGCGGTGAAATCTTCGTGCCCAAGATTCCAAGCATGCGATTAGTCGATCTGGCCGAGGCGGTCGCTCCGGGATGCGAGGTGGAATACATCGGCATTCGGCCGGGGGAGAAATTGCACGAGGTGCTGCTTTCCGAAGATGAAGCGCGCACTGCCGTGGAATTGGACGACATGTATATCGTCCAACCTTCGCACCCTTGGTGGAAGAAAGGGAACTGGGTTCATGGAAGGGAATTGCCGCCGGGTTTCCGCTATACCAGCGACAGTAATAAACAGTGGCTGAACCACGAGCAACTCCAGGAACTGATTGAACCCAGCGCCGTTGCCAAGTCGCCGGTGCCGGCTTAGATGCCGCTGCTTCGGGGTCTCAGGTAGTAAGGCAGTCTTAGGCCTTCCAGACTAGCGCGATGCCCATGATATCGATATCCAGCAAACAAGAATTACTCGCGGTGGATGGCGGAACGCCCGTGCGGAAGACGCTTCTTCCTTACGGGCGCCAATCCATTGGAGAAGATGACATTCAGGCGGTGGTGGACGTGCTGCGCTCCGACTGGCTCACCACCGGCCCGAAAGTGGCAGAGTTCGAGGAATCGTTCGCGGCCTGGGTGGGAGCTAAGCATGCGGTCAGCTTCAGTTCCGGTACGGCCGCGTTGCATGGCGCGGCCTTCGCCGCAGGGCTGAAGCCGGGCGACGAAGCCATCACTACTCCCATGACGTTCGCGGCTACGGCGAACTGCGTGCTCTACCAGGGAGCGACTCCGGTGTTTGCGGACGTGAGCACCGACACGCTCAACCTTGATCCGGAGCAAGTCGCGGCGCGAATCACGGCGCGCACGCGGGCGGTACTTCCCGTGGATTATGCGGGTCATCCGGCAGAGATGGACGCGATCCTGGAACTCGCTGCGCGCCACGGATTGATTGTGATTGAAGATGCCTCGCACGCTCTAGGTGCGGAATATCGGCAGCGGCGCACCGGCGGCATCGCCCACATGACCGTCTTCAGTTTTCACCCCGTGAAGCACCTTGCGACTGGAGAAGGCGGCATGGTGACGACTGACCGCGCGGATTGCGCCGAGGCACTCCGGCGGTTTCGCAATCATGGCATCTCGAGCGAGGCACGGCAACGTCAGACCGCCGGGCAATGGCACTACGAGATGGTGCTTCTTGGGTTCAATTACCGGCTCACCGACATGGCCTGCGCTCTGGGATTGTCGCAACTGAAAAAGCTGAAGGCAAATCTGATGCGCAGGCGAGAGATCGCGGAACGCTATTCAACCGTGTTTGCCGGTCTGGCGGGCGTGACGCTGCCCGCGGTTCGAGCAGATGTGAGTCCGGCGTGGCATCTTTACCCCATCCGGCTCAATCTTGAGAAGTTGACCGCGGATCGGGCTCAGGTTTTCCGGGCGTTGCGGGCGGAGAACATTGGGGTCAACGTTCACTACATTCCCGTGCATCGCCATCCCTATTACCGCGATCGCTTCGGATATCGCGGCGGCGAGTATCCCATTGCGGAGGACGCGTATGAGCGTCTGATCAGTCTCCCGATGTTTCACGGGATGAGCGATCAGGACGTGGAAGACGTGATCACCGCGGTAAAGAAGATTGCGGTAGCATTCGCCGTATGAATTCGACGTCGATCCCCTTTGCTCAATATTCGGTGCTGGTGGCAGGTGCGGGGTCCATTGGACGTCGCCACATGGCTAATCTCCGGCAACTGGGGACGCGCAATCTAGCAGCCACCGATCCCGATGCCGCGCGGCTGCAGCCAGTAGTGGACGACCTAGGCGTTGAGGGCTTCGCGGATTTGGACGTAGCGCTCCGCACTTTCAAGCCAGATGTGGTTTTCGTTTGTACACCTCCCGTTTGTCACGTGGAGCACGCACTCCGCGCCCTGCGCAGCGGCGCCGATGTGTTTATCGAAAAGCCGCTGAGCAACCGTCTGGACGGCATAAGCGCACTCAAAGCTGAAGCTGCCGAGCGCGGGCGGGTAGCGCAGGTTGGATATAATCTGCGCTTTAATCCGGGAATACAGACACTCAAGCGCTTAATGGAGGAAGGTGTTGCCGGCCGCATTTTGTGGGCACGCGCCGAAGTGGCTCAATACCTGCCCGATTGGCGTCCCTTGCAGGATTATCGGCAAAGCTATACAGCGCGGCGCGAGCTAGGCGGCGGCATCATTCTGGATGCGTCCCATGAGATCGACTACATGCTGTGGCTGCTCGGTCCGCCGCGAGAACTTACGTGCATGGCGGGTCAGGTCAGTGAGTTGGAGGTGAACGTGGAGGACTGCGCGACCATCCTGATCCGTTTACGTTCCGGTGCCCAGGCCGACATACACATGGATTTTGCTCAGAGAACCGCGTCCCGCTCGTGTGTGCTGGCAGGAGATGCTGCCCGGCTGGAGTGGGTTCATGCTGAGAATCAGGTCAGAATTATTCGATCCGAAGGCGCGCCTGAATTCATAAAGTACAACTTCGAGGCCAATCAGATGTACATCGCGGAGGTGGAAGAGTTTTTTTCCTCTGTCCATCGCCGCACGACAGCTAACCGCGGTTTGGCCGAATCGGAATTGACTTTACGAGTTGCATTGGGCGCGCTGACCTCGGCCGCGGAGCGGAAGTGGGTGAGCTTTGAGCAGTAATCCCATCGCGATCATCCCCGCGCGCGGCGGGTCGAAGCGGCTTCCGGGAAAGAATGTGCGGCCGTTCTTTGGGCATCCTATGCTGGCGTATTCGGTTTCGGCGGCTTTGAACAGCGGACTGTTTGCCAAGGTGATTGTGTCGTCCGATGACCCCGCCATAGGCCGCATCGCCGAGTGGTATGGAGCCGTTTTCGTGTTGCGCCCCCCGGAACTCGCCAGTGACTCTGCGCAGCTTGTCGACGTGGCTCGGCACGTTCTTGGCGTACTGCGCAGTCAAGGGACGGAACCCGAGGCCATTTGCCAGTGCATGCCGAACTGTCCACTGGTGCGCAGCGCAGACATTGTCGAGCATTGGCGTAGGTTCAAAAGTCATGACCGTCTTTTTCAGATTTCTGTGATCCCCTATCGAGGCGTGTATCCGCAGTGGGCCGTGGTTTCTGATGAATTGCAGGGTGGACGCTGGCTCTTCGGGGAACGGAGCCTGGTCAGGAGCCAGGAACTGCCGCGCACATTCTGCCCCACGGGTGCGATCTGGTGGGCGAGGACCAGGGAGTTCCTTGCGCAGAATGCGTTCTACGGATCCCCGTTTCATCTCGCCCCGATGGATCCGAATCGTGGAATCGACATTGATGACGAAGAAGACCTCAAACTCGCGGAATTGCTGGTGCATGGATTGACGGTGCGAGACGGCGTATCTCCGCTGGAGAGCGTAAAGCACGATGCTTACGTGCCGGGGAGGTTGAGTGCCTAAACCGATGCTTTGTACCATTCCGGCGCGCGGAGGAAGCAAACGCCTGCCCGGAAAGAATCTGCGCGCTCTGGCGGGGAAGCCGCTCATCGCGTACACCATAGAGGTTGCGCGCCGGAGTGGACTTTTTGAGAGTGTGTATGTTTGCACCGAAGATAACGAAATAGCGGAAATCGCGCGGGCTTGTGGCGCGAGTGTGCCAATTTTGATGCCGGAAGAGTTGTGCGGCGATCTCGTCGCATCGCACATCCCTTGTCAGCACATGGCGGCACATCTCGCCGGGATCGGAATTTCTACCGATACGTTAGTATGCCTTCAACCGTCATCTCCGCTGCGCAGCGTCGATGACTTAACAAGCGCCGTGAACAAGTTTCAGAGCGATGACTTCGATTTCCTGGTGAGCGTAACGCCGGTAGACCCGCACGACTTCCATTGGGCGGTAATGCCGGATAGCGACGGCGATTACTGGCACATGTACTTCGGCAACAAATATTTGAAGGAACGTCCGCTGTTGCCCCCGGTATTTCGCCCCAACGGTTCCATCAAGATTGCCCGGCTGCCGGCGCTGGCGCAGGTTGGCCACTTTTTCGGAGAACGCATGGGAGTGGTTGAGACGCCGCCGGAGCGGTCGGTGCATGTAGCCTTAGAATTCGACCTCAAACTCTGCGAGATGATCCTGGCGGAGCGAGCCGCATGAAGGGACTGAAGGGCCGAGTCGCGCTGGTCACCGGAGCCACTGGCTTGCTAGGGAGCGCGATCGCGACGCGTCTGGCTGCGGAGCAAGCCACCGTAGTCGTCGCTTCTCGCGACCTTTCGAAAGCCAGGCAATGGGTGGAACGCGAGGAGAATATAAGCGGGAACTACATTCCCGTGCAGCTCGATTTGGGCGACGAGGAGAGTATTCGGAGTTGTCTGGATCACATCGTGGATCAAGCCGGCGTACCCACCATCGTTGTCGCAAACGCGTCCCTACGGGAAGGTGTGGGTGTACCGTTTGAAAAGCTTACGCACGATTCCTTTACGAACCTGTTTGCAGTCGACATTGCGGGACATATTCTGCTGTTGCGGAACGGCGTAAATCGCCTGGCGGGCCAGCCCGCGAGCATAGTCTTTCTGTCCTCCATCTACGGGCAGGCCGGAGTGGATCACCGCATTTATCCAGAAGGAATGCTGCCAACGCCGGTGCAGTACGCGGCGGTGAAGGCCGCGGCCGAGGGTGCGACGCGATGGTTGGCGGCCATGTGGGGTGAGCGCGGGGTGCGTGTGAACGCTCTCGTCCCCGGCGGAGTGGCATCGACGCAGCGACAATCCGAAGAATTTGTAAAGCGGTACTCCGAGAAGACCATGCTTCGGCGAATGGCCACCGCTGAAGAAGTGGCCAGCGCGGCCGCATTTCTCGCGTCCGACGAAGCTTCATACATCACTGGGCAATGCCTGGTGGTGGATGGCGGACTGACCGCCTGGTGAATTCCATGAGAGTCCTTCTAATCGATCCTCACGATACTGCGGATGCCGGCGCCTGGGCCGGGCAGCGCTGGGATCGCATCGTGGACCTTGGAATGGGCGGGAAGAATACCTATGCGCGCTGGACCAGTCAGTTCAAGTGTCCAGTGACAACACTGGATTCCCTGCGCAATGGTTTCGATACTTTTCGCCGAGTGCGCGAGTTGCTGGGCGCGGGATGCGGACGGCTGATCGACCAACATGGACTGGATTGGTGGGAGATCATGTCGTTGCCGCTGCATGGAGAATTGGAGGCGCTGATCCTACTGCAACGCTGGGTGCAGACGGTTGGCTCGGGCGATGAGGTGTGGGTTTCGCGGCCTGGTCTCCATGCCAGTCTTTTGCATTGTCTTCATCCCAGTGCGAAAGTTTTCCCTTTACGGCGGGGAGCTCAAAGAGGCGGGCTGGGGCATTACGTCCGCGTCTCCAACCAACTCTCCACATCGCAACTGATCGATGTTTTCTGGGACAAATACGATTCCGGATACCAGTTCCGGGCACGGCTGACAAGAAGACGCTCGCCCTCCGCGCGGCCTGTGGTCGTGCTTCCCACCGCGTACATCAATGTCTCGCGAACTGGCATCGGGTATGCGAACGTCTTTCCCGAGGAAAGCTTTTCCGGAGTATCTGCAACAGCATCCGGTGAGAGCGGACGTTCGTGAGAATTGCTGGCAGCCCGCTGCTGCGGGACGCTTGCGGGAGTTGTTGTCCTCGTCGCACAAAGAACGCGCGACGACGATGCGTTGAGTTGAAGCTGAACGGTCACGGAGTAACGTTGTGGGTGAGGGAACGCTTCTAATCCGGGCAGATGCCAGCGTCGCCATGGGCACGGGGCATGTCATGAGATGTCTGGCCTTGGCGCAAGCCTGGCAGGATTCGGGAGGCAAGTCGGTATTTGCCATGGCCGGCTCAACTCCTGCAATTGAGACGCGGCTGAAAGTCGAAGGAATTGAAATAGAGCAGCTGACGGCCCGAGCGGGAACGGCAGAAGATGCGCAAGAGACGCTGCATATTGCCAGCAAGAAGAACGCGAAGTGGATCGTCCTGGACGGCTACCAGTTCGGCTCGGTTCACCAGTCAGCCATCAAAACTGCCGGATTCAAATTGCTGTTCATCGACGACTATGTGCACGCTGAGACTTACAGCGCCGATCTGGTGCTGAACCAGAACGTGCAGGCGAGTCCGGATCTTTACTCCAATCGTGATTCTTCCACGCAGTTGCTGTTAGGGCCGCGCTACGCCATGCTGCGACGGGAGTTTCGTTCGTGGCGTAACATGCGGCGTGAAATTCCCGCAGCCGGGCGGAAAGTTCTGATCACCATGGGAGGCAGCGATCCGGACAATCTCACAGCGAAAGCGATCGAAGCAATTCAGAAGCTTTCCGGCCTGAGCCTGGAGACGATGGTTCTGGTTGGGGGCAGCAATCCCCACCTTCGATCGGTGGAGGGTTTGATTCAGAACGAGTCAATGCGTCTGATTACCGATTCGACCTGCGTTTCTGAACTCATGGCTTGGGCGGATGTCGCTGTTATTGGTGCTGGCACAACTTTCTGGGAGACGTGCTTTCTAGGATTGCCTGGCATTCTTCTGGTTGTGGCGGAGAATCAGCGAGGTGTAGCCGCGGCGGCGGGAAAAATGGGGGTTGCCTGGAGCTTGGGAAACGGAGCCGACGTGAGTGCATGCGCACTGGCCGAAAAGCTGACGCAACTGCTCAACTCGGGCGAAACGAGGAAGAGCCAGTCCGAGAAAGGGCGGAAACTTGTCGACGGACGGGGCGCGAACCGGGTGGTTACGTTTCTTTCAGATTTGCAGCTGCGGCGGACGGTTGAGTCCGATTGCGAGATTTTCTGGGAATGGGCCAACGATCCGGAGGCGCGAGCTGCGTCTTTTAACGGCAAGATGATCTCGTGGGAGGACCATGCGAAATGGTTTCGAGGGAAGCTGGGTGATCCCGAAGCGGTGTTCTACACAGCGGCGAACAAAGATGGTCTGCCAGTTGGGGAGATTCGCTATCAGATCAAAGGCAAGCGTGCTGTGTTGTCGGTCAGTTTGGGTGCGAGGTTTCGGGGGAGCGGATGGGGAGGGAAGATCCTCGCAGTCGGCACCGAAAGAATTTTCCAGGACAGCGAAATCGATTTCATCGATGCTTACGTCAAGCCGACAAACGAGGTTTCGTTGAAGTTGTTTGCGAGCGCCGGTTTTCAGCGATTTCCGTCGGAAGTGGTCGAGGGACAGGATGGCATCCACTTCGTTTTGGAAAGGGCCATGTTCCCATGACGGAGCTCATTCATATCCGGATCGGCAAATTACATGAAGCTTGCTGTGTGCGTGATTGCGAATTTGTGCCGCAGGAGGTGAGCGAGCGTTACATGTTGGCGCAAGCGAAAAAGTGAAGATTGCGATCTCACAACCAGGGTATCTTCCGTGGACCGGGTTCTTTGACCTGATCGACCAGGTGGATCAGTTTGTCCTGCTGGATGATGCTCAGTTTGTGAAGCAGTCGTGGCACCAACGGAATCGGATCAAGTCCTCGACTGGGACCGGTCTGCAATGGCTGACAGTGCCGGTCGTTTTTCGCGGGTGCCCGCGGCAGCCGCTTTGCGAGGTGAAGATCCGGGAGCCACGATTCCGGCAGAAGCACCTGCGTAGCGTTGAGGTGAACTACGGGAGGGCGCGATACTTTAAGCACTATTTTCCGCGATTCAGGGAAATTCTGGAGAAGTACGGTCCCGGAGAAAGGCTCATTGATCTCAATCTGGCTCTCGTACAGTGGCTCGCCGTTGAGCTTTCGATAAAAACTCCGATGGTGCGATCTTCAACCTTGCATTTGGAAGGACATCGTTCTGGACATCTGGTGGCGACGTGTGAACGGTTGGGGGCGACGGATTATCTCTCGCCGCGATCGGCGACCTATCTGCTTAATGATCTAAGTATGTTTGCCGAAGAGGGCATTGCAGTGTACTTTCACAATTATAGCTGCCCGGAATACGAACAGCGCTTTCCACCTTTCTTGCCGTACGCTTCGGCAGTGGATCTACTATTCAACAAGGGGCCCGAATCCGGGGACATCATGCGAAGTGGGCGGAAGGCGCCGCTACCGGCGGCTGAAGTGCTGCTTAGTGAGAAGGAGGAAGTCCCTGGGGTATGACGATTCCCTCAAGGTTTGCGACCGATTGACTGGCGTGAGGTGCAAATGCTGACAGTTGGACAGGTAGCGACACGATCGTTGTGCGTGCGGGATGAGATTGTCCGAGGTTTCGCGGAACTCCTGGGTGACCGGAATCCGATTCACTTAGACGAGGACTTTGCGAAGCATAGCCGTTTTGGACAGAGGATCGCACACGGCATGATCGCTGCTTCGCTGATTTCCGCCGTTTTAGGCAACGACTTGCCGGGACCGGGAACGGTTTACCTGAGCCAGTCGCTCCAGTTCGTTGCGCCGGTCTTTATCGGAGACACGCTTGAAGCAAGAGCTCAAGTGCTGACCATTAAGGACGGCAAGCCCATCGCCACGTTGGAGACGGTGTGTACCAACCAGCGCGGTGAAGTCGTTTTGAAGGGTGAGGCGATCGTGCTCTTCAAGCTTCCCGATGCAGCATAGTGATCGACGATGAGAAGCCAAGCCATTTCGCAAGCGATCCGGATTGGGACCAGATGCATCGAGGTGGGGACTCCCGCGTACATCGTGGCCGAGGTGTCAGCCAATCATCATGGCTCGTTCGACGAAGCAGAACAGATCATCCGCGCGGCCAAAGATGCCGGAGCCGACGCCGTCAAGCTGCAAACCTACACGCCGGACACGATCACTATCGCCAGCGATCGCGAGGAATTCCGCATCGGCGGCGGCACGATCTGGGATGGACGCAACCTGCACGATCTTTACCGCGAAGCCTACATGCCCTGGGAATGGCAACCGAGACTCAAGAAGCTGGCGGAAGAACTGGGAATGGATTGTTTCTCGAGCGCCTTTGATCCGACGGCAGTGGACTTCCTTGAGGAGATGGACGTTCCCGCTCACAAGGTCGCTTCGTTGGAACTGGTCGATATTCCTCTCATTCAGAAGATGGCGCGCACCGGCAAACCCCTGATCATGTCCACGGGCATGGCTACGGTGGAGGAGATTGAGGAGGCGTTGCAGAGCGCTCGCGAGGCGGGCGCGTCGCAGATCGCATTGTTGAAGTGCACCAGCGCTTATCCGGCGCCAGCCGAGGACATGAATCTGCGCACGATTCCGGAGATGGCGCGGCGGTTCGGTGTCCCGGTGGGCTTATCGGACCACACCCTGGGAATCGCAGTTCCCGTAGCCGCAGTTGCGTTGGGCGCGTGCATCATCGAAAAGCATCTGACATTGTCGCGCTCAACTCCCGGGCCGGATAGCGCGTTCTCACTGGAGCCGCAGGAATTCAAAGCGATGGTGGATGCAGTACGGATTGCCGAAAAAGCTCTTGGTGAAATCCACTTTGGCTTGAGTGCTAAGGAAGAAGCGAGCCGGGTGTTTCGCCGGTCCCTGTTTGTGGTGGAGGATGTGAAGCAGGGCGAAGCATTCACGGTGGCAAACGTCCGCTCAATTCGGCCCGGACACGGGCTGCACCCGCGGCATCTAACGGAAGTGTTGGGTAAAAGCGCAGCGCGGGGGATCAAGCGTGGTACTCCTCTGCGCTGGGAGTTTGTGGTCCGATGATGAGGTGCTGGTTGTGAGCCCGATTCTGAAGCGTGTGGTGTATCCGTGGTTAGCCAACTCCGGATACCTTCGCCGGCGTGCGGATGGCGGGAGTTTTTGTGTCGTTACTTATCACGGTGTTCTGCCCGAGTCCTATCAAGTTTCCGACCCCCAACAGGACGGCAGTCTGGTCAGCGCGGACAACTTTCGCAGCCAGCTTCGCCTGCTGAAGGAGTGTTATCACGTTGTGTCGCCCGAGCAGGTAAGGGACTGGATCGTCGATGGGAAAGACCTGCCCGAACTGGCCATTCTTCTTACTTGCGACGATGGTCTGCGGAATGCCCTTACCGATATGGCGCCGATCCTGCTGGAAGAACAGCTGTCCTGCCTTTTCTTCGTGTTGGGCGCCTCCGTCGAGCAGACCACCCAGATGCTGTGGTACGAAGAACTCTATCTTTTGTTGCTGGCGGCGCCCGCGGGGAGCTATTCCCTTGATGCGCTGGGAATGAATGTTGAGTTGGGAGACCGGGCGCAGAGAAGGTCGGCGTGGTGGAATCTGCTGAAGAAGTTGTCACGATACGATCAGGCGACCAGAGCCGGTTTTATCGAAGCATCACGAATCAACTTCGGGTTGCCTGAGCGCTGGAACGCAGGGTGCCACGACGACGAGGGGCAACGCCGCCGCTTTTCCCTGCTCAACGCAGACGATTTGCGGCAACTTGTAGCTCAGGGCATGAGCGTCGGATCCCACACGCTGAACCATCCCATCCTTTCGCAACAGAGCTCCGACTTGGCCTGGCGGGAGATTTCCGAAAGCCGCAGCTTGCTGGAGAACGCCATCGGAAAACCAGTTTGGGCGCTGGCTTACCCGTTTGGCGATCCGGACTCGGTGACTACCAGAGAAATACAAATGGCCGAGCAAGCGGGCTTCCAATGTGCGTTCATGAACATTGGCGGAGGCTTCGGCGCGCAGTTACCTAGGTTCGCGCTGCCCAGAGTTCACG
>Ga0187862_10001448_pt1 | contig 25122 bp, 20 predicted proteins | sample June2016WEW_10_1_FD_133003 | JGI IMG/M metagenome (GOLD analysis project Ga0187862, IMG submission 133003) | Peatland microbial communities from SPRUCE experiment site at the Marcell Experimental Forest, Minnesota, USA - June2016WEW_10_150 | ecosystem: Environmental > Terrestrial > Soil >...
AATTTCCTGGACCATCGTGCGTATGACTCTCTGTTGATCGGGGATCTCGGCGGTCGCGTCAATCGGACGCATCCCGAACTCGAGCGTCAGTTGATCGTAAATTTCGAGCACGCGGCTCTGAAATATGCGGAAGCTCTCGACCGGATCGGCCGAGAGGCCGACATCCATTCCGGCCTCGTGGTACTTGAGCTTGGCGCGGCCCGCCAGCAGCCGCTCGAGCGAAATGTCGATCGGCACGCGAAAGTAGAGCGTCAAATCGGGGCGCAGCGCCGGGCTGTAAACCGCGCGGACCCACTCGGGATGGACGCCGCGCGCCACGTCGCGCGCGAAGGCGGTGTACACGTAGCGATCGGCGAGCACGATCATGCCGGCCTTGAGCGGGGGAAGGATCTGATAGGTCAGCCGATCGGCGAAATCGACGGCGTGCAGCAGCGAAAAAGTGGTCGGCGTCAGCAGATTTTTTTTCTTGCCGCGTTGCATCGAACGCCGCACCAGCCGCGACGAATTCCACTCGGTGAAATGCACCGGGTAGCCGCGCGACCGCAGCCATCGCTCGAGCAGCAGCAGTTGCGTCGATTTGCCCGAGCCGTCGATTCCCTCGACGCAGATCAATCGTCCGCGATACGGATGCGGCGTTTCGAGCAGGGTCTTGGGCGCGGTCCCGGGCGCAGGCTTACGTCCGGTTGCGGACGGACCAGCGTCGCCGTTGGTGGAAGGTACAGCGGCAAGCAACTCCGGCGCTGCAGGATCACCTGGCGATCCAGCAGTCTCGACAACAAGTCGGTCCTTCTCTGGCATGTCCATAGCTCGAGGTCGGCCTTCTCGCGCTTCGAATCAACTCCAACGATTAAACGGCCCGGTGAGTATCTGACCTCGATGTTTTTAACCACACCGAAGTGGCTTCGGTCCAGCGCGTCCGCGACCCGCAAAATCGCGGCGAGGCCTCTGATCACACGGCGCTTGGCGGGGCTAAGCGGCTTCAAATCCGGCGAATCGAGCTTGGGGGCTTGCTTGCGATGCCCGCGAGCCACCTGTGCGATGACCTCGATTTCGTCAGTGTCGAAGCCGAACAACTCCGCGTTTTTAATCAGGTAGTAAGAATGGCGATTATGCCGGTCATGATCAATCGCGTGGCCGATATCGTGTAATAACGCCCCGAATTCAAGCAGTTCCCGCGAGGACCTGGGCAGCCCCAGAACCGGCGCCGTCGCGTCGAACAGCTTGAGCGCAAGCCGCGCGACCTGGCGATGAACGCCCAATGTCGAAAATGTTTTCGCTGTATCATCGCAAATCCATCGGGATTAATCTGAGCCGGACACGCCGCACGGACGTATTTGCTTGGCAGCCCCAGCCTCATCCGCGATTGGAACCGACTATCCCGAGTACGGGTCCTCCAGCCACAAGTGGCTGATCGCGCTGGCCGTGATGCTGGGGACGACGCTCGAGGTGCTCGACACGTCGATCGTCAACGTCGCGCTGCCGCATATGCAAGGCAGCTTCTCGGCGAGCGTCGACGAGATCGCGTGGGTGCTCACCAGTTACCTGGTCGCCAACGGGATCATGATTCCCATGACGGGATGGATCTCGTCGCGCTTCGGCCGCAAGCGCTACTTCATGATGTCCGTCGCCGTGTTCGTCGCCGCCTCGGGCCTGTGCGGCGCCGCTCGATCACTCGATCAGATGGTCATCTTTCGATTGATACAGGGCGCGGCGGGCGCGGCGATGGTGCCGTCGTCGCAGGCGATCCTGATGGAGACATTCCCGCCCAACGAACAGCAACTCGCGATGGCGACGTGGGGGATGGGCCTGATGGTCGCGCCGATCATGGGTCCGACGCTCGGCGGATGGATCACCGACAATTGGAACTGGCGCTGGAATTTTTATATCAACCTGCCGGTTGGGGCCGCCGCGTTCCTGATGGTTTGGACGTTCGTTCACGACCCCGCGTACTTGCGGACCCGCCGCGTCAAGGGCGGCAAGACCGACTACACCGGAATCATCCTGCTCGTCGTCGGGCTCGGCCTGGGGCAGCTCGTGCTCGATCGCGGCCAGCGCGCCGATTGGTTCAGCTCGCCGTGGGTCGTTTGGGGTACAATTTTTTCCGCGATCTGCCTGGTGGGACTCACGATCAACGAATTGCGCACCACCGAACCGATTCTGGATCTTTCAATCCTCGGGATTCCCGTTTTCTCGATCTCCGTGATGCTGATGGTGGCGATGAGCTTCGCGCTGTTCGGCACCGGACTGTTGAATCCCATTTTTCTGCAGGAGCTGATGGGTTACAGCGCGTGGAAGGCGGGTCTGGTGCTCGCGCCGCGCGGACTTGGCACGATGGCGGCGATGCTGATCGTCGGACAGCTTGGGCGCTACCGCTACGATACGCGTCCGTTGATCGGGGTTGGCTTCACCATAATGGCTATCGCCTTGTGGACGATGGCGGGATGGGACACTCAAGTGAGCACGTGGGCGGTGACCTGGCCCAGCCTCGTCATGGGAGTCGGGCTGGGCATGATTTTCCCTACGCTGTCCGCCACTACGCTCTCGTGCGTCAGCCGCGAGCGCGTCGGTTACGCCGCGAGCCTCTACAACATGATGCGCAACACCGGCGCTGCGATCGGCATCTCATACATGACGACCGTGCTCGTGGATCATGAGCAGACGCATCAGTCTTACCTGGTCGAGCATTTCACCGCCTTCGACGCGTGGAAAATGAGCGCGGCGGCGCGCCTCACTCCCGGCGCGCGCAGCTTTGACTATATGCCGCAAATACTCACTGGCCAGAAGCAGGGACTTGGCATGGTGTACGGGATGATCCAGCGCCAGGCGATGATGCTGTCGTTCAATGACATCTACCGCACATTGGCTATTACAGTGATATTTCTGATTCCTACCTTCCTGTTGCTGCGCCGCACTCAACCCAGCAGCGCTACGGCCGCCCACTAGTCCTTCATCGCCGCGAGCACTCGCTCGAAGACCTCCAGCGAGGGGCGATCGAACAGCACAAATTCCACACGCTCGAGCGTCGTCGAACCGCCGAGATGCGCGCGCACTTCCTCGAGCATCACCCGCGCGCATCGCTCGATTGGAAACCCCGCGATGCCGGTGCCGATCGCCGGAAATGCGATCGACTTGAGCGAGTTCTCATTGGCGCGCATCAGCGAGTTGCGCGTCGCCGCGCGCAGATTCGCCTGCGACGTCGATTCTCCCAGCCGCATGCTCGCCGCGTGAATTACGTGCCGCGCACGCAGCCGTCCCGCGCCCGTAATCGCCGCCTCGCCCAGTGCAATCGGCCCAATCCGGTCGCATTCCTGCGCAATCTCCGGCCCGCCCTTGACGCGAATCGCGCCCGCGACGCCGCCGCCGAGCATCAGGTCGTTGTTCGCGGCATTCACAATCGCATCAACATCCGCGTCCGTGAGGTCGCCCTGGGACAGCCCAATCTTTGCGCGCCAATCCTTGCTCATCGTCACCTCGTACGCGGTGATGTGCGAAAGTCTCGCGTTGATTCTGTTATTATCGCGCCAATCGGGAATAACCCGAAACGGCGTGCTCACCGTGTGGATCAGCGAAAACACTGCTCGGCTGCGATTGGCAGCGCAGATTGCGGCGGCGCTCGTCGCGCTCGCGGGCTGCGGCCACTATCGCGCCGATCGTTCGCCCGGGACGATCCAGGTCGATATCGAAACCTCGCCGGCCTCGACCGACCCGCGCTTTGCGACCGATGCGACCTCGTCGCGTATCAACGAACTTATTTTCGATTCGCTGGTGAAGACCGATCGCAACGGCCAATTCGTCGGCCATCTCGCCGACCGCATCGAGCGTCCCTCGCCAACGGAAATTGTCTTTCATCTTAAGCACGGGGTACGCTTCAGCGACGGCCGCGAACTGACGGCGCGCGACATAATATTCACTTACGATTCGATTCGCGCGCCAGAGTCGATGTCGGCGAAACGGGCCGGCCTCGAGGAGTTGAAGTCAATCGACGCGCCCGACGATTACACCGTCGTCATGACCACCGCGCATCCCTACGCGCCCGCCCTTGAGTTGGCGACGGAGGGTATCGTGCCCGCAGGCACTCCGCTGCCCTCGAAAGGAACCGCAGCCGCTCCCATCGGCAGCGGCCCGTTTCAGATGGCTGGTTACGCGCGCGATGAAGCCGCGTGGCTCGAGCGCAATCCCTATTCTTCTTATCCGCCAGGCGCGCCACGATCGATCCTGCTCAAGATCGTTCCCGACCCTACCGTGCGCGCGCTCGAACTGGCAGAGGGCGTTTGCGATTTCTCGGGAAACAATATCGAGTACGACGTGTTGCCGTGGCTCGGATCGCACCGGTTTCTGGAGGTCAGCAGAACTCCCGGTACTACCTACAAGTACCTGTCCTTCAACTTTCGCGATCCCCGGCTGCGCGATTTACGCGTGCGTCGCGCAATTGCCTATGCGATCGACCGCAATACAATAGTCAGTACCATCTTGCGTGGTACCGGGCGGGTAGCTACTGGTATGCTCTCACCCGAGAATTGGGCATACGAGGGCAACGTCACTGCCTATTCCTACGATCCATCAAAAGCGCGTCAACTGCTGGATCAGGCCGGCTATGCGGCCGGAAGCAACGGGATGCGCGGGCTCCGATTCGAATACAAGACAACTCCGGAAGGCGCGCGCCTGGGCGAGGTCTTTCAGGCGATGCTTCAGCGAGTGGGTATCGAGCTGACAATCCGGACGCTCGACTTCGCCACCTATTATGCCGACATCCAAGCCGGAAGTTTCGACCTGACCTCGCTGCAATGGGTCGGAATCAACGATCCGAATAGCTATTACATGGTATTCGATTCGCAGAAGACGCCACCCCATGGACAGAATCGGGGTTACTATTCGAACCCTGCGATGGATCGCCTGGTCGAATCGGGAATGAGTACTGTCGATCCGGCAGCGAGGAAGAAAATATACGGTCAGGTGCAGCAACTCGCCGCCGAGGAACTGCCGTACGTTTCGCTGTGGTGGGTGGACAATGTGGCCGTGATGAATCGGCGGCTGGTCGGCTTCGATGCGTATCCCAATGGCAGCTTCCGCTCACTCGCGACGGTGACGCTCAGAGGCCCCGGCGGCGGCGGAGAACCGTCGGATTGATCCAGTGATAAACTACCTGGTCTGGCGCTTGCTCGCACTCGTGCCCGTCACGCTCGGCGTGGCGACGCTGACGTTCGCGATTATTCATCTGGTGCCGGGTGATCCGGTGGTTGCGATGCTTGGCGAGACGGCTGCGCCCGCCGACATTGTCGGGATGCGGCATCAGCTGGGCCTCGACCGTCCGCTGCTGGTCCAGTACGCGGCATATCTCGGCGGACTCGCCGTCGGCGATCTGGGTGAATCGATTGCATATCGCAAGCCGGTTTCGCGTCTCATTGCCGAACGGTTCCCGGCCACCATCGAGCTCGCTGCGGCGGGGATGCTGGTCGCCGTGCTGTTGGCATTCCCGCTGGGAATAATAGCGGGGGCGAATCCCGGCGGCGCCGGCGATCTGGGCGCGATGGGATTTGCAATTGTCGGCATTTCGATTCCGCACATCTACCTCGGCCCGTTGCTCATGATTTTGTTTTCACTGGACCTGCGCTGGTTGCCGCTCACCGGCCGCGGGGGTCTTTTGCATCTGGTTCTGCCCGCTGTGACGCTTGGCACCGCGCTTGCCGCGATCCTTGCGCGGATGCTGCGCCAGAGCCTGATTCGCGTGCGCGAAAGCGACTATATGCGCACCGCGCTCAGCAAGGGGTTGAGCGCGCGTGCCGCTCTTGTTCGCCACGGCCTCAAAAACGCGCTCACATCCGTCGTGACCGTCATCGGACTCCAGATGGGCGGGCTGCTGAGCGGCACGCTCATCACCGAAATAATTTTTTCGTGGCCGGGTATCGGCCGCCTGCTGATCAGCGCGATAGGGGCGCGCGATTATCCGGTAGTCGAGGGATGCGTACTCACGTTCGCGATGACTTACGTGATCGTGAACATGGCGACCGATTTCGTTTATGCGATCGTGGACCCGCGGGTGAGAATCTCATGATCGTACGAGTCCGCAATCCGTCACTGGCTATTGGAGTGACTATCGTTGCCGCGATCGCCGTCGCTGCGATCCTGGGCCCGATGCTGCTGCGCACCGATCCTTTGTCGATCGATCTTGCCAGCACGCTCGCCGGGCCTAGCCGCGCGCATCCGTTTGGTTGCGACGCGCTCGGCCGTGACGTGCTCGCCCGGGTCCTTTCCGGCGCGCGGCTTTCGCTCTCGATTTCCACCGTCGTCGTTGCGATTTCGCTGGTCGTTGGCAGCCTGGTTGGCGCAACCGCCGCGCTGTCGGGCGGGCGAATCGACAACCTGATAATGCGCGGCGTGGATATCGTCCTCGCCTTTCCGGGAATCCTGCTTGCGATCGCGCTGGCGGCGATCCTCGGACCGGGTCTGATCGATCTTGCGATCGCGCTGACTGCGATGGGATGGACCGGCTACGCGCGCATCGTGCGCGGCGAAGTGCTGACCTTGCGCGAGCGCGACTACGTTCTCGCCGCCGAGAGCCTGGGCGCCAGTCGGTCGCGCCTGCTGATGCGCCATCTGATCCCCGGCGTCGTTGGACCGCTCGCCGTGCAGGCGACGTTCGGAATCGGCGGAATTATCGGCGCCGAAGCCGCGCTTTCATTTCTGGGTTTGGGCGCGCTGCCACCCACGCCCAGCTGGGGCAACATGCTTGATGCCGGCCGCGCGTTCCTGCTCGTCGCCCCGCATCTTACGACCGCGCCCGGACTCGCGATCGGGCTTTCGATTCTCGGCTTCAACCTGCTCGGTGATGGGATTGCGCAGAAAGCGGGACATCGCGCCTGACAGTCGAGCGGGTCAGTCGCTCGGTATGCGCAGCGGGGAAATATCGTGATACTCATTACTGGTTCGGGAGTGAGTGCGCGCCATGGAGAAAATGGAACCCGGCGAAATGATTCGGCGGCTGACCGGCTTCATCCGCCGCGAGGGCCGTTTCGACAGCGTTGCGATCGAGAATCTTCGCAAGATGCCTGGCGGCGCGTCGCGCGAGATCTGGTCGTTCGAATGCGCGATGGAGCGCGGCGGCGAAACGAGTCGGCGCGCGATGGTGCTGCGGCGCGACCCCGGCGCCCACAATATCTCCAGCAACCGCCGTCACGAGTTCATGGTGATCCGCGCCGCCTTCGAAGAACGCATCCCGGTTCCCGAGGTGTTCTGGGTTTCGGAAGACCCGGCCGTTCTCGGTTCCGCATTTTTCATCATGGAGCGGATCGATGGGGAAACTTTGGCGCGTCGCCTGCTCCGCGACGACACTTACGCCCGCGCGCGCGAAGTGATGCCCGCGCAACTCGCTGAAATTCTCGCAAAGATTCATCGAATCGATCCCGTCAAGCACAAGCTCGACTTCCTGGAGGAGCCGGGCGACAACGCGGCGCTGACCGAGGTCAGACGCTACCAGGAAAACTTTCGAGTCCTGGCGCTCGAGCCGCATCCCGCATTCGAATTGGCATTCCGATGGCTCCTGAAGCGCGTTCCAAAAATGGCGCGCAAGACGCTCGTGCATGGCGACTATCGAATCGGCAATGTGGTCTTTGGTCCCGAAGGCGTGCGATCGATCCTCGATTGGGAGTTGGCGCATCTCGGCGATCCCATGGAGGATGTCGGCTGGATGTGCGTGCGGGCGTGGCGCTTCGGCAATGATCAAAAGCCGGTCGGAGGGCTTGGCTCCCGCGAGGATTTCTTCCATGCCTACGAAAAAGCCAGTGGCACCGCCGTTGATCCCGAAGCGGCCCGATTCTGGGAGGTCTTCGGCAATCTGCGTTGGGGCATAATCACCATCGGTCAGGCCCGCACCCATATCGACGGATTCCTGAAAAGCGTCGAACTGGCCAGTATCGGACGGCGGACTGCTGAGACCGAGCTCGAACTGTTGAATCTGATCGAATAGCAACATGGTAATTCGCGCCAATGGCCATCTCACCAATTAGTCAATCGTAAAGTGAGTAATCAATATGCAGGACCGCCCGACTTCAGTTGAATTGCTCGAAGCGGCCGCCGACTTTGTCGATCGCGAACTGGTTCCCGCAACCGAAGGCGCGCGCCAGTTCCAGGCGCGAGTGGTTGCCAACGTGATGCGAATCGTCGCGCGCGAAATAAAAATGGAAGATCCGCTGGTTCGCAGCGAGGTGAAGGCGTTGGCGCGGCTGCTCGGGCACGATGCGCCGCATCTGCACAGCCTCGACGATCTGCGCGCGGCCGCTGCCGGTATGGGCGAAGAGCTGACCGCGAAGATTCGCGCGGGCGAGGCGGACGACGGTGGGTGGCGCGGGGAAGTACTTGCGGTCGTGCGCCAGAGCGTCGAGGACAAACTGCGTATCGCAAATCCGCGCTACCTCGAGAGCGACATCGCCATTCGCAACGCCGCCAAACCGCAAAAGGAGATCTGACTAATGTCTGAGATCAAAGTGGTATTACTCGAACAAGACGACCTGATGCATCCAAACACCGGCGAGTCTAATTTCAACGAAAGTGCATACTATAATTTCTTCGATCGCGGTCAGCGCCTCGGCGGTTTCATCAGACTAGGTAATCGCGCGAACGAAGGTTACGCCGAAATGACGGTGTGCCTGTACCTTCCGGACGGAACCGTCGGCTTCATGTTTCAGCGGCCCGGGATCAAGGACAACAACGCTCACGACGCCGGCGGTGCAAGGTTCGAAGTCGTCAAACCGTTCGAACGCCATCGCGTTAGCTACAATGGCAAAGTCTGCATGCTGAAGAATCCGCTCGAGATGGCCGATCCGGCCAAGGCGTTCAAAAGTAATCCATACTCGCAAGCGGCGCTCGAAATTGACTATCTGGCTGTTTCTCCCGGATGGGGCGGTGAAGTACGCGAAAAAGTTGGAGACCAATGGGTCTCGCCGAAGCCATTCGGCAAGCCCGAAGCTCAATTCGCCAAGGGGCACCTGGAACAGCTTGGACACGCAACGGGAAACCTGGTGTTGACGACCGACGGCGTTGATCGCGAGTTCAAAATCGACGGGCTCGGCCTGCGCGATCATAGCTGGGGACCGCGCTATTGGCAGGCGCCCAAGTTCTACCGATGGCTCACGATGAACTTCGATGAGGGTCTTGGCGCGATGGCCACAATTACGGTGAATCGCGACGGCAGCGAACTCCCGGGAGGATTCATTGCGCGAAAGGGCCAACCGATTCTCAGTATCGTGAAGGTCGATATTCAGACCGAATTCATCGGCGAGCAACAGCTGCACGACAAGATCAGGGTGAACTGTGAGACCGCTGACGGTGGAGCGCCAATAGTCATTACCGGTAAAGTGCTATCGATGATTCCGCTGCGCAACCGGCGCGCCGGTATAGTCACTCGAATCGCAGAAGGTATGACCGAGTGGAACTGGGACGGAAAAATTGGCTATGGACTTTCCGAGTATCTCGATCAATTTGATGAGTAGGCTGCGCGTCGCTCGAGCCGGGTAACCGGATCATCGTCCAAGTTTCAGCGCGCGCAAACTCTGCGTGTACGGCGGGTACGCGACGCCGCGCTCGGTGATGATCGCGGTCACCAGCTCGGCCGGGGTGACATCGAAGGCGGGGTTGAACGTGCTGACGCCCTTCGGCGCGATCCGCTTGCCGCCGAACTCGGTGAGCTCGCGGCCCGAGCGCTCTTCGATCGGAATCGCCGCGCCGTCGGGGCAGTCCAGGTCGATCGACGAGAGCGGCGCCGCAACGTAAAATGGCACGCCGTGGCGCCGGGCCATCACCGCCAGCGGGTAGGTGCCGATTTTGTTTGCGACGTCGCCGTTCGCTGCGGTGCGATCTGTTCCCACCACCACACAATCGATCTTGTTCTGCGAGAGCACCGTCGCCGCCATGTTGTCAGCGATCACGGTCACCGGTATCCGATCTTTGTGGAGTTCCCACGCGGTGAGGCGCGAGCCCTGCAAAAATGGCCGCGTCTCGTCGGCGAACACCTGGATCTTTTTGCCCGCGTCGCGTGCGGCGCGCACCACTCCGAGCGCCGTCCCATATCCTGCCGTCGCCAGCGCACCGGCGTTGCAATGCGTCAACACTGTGGCCGGGTTTCCGATGAGTTCGGCGCCGAACCGGCCCAGCGCGCGATTCGCCGCCAGGTCTTCCCGGTAAATCGCGATCGCCTCCGCGCGCATGCGGCGAAACAATTCTGCCGCGTCGAGTGAAATGCTGTCGTCGAGCGCGCGGCCCATTCGATCCACCGCCCACGCCAGATTTACCGCGGTTGGCCGCGTGGCCTTGAGTGCTCTGGCGACCACCGCGAAGCGCTTTCGGGCCTTGGGGCCAGCGGTGCCCTTGATGCCGAGCGCGACACCCATTGCCGCCGCGACGCCAATTGCGGGTGCGCCGCGAATCACCATCGTGCGGATAGCTCGTGCTACGCCACGGTAGTCGCGGTAGGTTCGAATTACCTCGCGCGCGGGAAGCAGGCGCTGATCAATCATACGGACGGTGTCCGCCCGCCATTCAATCGTCATCACGGCCATGTAGTCTGACTCTTTTGCACGCCAATGCGGTTTCGAAAAAAAGATTATAGCAACCCTGCGTCGCTGTCATTCTTCGCGGCGCGGAGTTTATTCGCAGCGCAATTGGAATGCACAACGACGCTGCGAAACTTCAGATGAATCGGGCAATAGAAAACGGCGCAGCTTATGATTCGCGGCGCCGCTCAACTCTGCTCTGATTGCGCGACACCGCATTGCGGCCGGCGCGCGCGAAGCCCCGGTTAGACTCGTTCGTATACTCCGCGTGCCCTTCGCCTTGCAGCTCCCGCATCGATCCATCGCGTGATCGCCGCAAATATTTCAGACGGCCGCTTCTGCTTGAGTCCCCGCACGTTGCGCACGTCGGCGGCCTTGAACTGCTTGGGAAGCGCCGAAAGCACGCTGCGCCAATTGACCCGGCCGCGTGGCCCGCCGCTGACCGCTTTCGCCCCACCGCTCCCACGACCGATCAACGATCCCAGCCGCGCTTCCTCTTCTTTGAGTTTACTCAGTAGCGACTCTTTCGAGCGGATGTCTTTGCGCAGATTCATGAGCAGAGTGCGCGCTTGCCGCTGTACTTGTTGGAATGCCGATGTGGCTCCGCGCGAGGTTTTCTGTCGAGGCATTTAGTAATCTCCTTTCGGGGAATTGGTCAGTACTAATCAACTTTGAATATACACAAGCAAATTTAATCCTACAAGTATCAAAGTCATTTTGTCCATTATCAACATCAGTCAATTGGATATAGCGTCGGTGTTCTCAATGGCTCTTCTGTTTTAGTCTTTCGGCGCCAATGACAAGTGAAAAAGTGAAGATCGCGCACCCGACTTGATCGGTTTGCCATTGACCAGCGATCTGCAAATACTCGTTGCTGGCCCACGACGGCGTCGGACTACTCCACGCAGCGCTAAAAGTTATTTGGCAGATAGTCAGATCGACTCGCCGATATTTCAGGTAGTCCCTGAGACGCCGTTGCCCGCGAACCACGGTTCGCGTCCCGGAAAAGGAACTTGATCTCGTCGCGGTCCGGCCGAACGTTGCGGACGCTTCGCCGATCGGCTCAAGCGTCTATAACCGTCGCGATTGCCATCCTCGCCGACTTGCGCGCCAGCCGGCGCGCTTTCGGGGAATGATGGCCGGCCGGCGACCTCGTGCGATATAGCGATTTTAAAATCAATCAGGAATCATAATGCATACATTACCATCCATAGGCATTCGGTCGATTCGGTAGTCATAACTGCTATCGGCCAGCAGACCCTCACGCTATCAGGTTGTCAACTGCTTCTCGAAGCTGGCAGGCTCAGCGCCTAATTTCTGGTCACCGATAGGCGGATTTCGGACGGGTATCGCCCTACGCGCGAGCAGCTGGCAATTGGGGCAAGTGAAGAAATAAAGCTCGGGAATTGGATAGGAAGAGTACCGAGTACTATGTTTGCGATTGGCACGATGCTATAAGCATTCCGGAATTGGGACTAGATGCGCGCCGTAGGTATCGCCCCGCCACTTGGCTGTCTGTACCACCGATCGGGCTTCCGAATGCCTATAGATACAGACGGAGTACTTCGCGGAGCAGCCAGGTCGCGCGCAAGGAGAGTGTAATGGGCCGCAGACTGTATGTTGGGAATCTGGCTTGGACTGTGACCGACCAGGATCTGCTCGACGTGTTTTCAGAAGCAGGAAAGGTGGACAGCTCGCAAGTCATCATCGACCGCGCCACCAACCGCTCACGGGGATTCGGCTTCGTCGAGATGGCGACCGATGAGGGAGCCGAAGGTGCAATCAAAAAGCTGAACGGCCGCGACATCAAGGGCCGGCCGATTCGCGTCAACGAAGCGCAGGCGCGCAGCGGCGGAGCTGGCGGCGGTGGCGGCGGCGGCGGCGGTGGCGAACGCCGCGGTGGACGCGACCACTAGTCAGTTCCGGCATTTCCAGCGAGCGCGCGATTGTAGTTCGCCGTTTCATCGCGCCGCACAATGTACCTACCCCGCTTGAGGGGGCACCCGATTCTCGGGCCGAACTCTTGCGGCTGAACTCTCCTCGGATTGAACCATCACCGTGGAACTCATAACGCTTGAAGCATATAGCGAGCGCGCCGTGATTGTGCCCGACGCCGGATGCCAATGCCTGGGCTACCGCGCCGGCACGCTCGAGGTCATCGCGGGCCCTGCCAATCCCGACGCATGGCGCGAGCATCCGCATCGCGGCGGCATTCCGATTCTCTTTCCGTGGCCAGGCCGCGTAGCCGGCGCACGCTTCACGTTCAAGGGCCGCGAATATCGGCTGCCGGTGAATGAGCCCGCACGCGGACACTCGATCCATGGTCTTGCGTGCGAACGCGCCTTTCACGTGACGCGGCGCGGACCGCACTTCGTCACCGCGATGCTCGATTCGTCGGACTATTCGGATCTCAATTCGATCTGGCCGTGGCCGTTCGTGCTCGAGATAGACTACGAAGTTGGTAATGGACTGAGATTGAAGGCCCGCATTACCAACACGGGCGACGCAGTGATGCCGTTCGGATTCGGCGCGCATCCTTACTTTCACGCCCCGCTCAATCCCAAAGGCCTGCGCGATGCGATGCTGATTCAGCTCGACGCCGACGCTCGATGGCCGCTCGACACGCGCCTGATACCCACCGGCGCCGCCGAGGGGTTGGCGGGCAAGTACGACCTTCGCGCGCCTCGTCGGCTTGGAGCTGACACTTACGACGACGCGTTCCGCATGGCGCCGATCGCGGATCGAACAGTGAATAACGATGGATCTGCGCCGCGCGCGCGGCTTATCGATCCGTCGCTGAAAATCGCGCTCGAGATTCGCGCCGATCCCGCGTTCGGCGACTTCGTCGTCTATGCTCCCGAAGATAATCCAGTCGTCGCGCTCGAGCCGTACACCTGCGCGCCCGACGCCTTCAATCTCGCGGCCCGTGCGATCGCGGCGGGGATGCGCGAACTCGCGCCCGGCGATACCTTCGAGGCCGGCTTCGAGATTCGCCTCACCGCCCCTTGAAGCGCGGCTCGCGCCGCTGCGCCAGCGCTGCCGCGCCCTCGCGAAAATCTTCGGTGCCGATCAGCGAGCTCTGCGCCAGCAGCTCGAGCTCCTGAAACGTCATCTTGTCCAGGCCGTGGCCTTTGTCGATGATCCGCTTCGCCAGCCCCACCGCGATTGGCGCGTTGCGCGCCATCTCGCGCGCAAGCTCTTCGGCCGCCGCCAGATGCGTACCTTCGGCGACGACGCGATTCACCAGCCCAATCCGTTCCGCCTCCGACGCCTCGATCATCCGCGCCGTCATGATCAGCTCCTTCGAGCGTGCATAACCGACCGTCCGCGTAAGCCGGGTGGTGCCGCCCACGTCGGGCACCAGCCCGATTCGCACCTCCGGCATCCCAAGCCGCGCGCCGGCAGCCGCCACCCTGGCATCGCATGCGAGCGCCAGTTCGAGCCCGAGTCCGCCGACGAAGCCATGCAACGCGCCGATCACCGGCTTCTCGATACTCTCAATCCGGTTCAGCGAGGCCTGCGACTCCGCCACAAAGCGCCGAAAGCGCTGCATGTCGGGGCCGCCGCCCTGACCCCCCTGCGCGCCAGTGTCGTTGGCGAGCGAGGTAAAATCGATGCCCGCCGAGAACGCCTGTCCCTCGCCGTAGATGATAATCGCGCGAACCTCGGGACGATCGACCTCGTCGATCGCCTCAGGAATCGCGCGGAGCATCGCCTGGTTAATCGCGTTGCGCTTTTCGGGACGGTTGAGCGCGATATACGCGAGCTCACCCTCGACTCGAATTTTGATTATGCTTTCCGCCATCGCTGACACCTCAATTGCTATTGAACCGCATGCGGCCGCAGCCCGCCAGAAGCGAAACCAGCTATTCCGCACCTCCCGGCGCCAGTGGAAAGGCCGTGGACCAACCCCGGCCCGGAACGTTGCACAGGGAGGCCGCCGGGTCTATAGCGGAAGGGAATCGGAGACTCAAAACGGAACTCGCGGTTAAGATCGCTGACGAAATCGCACGTCTCAGTGAAACAGCCGAGTGGATGTCCGGGGATCGTGACGCCGTAAGCCTGGTAAAGGACGATGCGTTAAATGTCCTGCCCAATGGTGCTCAAGAAGGGCGCCTCCGTCTCAATCACTAACGAACAAATGGGAGTCACCCATGGATGAGGTCGAGATTCTCTCGCCGTGGTGGCGGCGTTCCGCGGTTGTTATGATCGTAGCGTGCTTCTGTGTACTCGGATGGCTCACGAAGCTGACCTATTCCGGCGCGCCGCCGATTCCCGAACGCGTCGTTGGCCCGGACGGGGCTGTACTATTCACCGAGCGCGATATCACGGCCGGCCAACAGGTCTTTCTCCGCTACGGCCTGATGGAGAACGGCACGCTCTGGGGACACGGCGCGTATATCGGACCCGACTTCTCCGCTGACTATCTGCACACGCTCGCGCTCGACGCTGAAGAGACCGTCGCAGAGCGCCACGGCTTCGTCATGCAGGCGGCGCTGCAGCCCAGCCAGCGATTGATCGTTGACGCGGAAGTCGCGCGACTACTCAAGCAGAATCGCTACGACCCGGCCTCGAAGACTCTCACCTTCACGGAGGCCGAGGCTGCGTCCTTCCGGCGGCAGATTGGCCTATGGACGGAATACTTCAAGGATCCTGAAAACAATGGCGGCCTTCCGCACAACTACATCGGGGACTCTGCGCAACTTCGCGAACTGACGTCATTCTTCGCATGGGCGGCGTGGGCCTCGGTCACGGATCGGCCCGGGCGCAACTACTCGTACACGAACAATTTCCCCTACGATCCCGCGGCCGGCAACGTACCGACGAGCGGCGCCGTGCTATGGAGCGCACTGAGCTTGATCACGCTGCTCGGGGCGACGGCCGCAGTGCTGTTCGCGTTCGGGCGGTTCGACTTCCTCGGATGGCGCCGGCGGCGCGGGCATGTGCATCCGAAGATGCTCCCCGGCGTGGCGACGCCCAGCCAGCGGGCGACGATCAAGTACTTCACCGTCGTCGCACTGCTCTTCCTGGCGCAGGCGCTGGTCGGTGGCGGCACAGCGCATTACCGCGCCAGCGCCGGCAGCTTTTACGGAATCGATCTCAGCGCGATTCTGCCGAGCCAGATCCTGCGCACGTGGCATCTGCAGCTCGCAATTTTCTGGATCGCCGCATCGTACGTCGCGGGCGGACTATTCCTGGCGCCAGCGATTGGAGAAAATGAGCCGCGCGCGCAGACCCGGTGGGTAAACGTGCTATTTGTCGCGCTCGTGCTGATCGTCGTTGGGAGCCTGCTTGGCGAATTCGCCGGAGTTCATCAGTGGATGGGGCGGCTGTGGAGCTGGTTCGGCGACCAGGGATGGGAATACCTGGACCTCGGACGCGCGTGGCAGATGATGCTCGCGGCCGGTCTGGTGCTGTGGGTCGTGCTCCTGTACCGCGCGATCGCGCCGCGGCTGCGCGGCCACGAATCGAGCGAACTCTCTGCGCTGTTCATGGCCGCCGCGGTGGCGATTCCGGTCTTTTACGTGCCCGCGTTCTTTTACAACACCGCGTCGAACTTCACCGTCGTCGACCTCTGGCGATTCTGGGTCATCCATCTCTGGGTGGAGAACTTTCTCGAGCTGTTCGTGACCTGCGCGGTCGCGATCATCTTCTACCAGCTGGGGATCGTCTCCACCGCAACGGCGTCACGCGTCGTCTATCTTGACGCGCTGCTCTACCTCGGCAGCGGGATCATCGGCACCGGACATCATTGGTACTTCACCGGCCAGGCGCAGCTCACGATGTCGCTCAGCGCCGTCTTCTCAGCGATGGAGGTGGTGCCGCTAACGCTGCTTACGCTCGACGCGTGGGATTTCGTCGCGCTGACGCGGGGCCGATGCGATATCTGCGGCAAGGATATTTCCGTGCCGCATCGATGGACGTTTTACTTCCTGATGGCGGTGGGAGTCTGGAATTTCGTCGGCGCCGGGGTGTTCGGCTTCCTCATCAATATGCCGATCGTGAGCTACTTCGAGATCGGGACGATGCTCACGCCCAATCATGCGCACGCAGCGTTCATGGGCGTATTCGGGATGCTTGCGATTGCGCTCATGGTCTTCGCCTTCCGGCAGGTGACGCCCGATGAGCGATGGCATGATACGGAAAAGTACATCCGCGTCTCGTTCTGGGGGCTGAACGTCGGGCTGGCGATGATGGTCGTGAGCAATCTTTTCCCGGGCGGCGTTCTCCAGCTTTATGACGTGCTGCAAAACGGATACTGGCACGCGCGCAGCGCAGCGTTCGGACACAGCCCGCTGATGCATGCGCTTGAATGGGCGCGGCTTCCCGGCGATCTGGTCTTCATCTTTGTCGGTGTCGTCCCGCTCGTGATCGCCGCGCTCAAGACTTTTTTCGGTCTTTACAGAACGCCGGATATAACCCGGGCGCAGGACCTCGCGGGCGAAGCGGCATGAACGCCAGCTAGTCGCAATCCTCCCGGCGCCGGTGGAAAGGCCGTGGACCAACCGCGATCTCGAAGCTTGCGTTTGCAAACCGTCCGGCGTCCGTGCGAGTAAGAATCAGGAATCAGACTGGAAGCCCCGGCGAGCCGAAGAAATTTGCGCCCGTCGCGCCGGGGAGCAGATTGGAGATCGAGAGCCAAGTGAAAACGCCGGGCGTGTTCATGGATCACTGTGCCAGTTGAACGCGCGGCGCTCGAGCCGGCCGGGGCCATCTCGCGTTGGCGGAGCGAACCGTTCCGGCTGTTCTTTCCGCTCGGCGTCCTCTTCGCGTGGATCGCTGTAGGCCACTGGCTGCTGTACACCACCGGGGTCACTGGTACCTATTCATGCCGATTTCACGGCCTGGTGCAGATGCAGGCGTTCATGATGGCGTTTGCCGTGGGTTTTCTACTCACGGCGCTGCCGCGCCGAACGCAGACCCCGCCAGTTGGGCGAATGGAGATGGCGGCGTTGGTGGCAGCGCTGGTGGTCACTACCGGCGCCGCGATTATCGACTCGTGGGCCTTGGCCGAGATCGCGTACGCAACGCTGTTGGTGCTGGTCATCGCGTTTGCGCTGCGTCGATTTTTGGCTCGCGCTGCGGGCCGCCGCCCGCCGGCCGCCTTCGTGCTCTTGCCGATCGCCGCCGTACAGGGTCTGGCGGGAGCAGCCCTGATCGCCGCGGCCGACGCGAACGCCGTGGTTGCGTCGAGCGGCAAGCTTGGTGCGCTGCTGGTCGAGCAGGGAGTGTTTCTGTGCCTCGCGGTTGGCATCGGCAGCCTGGTCCTACCGCTCATGAGCGGCGCACCTCCACCCGCAGACCTGGGCTCCGCGCCTCGCGAAACCTGGAAGGCGCTAGCATACGCGGCAGCCGGGGTTGCGATCTTTGCGAGCTTGATCCTCGAGCAGCTTGGCTTTGAACGAAGCGGACCGCTGCTGCGCGCGATGGTAGTTGCGATCGGACTGGGGTTCGGCGGCGGGGCATTCCGCCTGCCCGGCAAGCCGGGCGCGCATCGCAAGCTGGTGTGGCTCGCGGTGTGGCTGATGCCGGTGGGATTGATCGCCTCGGCAATCTGGCCCGACTATCGCGTGCCGGCGCTGCACATTCTCTATATCGGCGGCTTTAGCCTGATGGCTTTTGGAGTAGCCACTCACGTCGCGATGAGCCATCTGAACATGGAGCAACTCGCGCTGGGGAGGCCACCCGCGGTGATCATACTGGGCGCGGCATTCGTGATCGCGCTGTGCGCGAGGCTGACGGCCGATGCCAGCGATACCTACTTCATTCACGTCGGATGGGCGGCGGCAGCGTGGATTGTGGGCTCGGCGGTTTGGTTGGCCTTCTTCGGCCCGAAGCTGCTTCGTTCCTGAAATCGCGATCGGGCGCGCGCGCTGAATTGCGTCGCGCGGCAGGGGTGAGCAGGGGTGACCCCTGCACCCAATGTTAAGGCCGCCCGCCGTTGGCGGGCGCGGCACCTTGCCAATGGCTTAATACTGCGCTGCCGTCGCGCGGCAGGGGTGAGGGGCGCGATTGTGACTGATAGAATCAAGCTGGAAAGGATGCAGAACGAAACCGGCCCGCAAACTTGCAGATGGAGGCCGCCGGGTCTATAGCGGAAGTCACTCCTGGAGTTCGGATGACAATCAGAATCGAGATCCCCGAGGACAATGCGTCGCTGACCGAATTCGTCGGGTTCCACGACCGCGTTTACGCCTATCGCAGCGCCCGCTGGCCCGCGTCGGCGGAGATCGAGCTGCCGCTGCTGATGGGCCAGAGTCCGTTCTGCGAGGGGCGGACGATACGCCCGATCGCGGCGCGCGACGGTGGCGAGCTGGTCGCACGGGCCGTAGCTGTTGTCGACGAGCGATACTGCCGCCATTGGAACGAACGCCTGGGCCACGTGGTGATGTTCGAGGCAATGCCGGGCGCTCGCGACGCGGTCAAGTTGGTCATGGACGAAGCGTGCCGATGGCTCGAGTCGCGCGGCACCGTCGCCGCACGGGTGGGCGATCTCTTCCCGCTCGATTTTCCCTTCGTGATCGATGAATACGAACTGCTGCCGCCCAACCTGCTCAGGCAAAATCCCGACTACTACCATTCGATGCTCAAGGATGCGGGCTGCGAGACCGAGAAGGGGATGGTCGATTACAAGATCGAAGTGACGCCGGAGCTGGTCGCGCGCTACGAGAGCGCGCTCGAAGCGGCGCGGCGGGCAGGATTCGAAATCGTGCCGGCGAAAGAGATAGCGAACGACCGGCGAGTGACGGATTTCATCGACGTTATGAACGACGCGTTCAAACGGCATTGGGGTCACGTGCCGACTACGCTTGAGGAAGGCACGCTGTTCGATGCGATGCTCGCCTTCACCGGAGGGCACGAAACCTCGGTGATGGCGTACCGCGAGGGCGCGGCGGTGGGCGCACTGTTCGTCACGCCGGACGTTTCGTCGGCGGCGATCCTCGAATCGGGGCGTAAGATCGCACACTCGGAAAAGCTGAACACGCTCGGAATCGGGGTGCGCGAAGCGGCGCGCGGGCGCGGAGTCAATCTCGCGATGGCTTCGTACGCGTTTCTCCAGCTGATCCGCAAGGGCACGAAGTATCTGAGTTACACGCTGGTGCTCGACGACAACTGGCCGTCGCGGCGGACGGCGGAGAAGCTCGGCGCGAAGGTCTGCGCTAACTACCTGGTGTACCGGCGCAATTTCCGCGTCTGATAGCCCACCCGGCGCAGGGGTGACGGGAGGCGAATACACTTGATTGAATGTGAAACCCGCCTGGGTTTCACGCTTCCTTGGACAGGGGCTGCAGCCCCTGCACCCGCAGTGTGAATCGCGAAATCCCGTGGACGGTCTTTCGCTCTCAGCCTTGAGAGAAAAGGACGCTTCGGCGGACTTTTCGATTAACAGTGGGTGCAGGGGTCACCCCTGCCGCCCACCGCGCAGGTGATTCTTCTGTCGCGCGCTGGCCAGTGCGAGGGGCGCGATTCTGACGGATAGAATCGAGCTGGAAAGAGCAAATTCTACCATATGTAGTGGTTTTGGGACGGCTCCGCTCTAAGGGTAGTTTCGTTCCGTCAGAAATTATTTCCACCGCAAGCCGGTGTCGCGCGATATCGGGCGAGTCCGGCGAGCGTGAGGTATCCTGGCGGTTGACCATAGCGTACGAGTAGCACGCCGAATCTGCCGGCGTCAGGCTGAACTAGTTCATCCCCAAGCTCCGGCGTGCCCACTTCTCCCGCTGCCGCTGGACACATTTTGTGAACAACCCCGGCCCGGCACCTTGCACAGGGATGCCGTCCGGTCTATAGGGAAGCAGGAATTGGGGAGTCGGAGCGGAACTCCCGGCTAACCCGGATTCCCATTTTACTTGTGAACTGCTGCGTGTGAGTGGCGGGGGAGAGCTCGGATGGTAGTCATATGGTGGGGGCTGGTATTACTTGCTGGAATCTATATCACTCTGTTTAGGGGAGGTGAATACAATGGGCTACAATTGAGCTAACAGATGGCTAGAGAGGACCAAGACCGCAACCAGGGGTGGAATCTTATGAGACAAGCAAGGAAGAAACGCTGGCTTAAGGGGGTAAAGGCTATCCCACTTGTGCTGGGAGTGCTGTGTGTCCCCAGCCTACTTCCCAGCGCAGTGCAAGCTCAGGACGCCGTTAAGGTCTGCATCAACGACAAGACCTACGCGGTCAAATTTCTTCGGAGCGACAAAACCTGTCCGAAAGGCACGACAGAGAATACGGTTGGCGCTGAAGGACCAGCAGGACCACAAGGACCATCAGGACCGCAGGGGCCACCTGGGTCGCAAGGACCAATAGGTCTAACTGGACCGTCCGGGCCAGCAGGGCCATCGGGGCCGGGAGGACCAAGCCTTGACTTTGAAGGCACAGGTACATTAACCCCAACAGGTTGTGGTGATAGTCCGCCCTGCCCCCCACCCTCTACTTGCATTCCGGGAACTGGGTATTATTGGTGCCCAGGTACTCTCGCAGCAACACTAACAACTGGCCAACAGATCTTCGGGCAAACATCACTGAGTATACCTGTATACGTCAACGAGGATCCCAACCCTAACGGGTGCTATGCCGTCACAACTGAAGTTAGCCCAGTACCGGCAGCAATTGACTCATATGAGGTTGGTTTCGTGGGCAACCTTTGTAACGTGCCTGAGTCCAGTAGCTATGTGCTAAGCGGCACGCTTAGCAGCGTCTGTACATGCAGCGAACTTACTGGTCTTTGTACGACATGGCCGTTGGCTGGCGAACTTACCCTGTCCGGCAGCAGTATAGAGCCGCCCGAGGGCGCTCCTATCCCCTCAGGTGTAACCAGCGGCTCGACCATCAACATCATCGGGTCAGTGGCTCCAGCACCAACAGCATGTCCTAGCCCATCATAAACATCCTAACCCAAGGGGAGACTATATGAATCGCTATCTAACCTTTCTAGTATTGTTTCTTTGTGCGATGCTTTATACTTCACTTGGCTTCGCTCAGGAGACGCCAATACCGGGTACGGGTTCAGGCGGTGCTTACGGGCCGTCTGTCTGGACTCTGAGCGACAGGGCTGCAACACCTGCATCTACACCTATACCCATCCTTCAACACCCACCGATAACGACCTCTACATCATCAAGCGCAGCATTAGCATCTCCCTTACAGATACAGAGCAGCAATGCAACCTACATTGACTCATCCGAGGTAGCATCGGCGTTGGCGGCGGCAGGGTCGGCAACATCGACTCAGTCTGTTGTGAATAGCAGTTTTACCGCGCAATGGGGATCGGAAGGCCTCAGTGCTGCAACCAATGGCACCTACATAATCAGCAGTGATGTGTTCGGGATTTTAACCGCATATACTATGACTGGCGGAGGTGTTAGGAATATCCCATACTCTGTTGGCGCAGTTCTTTGCCCTAATGGCTCTACACTTCCAGTCTGTACTGAAAACGGATTTTCAGGCAACGGGAGGATCGTCTGGGACTCCACTTTCCATAACTGGGTTGTTTCCGCTAAATGGTGTCCCAATGCAAGTCTCTGTATCGGGGGAAATGGTCCGATTTACGACCTTGTAGCGGTGTCTGCAACAAATGATCCAACTGGCACGTGGTATGGTTATCAGTTTCCTGCATGCGGCGCTTTTGACACATGGGATGGCAGCGACTACCCACTCTTAGGTTTCAACGATTACTGGATCACTATCACCTCTGCATGTTCGTGCTCGCACTCAGTCAATGGTGCAGGTCTTGCGGTGTTCGCCAAAAGCGACCTTTATACTGGTACCCCGCTAACACTCAACTCGAACTGGTGGGAGTTCGTTGACGGCTTTAGTGGTGGGCCTTACTGCAACCTATCAGCGAGTTCGGTGAATTCCCGCGATCTACCTGTACGTACCTTTAGCCCAGACACTTACTCTCGCGAATATCTGGCAACAGCTTATTACGGCCAAAACAGTGAGGTCGGGGCCGTCTATAGCTATCTCCAGGCACTAGACCCAGCAACCTCTATAGCGCCTGTGCTCTATTCAGCAGCCGAGACGGTTACCACTGGCGTCTTCGCACCAGGTAATGCATCGACACCGGGAGGTCATGAAGGTGCCGATAGTATACCATTGTTAGCTACTCCTGATAATATTGCTTGTTTGTTGGTCGGGCCGCCTGATTGCATGATAGATTGGATAAATGGCTGGCTTCAGTCAGGGGGAGTATGGCAACTGAGCAATAACGACCCATACATTGTGACTACGCAAGTGAGTAACGCAGCGCAGTTTACCAATGAGACTCAGATAACCAGCATCGCAACCGACCTGAATACGAATATATCCACTTCCATCAACTTAGCCGGTGGGGAACTGGGTTCAGGCCCAATGGCGGCTGAAATCGCATTGCCTTATCCCGTCGGCGGAAGTAAACAACTTGACCATGCGATAATTGGCTACTCCATGACCAGATCGGACTTCGGTGCAGGAGTAAAAGACTTCGAGTGGGATATTGATAACAACTCGGTCATGTCCATAAATATACTCCAGAATGACCTTGATGTACCAGAGTTCAGCAACTGTGAAGCTCAGGGCCGGTGGATAGAAGGTCTTGACGCGGCCTATCCAATTCCAGGTACTGGTAATTTGATATTGGGCGGTCCATACGGATATGAGCAGAGCGATTCCGAGTGTGCTAACTACTTCGCGACCATAACGGTTCCATAAGAATAGAACTGTGGGGTTGTGATTCTAGTCACGTCAGACTTAAATCTTGAAGATACCCCAGCGACTAACTATCACTGGGGTATCTTCCCATGGATCAAGGAGCAAAGTAAGAAGCATGGTATAAAACAATCTTACTTCTAGGAGATACATCAGATAAGAAAGACAGGTATCCTGCGTCGTTTGTTAATAAACTGGTTGACGAGCTATATAGTCTAGGTTGCCTAGCAGAAGTAATAATACTGCGTGGCAACCATGACTATATATCTGAGTCAGAGTGTCAAGGCCGGACTAAAACTGCATCAGTAGGACGGAGCAAAAGTACATCAGCGGCGCGGGTGGTGGGGTTGCCCCTAGCGCTGCGGCCTTCGGGGGAGCTTTGCCTAACCTCGTATTGGTGCTGAGGCGATACGCGCTGGCGCGCGAGATCCTTCGGCTTCGCTCAGGATGACACAAAAAACGCAAACGGCGCTCGTGTCATTCTGAGCGAAAGCTTCTGTGATTGAGCCGAAGCCCTGAGTGCTGCCGAAGGGGAAGAATCCCGAAGGACGCTATCCGATGGTATAGCGGCGCGGCGCTTGCTTCCTTTTTTTGCAAGCGCCGTGACGTTTTGCGCAGGGCAAGCTTCAACACGCTGCTACGGTTTCAGCAGGACCTTCATCACGTTGTCGGTGCGGGCGCTGAAAATATCGTAGCCCTTGGCGGCGTCGTCCAGCGGCATCACGTGGCTTATCAGCGGGCGCGGGTCGATCGCGCCGCTTTCCATCAGGCGCACGAGTTCGGGTATGTGCGCGTTGATGTTGGCAAGGCCAATGCGAAACGTGAGATCGTGCGTGAACGCATGGTAGATCGGAAAATTGAACCACGGCATGCCGAAGACGCCGATTACCGATACTGTGCCGCCGCCGCGCGCGGACATTATGGCGGAGTTCAGCGCGTTCTCTTTGCCGACCGCCTCGATAGTCACGTCGGCGCCGCGTCCATCGGTGAGTTCGGCAATCGCCTGAAGCGATGATCCGCTTCCACTTCCACGGTTCACCGGCGTCGCACCGAGTTTGCGCGCAAGCTCCAGCCGGTACGGGATGCTATCGACGGCGATCACTTGGGCGGGGCCGAACAGCTTCGCGCACATCACGGCGCATAAACCCACCGGGCCGCATCCGAAAATCGCCACCGTGTCGCCGGGCCGGATGTTGCCGTTGAGCGCGCCGAAAAAAGCGGTGGGGAGCATGTCGGCGAGGAAGACCGCGGCGTCATCGTCGATCGCGTCGGGCAGCGCAAAGCACGTGTAATCCGCCATCGGCACCCGCACCACCTCGGATTGCGCGCCCCCCAGCCATCCGAGCTTGCCCGCGGAATTGGCTCCGTAGCCGAAGATGGCGGATCCGCTTTCCGCGCATTGCGACGACTGCCCGCGCCGGCAGAAGTAGCATCGGCCGCAGGCAACCACGCCCGACACGACGACCCGATCCCCCTTCTTGAGCGCAACGACGCCGGCGCCCACTTCCTCGATCACGCCGACGCCCTCATGACCCAGCACGAAGCCGGGCACGATGGGCAACGCGCCTTCATAGAAATGCAGGTCGGAGCCGCAAATTCCCGCGCGGGTGATTCGCACCATCGCGTCGGTGGGAGTCTTGAGCGCGGGGTCATCGACCTGCTCGACGCGCACGTCGTGGGGCCCGTGGAAAACAGTTCCCTTCATGAACAATCCTTTCTTTGCTGGTGGCGGCGACGGAAGCAGCAATCTCTCCAGATAATGGCACAGATTGGGGCGGGTTTGCAGAGGCGGCGAAGGCCGTGGTAATTCCAGAGTCTGTCTATCATCCTCGGGAGGCTCTCATGATTCAGAATATCAAAAAAATTCTCACCCCAATCGACTTTTCGACACACT
>Ga0187862_10001463_pt1 | contig 24928 bp, 17 predicted proteins | sample June2016WEW_10_1_FD_133003 | JGI IMG/M metagenome (GOLD analysis project Ga0187862, IMG submission 133003) | Peatland microbial communities from SPRUCE experiment site at the Marcell Experimental Forest, Minnesota, USA - June2016WEW_10_150 | ecosystem: Environmental > Terrestrial > Soil >...
ACCATGATGGCTTTCTTCCAGGTCCAGTGCCGCCACCAGCGGCCGTGCAGCAGCCAGTGGCGGAAGCCCTGGCCCCGATCGCTGCCGCGCCCGCCGCCCCGGCCGCCGCCGGAGCCGCCGCCCAGCCCGCGCGATCCGGGCCGCCGCGGGTCTGCTCCCGCCGACCGGCCGGGGCCCGGCCCGTACTCGCGCCGGTCCCGCTGCAGCGTCCCGCCGCTCGCCGCAGCATCGCCGTAGGAGTCGTAACTGGCCCTTCCCCGCTGGCCGCCGCCTCGGCCGGCCGGGCGCTGGGCTGGCCGACCGGCCGCGCGCGCCGCCGACCGCGGGCCAGCCGGGCCAGCCGGGCCCTGCAGGCCGAGCCGGTCCCGGAGCTGCTGGACCGCCGGGCCGCCGGAATCACTGCCGCGCCGGTCAGCTGACGAGCCAGTGCCGGCGCCGTCACGAAGTCCCGGCCACCGCGCGCCGCGGCCGCGGTCAGCGGCCGCATCCCAGCCATCGTCGGCGGCGCGGCGGCCGCGCCGCGGCTCAGCCGGGACGGCCGAGGCTGACCAGTCATCGGGTGGCCCGGCCGGCGCCCTCCGGGAGCGGGCCGCACCGCGTCCCGCCGCACGGCCGCGCGCCTCGCGGCTGCCTGCCTCGCGGCCGCCGCGCGCAGGGCCCTGCTCGCGCCCGCCAGGCTGGTCGTAGTCGGCCGGACGGCTGTGCTGCGGTGGCCGCAAGGAAGCAGGGTTGTCAGAAGGGTCACCCTGGGCCCGCCAGTCGCCGGTGCGGACACCGGCTCTGCCGGAATCAGGCCAGTACGGCCCGGACAGGTCTGGATTACTCACGCGTCCTCGCTGGTCGGGGTCAGGCGGTCGCAAGCGAGCAGCGGTACCGCCGGAATCCCACGGTACCCGGCGGTACCAAACCGTCCCGGCACATATCGTGAGTCTCTCCCGCAACGCCGTCACTACCACGGCAACTCGGGCAACGAAGCTGCTGGGTCGCTACTCGCCTGCGCGGGCTCGCCGACTTCGCCGGGTAGTCGGCTCGCCCGTGCCAAGGACATACGACGACGCGAGATGGTTCCAGGCACAACTCTGGCAGACCTCGACCACGTAGACCTGGAACTCAGCGTATTCCGCTGCCATTTCAGCCAGTTCTGGTCCGCGCTTCACGCGGCCCTCGTACCGGCCGAGCTGGTCGCCGTAGACGTAGGTGACGTGGGTGAGGTTCGCCTTCCTGCAGATCGGGCAGGCGGTCTCGGTCGGCTCGCCGTGAAACTTCGCCGCGCGGAGCAGGTACGGGTGCGCATCGCAGACGTCCGTCACGGTGGTGCGGCCGGAGAAGACCGACGCGAGCGTCGCCCGCCGCGCCAGGCCGTAGTCCACCACCGATCGCCTCATGCCCGACAGGTTACGACGGATCTGCGCTCAGGCCGATACCTGCCTCCCGATCAGGCCGCCCGGCCGCGGCGACGACCGGGCGGCCGGCGGTGCGGCGAGCGCCCGACTTGCGCCCTCGCGGCCGAGCGCATATCTTTGCGATGTATCGGCTCGATACATCGCCCCGAGCGACCTGGGTACCAGGCGCCTCGCGGCGCGGATGCTGACATCGTGCACGCCGGGAGGTGCGAGGCAGTGAGCAGCCAGCGGTCCGGGGTGCTGGAGCTTGCGGTCCTCGGCATCCTGCACGAGACCCCGATGCATGGCTACGAGCTGCGCAAGCGACTCAGCTCCCTGCTCGGGGCGTTCCGGGCGTTCGGCTACGGATCGCTGTACCCGGCGCTGAAGGACCTGCTCGCCAGGGGCCTGATCGCCGAAGACGTCAGCGGGCCGGCCAAGCCACTGACCGGGAAGCGCTCGAGGATCGTCTACCGCCTGACGGCCGACGGCAAGGAGCGGCTGCAGGGCCTGCTGGCCCAGACGGGCCCGGCAGCCTGGGAGGACGACGGCTTCGGCGTGCGCTTCGCGTTCTTCGGGCTGACCCAGGCCGACATCAGGATGCGCATACTCGAGGGGCGCCGGAGCCGGCTCGAGGAACGCCTCGAAACGTTCCGCGCGGCCGCCACCAGGACGCGTGAGCGAGTCGACAGCTACACCCTCGAGCTGCAAAGGCACGGACTGGAGTCGGTGGAGCGGGAAGTCCGCTGGCTCAACGAGCTGATCGCGTCAGAGCGGCAGTCAGGCAGCACACCCGGCGACGACGCCGGAAACCATCCAGAGGGTGGCGGAGCGGGAGTGGCCGGGTAGTGCCGGGCACGCGATCGCCGCTGCGCCGCAGCAGATAGCGACAGATAGATAAAGGAGCAATCCTGATGGGTTCGGTTCGGGTAGCCATCGTTGGCGTCGGCAACTGCGCTAGCTCCCTGGTTCAGGGCGTGGAGTACTACAAGGACGCCGACCCGGCCAGCCGGGTACCGGGCCTCATGCATGTCCGGTTCGGCCCGTACCACGTCCGCGACGTCGAGTTCGTCGCCGCGTTCGACGTGGATGCCAAGAAGGTCGGGCGCGACATCGCCGAGGCGATCGTGGCCAGCGAGAACAACACCATCCAGATCTGCGACGTGCCGCCGACAGGCGTCACCGTGCAGCGCGGGCCGACGATGGACGGCCTCGGCGATTACTACCGGGAGATCATCACCGAGTCCGATGAGCAGCCGGTCGACGTGGTGCAGGCGCTCCGCGACGCGCGGGCCGACGTGCTGGTGTCCTACCTGCCGGTCGGGTCCGAGCAGGCGGACCGGTTCTACGCCCAGTGCGCCATCGACGCCGGGGTGGCGTTCGTGAACGCGCTGCCTGTCTTCATCGCCTCCGACCCGGCCTGGGCGCAGAAGTTCACCGAGGCCGGCGTCCCGATCGTCGGCGACGACATCAAGTCGCAGGTCGGGGCGACCATCACGCACCGCGTGCTGGCCAAGCTGTTCGAGGACCGCGGCGTCGAGCTGCTGCGCACCTACCAGCTCAACTTCGGCGGCAACATGGACTTCATGAACATGCTGGAGCGCAAGCGGCTGCAGTCCAAGAAGATCTCCAAGACCCAGTCGGTGACCTCGCAGATCCCGCATGAGATGGAGAAGGCCGCCGTGCACATCGGGCCGTCGGACCACGTGCCGTGGCTGGATGACCGCAAGTTCGCGTACGTGCGGCTGGAGGGTCGCGCCTTCGGGGACGTGCCGCTCAGCCTCGAGTACAAGCTCGAGGTCTGGGACTCGCCCAACTCCGCCGGCGTCATCATCGACGCGGTCCGGGCAGCGAAGATCGCCAAGGACCGGGGCATCGGCGGCCCGATCCTCTCTGCCTCGTCCTACTTCATGAAGTCGCCGCCCGAGCAGTACAGCGATGACCGGGCCAGGGACCGGGTCGACCAGTTCATCCGGGGCGAGGTCGACCGCTGACCTCACCACGGGCCAGCTGATCGCGCGGGCCGCGCGGTTCTCCGAGCGGGCGGCACGGCACGCCGCGGCACGACAGCACGGCACGCCGCAGCACGACAGCACGGCACGCCGCAGCACGACAGCACGGCACGCCGCAGCACGACAGCACGGCACGACGCGGCACGACAGCACGGCACGACAGCACGGCACGACAGCACGGCACGGCACGCAGCGGCATGGCAGGGGCGGGGCATCCGGCAGGTCCGGAGGCCCCGCCCCGCACGCCGCTCTGGGATGAATCCGCGTTTTCCGGATCAGCCGACCCGGCCGCCTGCCCGTCCTGCGGTCGGCAGCCCGATGGCCAGCAGCGTGGATGCGTGCCTGCCGTCGCTCTTTCAGCAGCAGGTGCGCATCGACGTTGTGCCAGTTCCGGCTCGCGGGGCCGTCCCGGCTCGCGGGGCCGGCCTGGCTCGCGGGCCGTCCCGGCTCGCTGGCCGCCCCGGCTCGCGGGCCGCCCCGGCGCGGTCGCGGCCCGTAGGCTGATGAGGTGCCATTTCAGGCGGACCGTCGCGCGCCGGACTCGGGCCCGGAAAGCGGGGGCGGGGCCAGGCCGGGATCCTCGTTCCTGGGGGATCTGCGCGTGGTGCTGGCCGAGCGGGGTTTCCGGCGGCTCTTTGCCACCCGGCTGATCTCCCAGGCCGGCGACGGCGCTTTCACTGCCGGGCTGGGTACCTATGTGTTCTTCAACGCCACTACCTACCCGAATCCGGCCTCGGCCGCTGGCGCGTTCGCCGTGCTCTATCTGCCGTATTCGCTGATCGGGCCGTTCGCGGGCGTCTTCATCGATCGCTGGTCGCGGCGCCAGATCCTGGTCTGGTCGGCCATCATCCGCGCTGGCTTCGTGGCCCTGACCGCGTCCCTGGTGGCCTCTGGCAGGCTGGGCCTCCCGCTCTATGCCGCGGCGCTGCTGGTCCTCGGGGTCAACCGGTTCTTTCTCGCCTCGCTGTCAGCCTCCCTGCCGCATGTGGTGCCGGAGGACGAGCTGGTGATGGCCAACGGAGTATCGCCGACAGCAGGCGGCATCATGACGGCGATCGGCGGCATCGTCGCCCTCGGCGTGCACGTGGCGACCGGCGGCGGCCGCGTCGGCTCGGCGATCACGCTGCTCGCGGCCGGCTGCTGCTATCTGCTGGCGGGGGCGGCCGCCTCGACCATGCGCCGCGACCTCCTCGGCCCCGCGCGGAACCCGGACGAGCGGCGGCGGGGCAGCGCACTGACCGAGCTGGCCGCCGTGGCGGCCAGCCTCGGCACCGTCGCCGCCGGCCTGGCCGCCGGGGCTCGCTACGTCTGGCACCGGCGCGGCCCGACAGCCGCGCTCGGCGCTACCGGCGGCAACAAGTTCCTGTACGGGATCTTGTTCCTGATGTCGATCCTGCTGTACCGGAACTACTTCTACCCGGCCAGCGCCAACTCCGCGCTGGCTCACTTCAGCTCGCTGATCGTCCTCCCGGCCGCCATCGGCTACGGGGCGTCCGCCTTCGTCACGCCCCCCGTCATCCGGCGGATCTCCAAGCAGGCGTGGATCGCTGTCGCGCTGGCCTGCGCCGGCGTCCTGACCGGTGCACTCGGCGAGACGTTCATCCAGCTCATGTTCGTGATCATCGCGTTCAGCGCGAACCTGGCCGGGCAGAGCGTGGCGATCAGCGCCACCACCATCCTGCAGGAGGAGGTGGAGGATGGCTTCCGCGGCCGGGTCTTCTCCTTCTACGACATGCTGTCCAACGTGCCGTTCGTGCTCGGCGCCGCGCTGAGCGCGCTATTCATGCCGGACACGGGCAGGTCCTCCTGGATCATCGGCGCGGTGGCGGCCGGATACCTGGTGGTCGCGGGCTGCTACTGGGCCGCCGTCCGTCAGGACTCGCGCGGCGCCGAGGCCGGGCCGGCCAGCCCTTCCGACGCGGCCCAGTCCAGCAGCTCCTGAGCAGCCCGTTCCTCGCCCAGGGGCCCGTGCTCCAGGCGCAGCTCCCGCAGGTGCTGATAGGCGCGGCCGACCAGCGGGCCAGGCCCGATGCCGAGCAGCCGCATGATCTGGTTGCCGTCGAGATCGGGCCGGATGCGGTCCAGCTCTTCCTGCTGTGCCAGCTCGGCGATGCGCTGCTCCAGGCCGTCGTAGGCGCGGGCCAGTCGCTGCGCCTTCGCCTGATTCCTGGTCGTGCAGTCGGCCCTGGTCAGCGCGTGCAGCCGGGGCAGCAGCGGGCCCGCGTCCGTGACGTAGCGGCGGACCGCCGAGTCGGTCCACTCGCCCCCGTATCCGTGGAAACGCAGGTGCAGCTCGATCAGCCGGCTCACGTCCGCGACCACGTCCTTGCTGAACCGCAGCTGGGACAGCCGCTTCCTGGCCAGCTTGGCGCCCTCCATCTCGTGATGGTGGAAGGCCACCCGCCCGTTCGGCAGCAGCCTGCGGGTGGCCGGCTTGCCGATGTCGTGCAGCAGCGCGGCCAGCCGGAGCCGCAGGTCCTGCCGCAGGCCGTACTGCTCCTCCAGCGTGATGGCCTGATTCAGCACCGTCAGCGAGTGCTGATACACGTCCTTGTGCCGGTAGTGCTCGTCCCGTTCCAGCCGCAGCGCCGGGATCTCCGGCAGTAGGTAATCCGCCACGCCGGTGTCGACCAGCAGGGCGATGCCGGCCGCCGGGCCGCGGGGCAGCGGCGAGCAGATCAGCTTGGTCAGCTCGGCTGAGATCCGCTCGGCGGAAACCTTGGGCGGTGCGAGCAGCGGAGCCAGCTCGGTCATCACCTCGCGGGTACCCGGCTCGACCGAGAAGCCCAGCTGGGCGGCGAACCTCGCGGCGCGCAGGATCCGCAGCGGATCGTCAGTGAACGAGTCCTCCGGCCTGCCGGGCGTGCGCAGCACCTTGCGCTGCAGGTCGGCAAGCCCGCCGAACGGGTCGACCAGCTCGTGCCCCGGCAGCCTGGCTGCCATCGCATTCACGGTGAAGTCCCGCCGGGACAGGTCGTCTTCCAGTGACTGGTGGTGCGCCACGACCGGCTTTCGCGATGTGCGGCTGTACTGCTCCGACCGGTAGGTGGTGATCTCGAACGTGTCACCGTCCTTGACCAGCCCGACAGTGCCGAACTCGATCCCGATGGTCCACACCTGATCGGCCCAGCCGCGGACGATCTCCAGCACGCGCTCGGGCGGCGCGTCGGTAGCCAGGTCGAGGTCACCGGGCCGACGGTCCAGGAACACGTCCCGGACAGGACCGCCTACGAGGGCGAGCTCGTGCCGGTGGCGGCGGAACAGGCGGCCGAGCTCATCGGCGGCCGGCGACAGGGTCGCGAGCAGCATCGCCGCAGCCTGCAGCTGCTGCTTGCTCATCGGGCTGGAATCTGGCACGGCCATCGAGGGTAGGTGGTAGGCATAAGCTGGTAAGAGCCGGGAGGCGGAGAACCCGATGCATGATCGTGTCGCCGTGCCGCACATCGTGAGGCAATGCCAGCTGGCTGGCAGCGCCCGCGGGCACGGCACCGAGTTCGCCGCCAGGCCTGCCAGCCAGCCTAGCGTCCCCGTCCTCGCAGTCCACCGGCCGCACTAACATTCCGCCATGCCCTATCCGCGCGCTGCTCGTTCGCACCCAGGCTCAGCCGGGGACCGGGCTGGCGTCCGGACCCGGCGACGCCGCCCGCCATCAGGTCGGCCCTGGTGAGCCGCGCGGTAAGGATCATGATGGCCAGCTGCATGCTGGCCGCCATCATCGCGTCAGCCGCACTGGCCGGGCCCGCCACGGCCAGCAGCGGGCAGCCGCAGCAGGCAGGCTCCTCGCCGGTGGCGCTCGCCATCACCGCCGTCAGTCCCGCGTACGCCTCCCCGCGGGCCAGGGTGCAGGTATCAGGCTCGCTCACCAACACATCAGCCAGCGCGATCAGCGGCCTGACCGTTCAGCTCTGGTCCTCCGGCTCGCCTTTCGCCTATACCGACCAGCTGTCGCAGTACCTAGCCGGGAATCTTCAGTCCGCCGACCTGCCCGTGAGCAACGCGATCTGGTCGCCCGGCAAGGCACCGCTCCAGCCGGGCCAGACCAGGCAGTGGCATATCACCCTGCCCGCCGCGCAGATCAGGCAGATGCAGTCGGCGGGTGTCTACCCGCTGGCGGCGCAGGTCACCAACGGCGCCGGGGGAACTGTCGTGGCCGTCGACCGGACCCTGCTGCCCTACTGGGCGCCGCAGCCGGCCAAGTCCGCCGGCTTTGAGAAGCAGCAGATCGCGTGGATCTGGCCGCTGATCGACGAGCCGCAGGAGAATCCCTGCGGCGGCCTGGTCAGCAATGAGCTGGCGGCGAGCCTGGGCAGCGGCGGCCGTCTGGCCGGCCTGCTGAGCGCGGGCGCCGAGGAGGGCGCGGCTGCCCGCCTGACCTGGGTCCTGGATCCGGCGCTGCTCACCAGCGCGCAGGTCATGCGCGATCCCGGCGGCTACCGGGTCGGTGCGGACGCGGACTGTGATACCGGCAGGCTGCTGCCAGCGAGCAAGGCCGCGGCAGCCTGGCTGAGCGAGCTCAAGTCGGCGACGGCCAGTCAGCCCGTCATGCTCACCCCGTACGCCGACGTGGACATGACAGCCCTCAGCCAGCGCGACCTCGACCCGGACCTCAGCCACGCCTTCAGGCTCGGCGCGGCCGCCGCAACGGCCGTGCTCGGCCGGAGCTTCGGCCCGGCCGTGCACGGCCTGACGGCGGCTGACCAGCTCGGCGGGGTTGCCTGGCCGACGGGCGGGCTGGCGAACTACGCGCTGCTGGAGAACCTGGCCGCCAAAGACGCGATCAGCACGGTCATCCTGGACAGCAATACGATGCCACCGCTAGGGCAGGCGCCGCCGTACACGCCGACGGCAGTAGCGAGTACGCCCGACGGCGAGGGCCCCTATATGCACGTCCTGCTCTCCGATGGCACCCTGACGCAGATCCTCGCTGCGGCCGATACCGCTACTACCCCGGCGGCCCAGTTCGCGGTCCAGCAGGATTTCCTGGCTGAAACGGCGATGTTCGCCGTGCAGGCACGCGTCGCGCGCGCCATCGTCGTCGCGCCGCCGCGTCGATGGGCTCCTCCGGCGGCCCTGGCCGCCGGACTGCTGCGGGAGACCGCCAGCGCGCCCTGGCTCACGCCGGTTAGCCTCGGCAGCCTGGCGTCGGCCAAAGCCCCCGCCTCCCCCCGGCGGCAGGCTCCCGGCGACATCGGCACCAGACTGCTCGGAGCATCGCTGCTGAACAAGGTCCGGGCGCTGGACAGCAGCGTTCAGCTGCTGCAGAGCATCCGGGCTCGCCCGGACGCCAGTCTCTACGAGGCTGTCGCCGGGACTGAGTCGTCGGACTGGCGGCCGGGCGCAGCGGGTGAGAAGCCGGCGCTCGCGCGACTGACCCAGGTCGAGGGCTATATCCGGGACCAGGAAGCCGGCGTGCTGATCAGCAGCTCCAGCCGGGTCACTCTCGGCGGCCTGCGGGGATCCGTGCCGGTCTCGGTCGACAACCGGCTGCGTTACCCCATCCGGGTCCAGGTAGCGCTCAGCACCAGCCAGTCGGGCGGCAAGGGACTGATCATTACTAACCCGCCCGGCGTTCAGACCGTGCCGGCTAACACCGTCGAGACCTTCAAGCTGAAGGTCCGGGCCACCGCGATCGGATCCACGACGATCCGCCTGAGCCTGCTCGCTCCCGACGGGCAGCCGCTGCCCGGTAAGTACGCCACGATGACGGTGGAGGCCACCCAGTTCGGAACGCTGGCGCTGGTCGTCCTCGCCGTTGCGGTCGGTGTTTTTATCATTACCTCGGCGACCCGTGCGCTGCGACGGGGCCAGGCAGGGACGGCGCAGCCCGCCGAACCCGCCCCGCAGGAGCCCTCCGCCGACACCCACGGCCGGGCCGACCAGCAGGAAGGAGCCGATAGCGTCGTTCCTGACCGCGGTGGCACGCGCACCGACAACGCGCCGACGGAGGATACGGATGACTTCGCCTGGTCCCCGGGCTGGGCCGACCGGAGCTGACGCCGGGCTGCCCGTCGGGCCGGCCGGACCGCTGCTGGCTGGCCGCTGCCGCACTGCCTGCCGGGTGAGCCGACGGCACTCGGGCCGGCGGCGGGAATCCATCGGCACCGCGAGGTCACGCTGTGGGGGCTAGCTACGGCGGGCCGCCCTACGGCCGCGAGCCCGACCCCGGCTACGACGCGCGCGGCCGGGACAGCGGGCCTGACGAGCCCGCCGTGGACGAGGACTGGCCGCCCGCATCGTGGTTTCGTCCCGTGCCCGATAGCGGTGACCAGGGAAACCGGGGAGGCAATGGCCGGGGCCGGCTCCGATCGTGGCTGAGCCCTGCCTCGCGGCCCGGCAGCGACCAGGGCCCGGGCGGCCCGGGCGCGAGCGGGCGAGCCGGTAGCCGCCGCGGTGCCCGGCCAGTCTCCGCCTCCCGGCCGGGATCCGATTCCCCGGCAGGACCCCGGCACAGCGCCGCGGGATACGACCCCGCCGCCCGCAGCCGCGGCCCCGGATACCCGCCGGGGCCGGGCTTCGACACGGCCAGCGGCTCACGGCCCGGGCCTCAGCACACCGGGCCGGACCCTGCAGAACATGACGATCCCGGTGCAGGCTGGGGTTATCGGGGCCGTGACTCGGCTGCGCGTCCTGACCCTGCCGCCGGGCAAAGCGATCCGGGCGCCAGCGAGCGCCGGGCGCGGCACCGCTATCCGTTCGACCAGGATTACTCGTATCCCCAGCCGGACGCCCGCGCCGCACCGGACGCCCGGTCGGGCCCGGACACCCGCGCCGCACCCGACGCCCGCGCCGCACCCGACGCCCGCTTGGGCCCGGACGCCCGCGCCGCACCCGACGCCAGCGCCGCACCCGACGCCAGCGCCGCACCCGACGCCAGCGCCGCACCGGACGCCCGGCCCGCACCGGACGGCGGTCCGCGGCGTGGCATCTCGCCGGACCCGGATCCCGCCCGCGGTCCCGAAGAGCCCGGTTACGGCGGCCAGCGCGGCGGCCGCCGGGGCAGCCGGGGGGAGCGCAATCCTGGCCCCGGCTACCGCCCGCCCGGTTATGACGCCCAGCCCGGCCGCGGCTACCAGCGGGATCATGATCCGCGATACGGCCGCCGCCGGCCGGGCGATCCCGGCCAGCTCGGGCCGGATCTCGCGTACGGTCCGCCGCAGGGCAGCGAGCACGGGTACGCCACCCAGGGCTATGCCGCCGGGCGGGGCCAGCGGCCAGGGGCCGGCGAGACCGGATACTCCGGCACCGGATACACCGGCTACGGCGACACCGGCTACAGCGACACCGGCTACAGCGACACCGGCTACCGGCCGGCGGCCCGGAGCGCGACGGTATGGGAGCCGGGAGACGGGGCGGCGGACGCCGACACCCTGCTGCCGGGCGCGATCGCGCCCGTCGGCAGTCCGGCAGTCGCCGGCCCGGCGGGCGCCAGCCTGGTGCGGTCCAGCGGCGTCATGGCCGTGGGCACGCTCGCCTCCCGCCTCAGCGGCCTGCTGCGGACCCTGGTTCAGTCCGCCGCCCTCGGCGCCGTCACCCTGTCCGAGGCGTACAACAACGCCAACACGCTGCCCAACGTCGTCTACAACCTGGTCCTGGGCGGCATCCTGACCAGCGTCATCGTGCCGCTGCTGGTCAACGCGGCCAAGCGCGATCGCGCCCGCAGCGAAGCCTACGACCAGCGCATGTTCACCCTGATCACGTTCTCGCTGCTGGCCATCACGGTCGTCGCGACCCTCGCCGCCGCGCCGATTGTCTATCTCTACAAGGGCGCCATCAGCGGCCCCACCCTGCACGTAATGATCATCTTCGCGTACTTCTGCATCCCGCAGATCTTCTTCTACGGGGTGAGCTCGCTGGCCGGCGCCATCCTGAACTCGCGCGGCAGCTTCGCCGCGCCGATGTGGACGCCGGTAGTCAATAACGTCGTCGTGATCGCCGTCCTCGGATTGTTCATGGCGATTGCCGGGCTGCACGTCAGCCCCTCGACCATCACCAGCGGCCAGATCGAGCTGCTCGGCCTGGGCACGACGCTCGGCATCGTCGCCCAGACCGCGGCGCTGCTGCCGTCGCTGCGGCGGGTGGGCTTCCGCTGGCGACCTCGTTTCGACTTCCGGCGGGCTGAGGTAGCCGAGATCTGGCGGATGGCCAGCTGGATGTTCTGCTACATCGTCGGCACCCAGGTGGCGTTCCTGGTCACGACGCGGGTGGCGAACACGGCCGGGGTGCGCGCCGCCGCCGCGCACATCAGCTACGGCGCGGGCATTACCCCCTATACCTACGGCTGGCAGCTGTTCCAGATGCCGTACGCGGTCGTGGGCATCTCGGTGATCACCGCGCTGCTGCCGCGGATGAGCGCGCATGCCGCCGAGCGGCGGCTGAGCCTGCTCCGGGATGATTTCTCCACCGGCGTCCGGCTCTCCTCGGTCATCGTGGTCCCGGCCGCCTACGTGCTCGCCGTGCTCGGGCCGGCCCTGGGCGTCATCCTGCTGGCGCACGGCGCGACCAGCCTGACCAGCGGCCGGTACATGGGTGAGGTCTTCGCCCTGTTCTGCCTCGGGCTGCTGCCGTACATGTTCTTCCAGTTGCAGCTCCGCGTGTTCTACTCGCTGCACGACAGCCGCACGCCGGCCCTGATCGGCGCGCTGACCATGGTCGTGAACGTGCTCGCCAACCTGATCGCGCTCGCGGTGGTGCCGCCCGGCCAGATCGTCGCCTTCCTGGGCGTGGGGTTCGGCCTGGCGAACCTGGCCGGGGCCGCGCTGGCCTGGCGGATGCTCAGCCAGCGGCTGGGCGGCCTGGACGGCTGGTTCATCTGCCGGAGCCTGGTCCGCATGCACGCGGCCGCCATTCCCGCGGTGATATTCGCCGTCGTGGTCGCGGTGGCTGTCGGCGGCTCGCACGGATTCCTGCCCGCGATCGCCTCGGTCATCGTGGGCGGCGGCGGCGCCGCGGCAATTTACGTGCTCTGCTGCCGACTGTTCCGGGTCGCCGAGATCACCGACCTGCTCCGGACGGTGACGGGCCGTTTCCGCCGCTGACCTGGCATTACCGTGTGAGGCGGCGGACCGCCCGGTTCCGGACGGCCTGGTGAACGGGCCCAGCCGGGGCCGGCGGACGTCTCCGGCGGGTAACGGTTTGCGAAGTCGGGCGGGTGGGGGCCTGCCAGCGGGGCACGCACCGCCTAGCATGTTGTGCAGCATCATTGTCTATCTGGTCCTGTTGATCACCTACGGCCCCGGAGGGGAGGGTCGAGGGCTGACGTGCCTTTGAGCTGCGATTAATGAGCACATTCACGTCCGAACCGGGCACTAAGCTCGGCGGCCGCTACCGTCTGGAGGACAGGGTAGCCGCGGCCGCTGGCTGGGCTGCCTGGAAGGCCATCGACGAGATACTCGCCCGGGCCGTGACGGTCATCACCTTCGCGCCCGGCTTTCCCAGGATCCGGGAGGTCGTCACCGCGGCGCGTGCCGCGAGCCGGCTCACGGACGCGCGGCTCGCCCAGGTCTTCGACGTGGAGGAGGACTGGGATCGCGCCTACATCGTGATGGAGTGGGCAGCCGGCGAGACCCTCGGTGACCTGCTGTCGGCGGGACCGATGGAGCCGTCCGCCGGCGCCCGGATCGTGGCCGAGGCGGCCGCGGCGCTGTCCGTCGCGCACTCGGCCGGACTGGCCCACCTGTGCCTGACGCCCGAGTCGCTGCGGTGGACGACCGGCGGCGTCAAGGTGACCGGGCTCGGCATCGACGCGGCGCTGGCGGGCCTGACCGCCGACGACCCCGAGGCCGCCGACACCCGCGCCCTCGGCCGGCTGCTCTACGCCACCCTGACCGGTCTGTGGCCAGGGCCGGACTACCCGGCCCTGCCTCCCGCTCCGCTGTCGGAGGGGCAGCCGCGAAGCCCTCGGCAGGTCCGGGCCGGAGTTCCGGCCGCGCTGGACGAGGTGACCTGCCGGGCACTGCAGTTGCGCAGCCGCTCCGCTGAGGGCGGGCTGACCTCGCCGGGCGCGCTCGCTCGGGCGCTGTCGGCGGCCATCCCGCCCGATCCGGTTCCGGCCGCGCCGGACCATCCGCAGCGCCAGGACACGCGGCCCGCGGCAGACCGCCCCTACTGGAACTCCGATCCGCGAGAGACCCAGCACTGGCAGGAGCGGGACCGGCGGCGTGGCACCGGATCGAAGGTCCGGGTCGCCGTCGTGGCACTGCTCAGCCTCATCGTCATCGCCGGCGTGGTCGCCGCTACCTCCCCGCTGTGGCACCACGGTCACGCGGCCGTAGTCGGTCACAGCCATCCCGCCGGCCACGCCAGTCCGGTGAGTGCGGTCCTCACCCCGGTCAGCGCGTCCGGCTTCGACCCGCTGACCAGCGTGACCGACGACCCGGGCGACGAGAACAGCGCCGAGGCGGAGAACGTGCTGAGCCACGCCTCCGGCGGCTGGGCCACGCAACAGTACATCGGCAATGCCTACTTCGGCGGCCTGAAGAAGGGAACGGGCCTGATCCTGGACATGGGCAAGCCCGTCAGGGTCAGTTCCGTGACCGTGCAGTTCGCCGGCATCCCGGGTGCCGAGGCGCAGCTCAAGATCGGTAACTCCGATGCGCGCAGCCCGGCTAACCTCGCCTCGATGACGGACCTGACCCCGGTCACCGGGGTCCAGGGCAGCTACACCTTCACCGTGCACAGCAGCGCCAGCGGGCAGTTCATCGTGATCTGGTTCACCAGGCTGCCTTCCGTGGGGGGCGGCAAGTTCATGGGCCAGATCACCGCGATCACCATTCAGGGCGCGGCGGCCTGATCCCGCGATGGGAGCGGCCAGCGATTCACCGCGGCGCAGCCAGGCGATCCGGGCAGGCCGGTGACGATCGTTCCGGAACGAAGCCCGCGCACTGACTCCCGCCGCGTCGCCCGAAGACGCAGCGCTGACTCTGTGGCAGGCTTGCGGGACGGGCTGTGATCGCGCGACGGCTGGCGGCCCGCACGGGCAGGGGGTGAGGAGCGACGGAACGGCATGATCCCGGTCATATCCGTGCCGGAAGCTCCCTCCCAGAGCCCAGGCTAGCGCCGGACTCGCGGGCCGGCGCAGACGCGCTCCCGTCCGATGCCGAACTGCTCCGGCAGCATGTCAGCGGCGATCCCGAAGCGTTCGGGCGCCTTTTCCTGCGGCACCGGGACCGGCTCTGGGCCGTCGCGATCCGGACGCTCGGGGACCAGGAAGAGGCCGCCGACGCCCTGCAGGACGCGATGATCTCGGCATTCCGCCGCGCGGGCAGTTTCCGCGGTGACTCGGCGGTGACCACCTGGCTGCACCGGATTGTGGTCAATGCCAGTCTCGACCGGATCCGGCGTAAGTCGGCCAGGCCGGCGACGACCGGGGATGAGGAGGCGCTGGACAGCCTGGCGGCGAGCCGGGCGGACCCGGATCCGTCCGGGAACAGCGATACGTCCCTGGACGTCAAGGCCGCCCTGCACATGCTGCCGCCCGACCAGCAGGCCGCGCTCGTGCTCGTCGACATGCTCGGCTACCCGGTCGCCGAGGCGGCCGGCATCCTCGGCGTGTCTGAGGGCACCGTCAAGAGCCGGTGCGCGCGCGGCCGGGCGCGGCTGCTGCCGCGGCTTGGCCACCTCCGTCACCAGGTGCCCGGACAGCGCCAGCGGAACCGATCAGCAGATCCTGACGTCCTACCTGCCGAGGAGGGGGGTGATGAACAGCGGTGAGCCGTCATCCGAGCGCCTTGGACCTGGCCAGGCTGAGTGAGGGAGACCTCAGCCCGCGCAAGGCAGCGCGGATCCGCGCCCATCTGGACGACTGCGCAGCCTGCCAGCAGGTCTATGCCGAGCTGGAAGGCGTTTCCGTGCTGCTGGCCAGCGTCCAGGAACCCCCCATCCCAGCGCACCTGGCGGCCAGGATCGAGACGGCACTGGCGACTGAGTCCGCGCACCGGGTCGCGAGCGAGCCCGCGAGCGAGAGCGGACGCCGGGACCTGCCCAGCCGGGGCCGCGCGGGCAGGGGCCGCGCGGGGCGGCCGGCGTCCGGGCGGCCGTCGCCGCTCGCGCTGCGGATCCTGGCCGGCGCCGGAGTGGTCGTCGTCCTGGCCGGCATCGGCTTCGGGCTCTCCCGGCATGCTGGCCCGACCTCCAGCTCGACCTCGGGTAACGCGAGCAGGGTGCCCGCCGCTAAGGTTTCCGGCGAGCGCGCCGCCGCCCCCGTATACGGGCCGGCCCTGTCGTACCAGCACGACGGCCGTACCGAGAGCTTCACTCCGGTCGCGACCCGGACGAACTTCGTGCCGGGCCAGCTCAGTGCTCAGGTGAAGGCGGCCATGCGCGTCAGCCGGCTCAGTACTCCCTCGCCGGCCGGCTCGGCCGCCCTCGGCGCCAGCCCCAACGCTGCCCCCAGCCCGGCCCCAGCCGGCCGGACCATGCTCGACCAGTTCGGCCGCCAGATAGCGCTGGCCCGGCTAGGATCCTGCGTCGGCCGGATCACCCCGGCCGGGCAGGTCCTGCTGCTCGTGGACCCGGCCCAGTACCTGGGCCGCGCGGCCACGATCATCGTCACCGCGGTCAGCAGCGGATCGGGGTCGTCGCAGGTCTGGGTCGTCGGGCCGAGCTGCTCAGCCTCCGACAGCGACATCCTGGCTCACGAGACGCTGCCGCAGCAGTAAGGGGGACCGGGGAAGCTGCCGGGCCTGGTAACCGGGGAATCTCCAGGGCCTGGTATGAGTTGACGACGGTGCAGTTCGAGAGGGGCAGGGCAGAAGTGACCGACGTTCGGGATGTCATCATCATCGGCTCCGGGCCGGCCGGCTATACCGCCGCGGTCTACGCGGCCAGGGCCCGGCTGCACCCGCTGGTCTTCGAGGGCTCGGTCACGTCCGGCGGCGCGCTGATGAACACCACGGACGTGGAGAACTTCCCCGGATTCCCCGACGGCGTGCTGGGGCCCGAGCTGATGGACGGCATCCGCAAGCAGGCCGAGCGCTTCGGCGCTGAGCTGGTCGCTGATGACGTGACCGAGGTAGACCTCAAGGCCACTCCTAAGGTGATCAGGGCAGGCGAGCAGGCCTCCCTGGCCAGGACCGTGATCATCGCGACCGGCTCCGGCTACCGGGAGCTGGGCGTGCCGGGCGAGAAGCGGCTATCCGGCCATGGCGTGTCCTGGTGCGCCACCTGCGATGGCTTCTTCTTCCGCGAGCAGCACATCGCGGTCATCGGCGGCGGGGACTCGGCGATGGAGGAGGCGACCTTCCTGACCCGGTTCGCCAGCAGCGTCACCGTCGTGCACCGCCGGGACAGCCTGCGCGCTTCGCGGATCATGCAGGACCGCGCGATGTCCAACCCGAAGATCCGCTTCGCCTGGGACAGCGAGGTGGTCGAGGTGCTGGGCGATGACCGGGTCTCCGGCCTCCGGCTGCGCAACGTGCGGACGGGCGAGGAGAGCACGCTGCCGGTCACCGGCATGTTCGTGGCGATCGGGCATGATCCCCGCAGCGAGCTGTTCACCGGCCAGCTGCCGACCGATGACGAGGGCTACCTGCTCGTCGAGCAGCCATCAACGCGGACGGCCATCGATGGCGTATTCGCGGCCGGCGATGTCGTCGACCGCACCTACCGGCAGGCCGTCACGGCGGCTGGCACCGGCTGCGCCGCGTCGCTGGACGCCGAGCGGTGGCTGGCTGATCACGAGTCGTAGGCCGGCAGCGCTCGTGCCAGGCAGGCGCGGGCGGACGTACCCAGAAGGAAGGAAGTCCAGAAGGTGGGCGCTACCAAGAAGGTAACCGACGCGAGCTTCGAGGCCGATGTGCTGAAGAGCGAGCGGCCCGTTCTCGTTGATTACTGGGCCGAATGGTGCGGGCCGTGCCGGCAGGTCGCGCCCGTGCTGGAGGAGATCGCGAGCGAGCACGCCGACAAGATCGACATCGTGAAGCTGAATGTCGACGAGAACCCGGCCGTGACGCAGCGGTACGGCATCATGAACATCCCGACGCTGAGCGTCTTCAAGGACGGCGAGGTCGTCAAGGAGATCGTCGGCGCCAAGCCGAAGTCCGCGCTGCTGCGCGAGCTCGCCGAGTTCATCTAGCCAGCCGAGTTCATCGAGCCGGCCAATGTGCCGTCGGCCCCGCCATATCGCCGGGGCCGGCGGCACGTTCCTGTCACGGCTCAGGGCTCCCGGCAGCCGGTAAGGCGGCGGAGGCGGTCCGGAAAAGCCGGGCCCGAAAGGCGCCGGCCCCGTTCTGACGCTGCGGCAGTGATCCGATTGCCTGGTGTTATTCCCGGGTAACCTCCCCCGTGCAAGTGAGAAGGCGAGGGGGAGACTGGCGTGGCGCTACGGGATCAGGCGACTGCTCTTATCCCAGGCGAGCAGCCAGTTCAGGCGGAGCCGGCCAGACCGGCCCCGGCCTGGCTGGGCGTGCTGCTGGCAGTCGCCGCATTGTTCATCACGGCCCGCGGCTCATCGAGCGGGTAACCGGCAGCCTGGGCCTGACGGCCCAGGCTCTGCCGCCGGCCCGCGCCGAGGGCTGCCAGGCGCCTTCGCCCGTGCGGGCCAGGCCAGTTATGGTGCGGACCTAGCTAGGCCAGCCGGAGAGCGCGCTCCGGGGACATGGAGCCGAGTAGCCGCTCCAGGGCTACCTCGACATCCTCTCGCCACGAGAGGGCAGTCTTGAGCTCGAGCCTGAGCCGCGGGTAATGCGGGTGCTGGCGCACCGTCTTGAAGCCCACCGCCAGCAGGTAATCAGCGGGCACGACACAGGACGGCCCATCGCGGCGCAGGTCACCGAAGGCCTCGATGGCCCTGATCCCCCGCCGGGTGAGATCCTTGGCCACGCCCTGAACCAGCATCCGGCCCAGCCCGCCGCCCGCGAACTCCGAGAGCACGCTGGCCGTCATCAGCAGGACAGCATCGGCGCTGACCGGACTGGTGGGAAAGGCGACAGAGCGGGGCACGTAAAGCGGCGGGGCGTAGAGGACGTGCCCCGCAGGTACCCCATCGACATAGACGATCTTGCCGCAGCTGCCCCATTCGAGGAGTAGCGAGGAGATCCATGCCTCCTTCTCCAGGCCGGGATCGCCCACCTCGAGGGCCCGCGCCTGGCTGACCGGATCAAGCTCCCAGAACACGCACCGGCGGCATCTCGGCGCAAGATCATCGAGATTGTCCAGCGTGATGCTTGCGAGACGGCGCGACACGGTGCCCACCCCTGTGATCGACATCCCTGCGGCAGTGCGGGGCCCTGTGCAGGAAGGTCACGACCGGACTGTGCGCTGCGTGTTCCCGGCCGCTGGCCCCGTGCTCCATCGTACCCATCACGGGCTTCCTCTCACCTGCCCGTGCGGACTGCGGCCGGGCGGTACTGCCCGCCTTTTCCGGCGGCCGCCGCTCGGTAGGCTCTGAGGGTGACAAGCCGGCACAAGAGCTTTGGCAGTGACAATCATGCGGGTGCGCACCCGGCCATCATCGCGGCCCTGGCCGCGGCGAATGCTGGCGATGCGGTCGCCTACGGGGGCGATGCGCTGACAGCCGAGGTGCAGGAGTTCCTGCGTGCAGCCTTCGGTGCGCAGGATGCCGCCTTTGTCTTCAATGGCACCGGCGCGAATGTCCTCGGGCTCAGCCTCATGCTCCGTCCCTTCGAGGCGGTCATCTGCGCGGAATCATCCCACCTGAATGCGGACGAGTGCGGCGCAGCGGAGCGGATCCTGGGCAGCAAGCTGCTCCTGGTCGACGCCCCGGATGGCAAGCTGACACCCGGGCTCATCGCCAGCCGGCTGCAGGGCCGGGGTGATGAGCACCGGGTGCAGGCACGGGCTGTGGAACTCGCTCAGGCGACCGAGGTGGGCACCTGCTACACGCTGGCCGAGCTGGGCGCGATCCGGGATTTCTGCCGCGCGAACGAGCTGCTGATCTACATCGACGGAGCCCGGCTGGCTAACGCCGCCGCGTACCTGGACTGCTCGCTGGCCGAGCTGGCGGCACACGCGGACGTCATCAGCTTCGGGGGCACCAAGAACGGGGCGGTGGGCGCCGAGGCCGTCCTGGTGATGAACGCGCGGCTGGCCGCGGAGCTGAAGTTCCAGCGCAAGCAGCTCATGCAGCTGGCATCGAAGATGCGGTTCCTCTCGGCCCAGTTCGCGGCACTGCTCGACGGCGACTTGTGGCTGCACAGCGCCCGCCACGCTAATGCCATGGCGCGACGCCTGGCGGCCGGCCTCCAGCAGGTGCCCGGCATACGGCTGGCGTATCCCGTGCAGGCCAATGGCGTGTTCGCCGTCCTGCCCGGCGACCAGATCGCTGAGCTCAGGAAGTCCTGGAGCTTTCACGTCTGGGACGATGCCGGCCACAGCGAGAGTGTCACACGGTGGATGGCCGCATTCGATACGACCGAGGCGCACGTGGACGAGCTCATTGAGGCCATGCGGACGACATCACTGGTCGCGCACCGGGTCTCCGGCTAGACCTGTGCTCCGCGGCGGGCGGACCAGAACGTATCCCGGCCCAATGCCGCGGGCCCCGTTGCCCCCGCCGCAGGGCCGTCACCGGGCAGCGGGCCGCAGAAGCGGCCCGGCGGCAGCAGGCCTGGCCGGACAGCCGTGTTTCACGTGAATCATCTGATGAGCGCACCCAGACCGGCAGGCAGTCCGCAGGCCTGAACAGGCGCTGCAGCCGGTCACCGAGCAGCCGGTCACCGGGGACGGCTCAGCCGGAGCCGCACCGGCCGGCGGCCATGTTTCACGTGAATCATCCGTTGCGCGAGGGCACCAGGTCGGGCGAGATGCTCTTGACGATCCGCTCCAGGTCGTCCAGGGACGCGAACTCGACGACGATCTTCCCGCGGCGCTGTCCTAGCTCCACCTTGACCCTGGTATCGAAGACATCAGACAGCCGGTCGGCCAGATCCTTGAGGGCGGGCGCGACCGGCTTCTTGCCCCTGGACTGCCGGGGGGCCTTGGCCGCCTGCGCGCCCATAGCGACGATTTCCTCGACCGCACGGACGGAAAGGCCCTCGGCCACGATCCGGTGCGCCAGCTGCTCCTGCGCGCCGGCGTCCTCGACCGACAGCAGCGCCCGTGCATGACCGGCACTCAGGACGCCGGCTGCGACTCGCTTCTGCACGGCGGCCGGGAGATTCAGCAGCCTGATGGTGTTGGAGATATGCGGCCGGGAACGGCCGATCTTGCGGGCCAGTTCCTCATGGGTCGCGGCGAAGTCATCCAGCAGCTGCTGATAGGCCGCTGCCTCCTCCAGCGGATTGAGCTCCTCACGATGGAGGTTCTCGATCAGGGCGTCGCGCAGCAGGTCGTCATCGGAGGTGTCCCGGACAATCGCCGGGATCGCGCTCAGCCCGGCCAGCTCGCCGGCCCGCCATCGCCGCTCGCCCATGATGATCTCGTAGCGGTCCGCGGCCGCCCGGCGGACCACCACGGGCTGCAGCAGGCCGACCTCGCGGATGGAGGCGGCCAGCTCGGCGAGGGCGTCCTCATCGAAGATCTGCCGCGGCTGCCGGGGGTTAGGGGACACCGAGGCCAGCGGCAGCTCGTCGAAGTAGGCGCCCGCAACGGCCGCCGGACGCGGTTCGGCCCTCCCTCCCGGGGCAGGCGGGCTATCGGCCGGGGCCACTGGGGCTTCGGCCGGGGCGGTGGGAATCAGCGCTCCGAGCCCTCTGCCGAGCCCACGCTTCGGTTGGGGCATCATCTCTCCTTGCGGTTCTGCCGCTGGCGGGGTGCGGACGCGCCTGCTGATCCCCTGCTGTCCTGGATGGCCGGCCTCGCATGACCATCCTGCCAGCCGGGACAGGACACGCCGCCGCGATCACCGGCTGAGCTCCCGGCCGGGGCGTCCGATCCGCAGGGCAAGGATGCCGGCACCCCCGCGATCCCCCCCGGCCTACCCTGCCTGGGTGCGCGCATTGCGGTAGGCGATCTCCCTGGCGGCCTCCAGGTAGGCGAGTGCGCCTGTCGAGCCGGGGTCGTAGGTCATCACCGACTGGCCATAGCTCGGCGCCTCAGACACCCGGACGCTGCGGGGGATCACCGAGCTCAGCACGATCTCGCCGAAATGGTCGCGTACCTCGTCCGCTACCTGGGCGGCCAGCCGGGTCCTGGCGTCATACATCGTCAGCAGGATGGTGCTGACCGCGAGCCGCGGGTTCAGATGGCTCCGGACCAGCTCGACCGTGCGCAGCAACTGCTCGAGTCCCTCCAGGGCGTAGTACTCGCACTGAATCGGGATCAGCACCTCCGCCGCTGCGACCAGCGCATTGACCGTCAGCAGGCCGAGGGACGGAGGGCAGTCAATCAGGATGTAGTCCAGGCTCGACTCGTCATAGGCGGTGACCGCGCGGGCCAGCCGGGACTCGCGTGCCACCAGCGGCACTAGCTCGATCTCCGCGCCAGCCAGGTCAATGGTCGCCGGGACGCAGTACAGCTGGGGATAGCCGCGCACCACCTGGACGACACCGGCCAGCTCCTGCCCGTCGACGACCACGTCGTAGACCGACGGGACTCCCGAGTGATGGTCGATATCCAGTGCCGTTGACGCGTTCCCCTGCGGGTCCAGGTCGATCACCAGGACCCTTGCGCCGTGCATGGCCAGGCTGGCGGCCAGGTTCACGGACGTGGTGGTCTTGCCCACGCCGCCCTTCTGGTTAGCGATCGTGATGATCCGGCAGGAGCCCGGCTTCGGCCAGCTCTGGCCACCCGACCTCGCCACGACGGCAGCCTGCGCGGCTCTCGCGATTGGCGTGTCGGCCGCAGCATCCGGCATAGCGGGAATCACCACGTCATCCTCACTCTCGGCCAGCCCTGTGCCATCCGGGCCCACTTCAGTATCTGTCCCCGGACCCGTGCCGTCACGCCGTATCGCGCTCTGGCCCGAAAGGTCTCTCCCGGAGGAATCCGGGAGCCCTGATCCGCGGCCCGGCTCACCGGGCCAGCCCACCCCGCCGCCACGCATCGCAGCCGCAGGTTGCCGCTGCCCGGCCGGGGCCTCTGGCCCCGCGTCCCCGGGCCGCCCCTGCCCGGGCGAGGGTTCGGGCCCTACGACAGGCCCGGCCGGGGCCTCTGGCCCGGGCGCAGGCGCCGCTGCCGGGGCCGACCCGGAACCCAGCACGGTTTCACGTGAAACGCCGGCCAGAGCCGCCCGCATCCGCTGAGGCCCACGGCCTTCCCTGGCATCCGCATCGGCTGCGGGAGCTGCGGGCGGGACATCCGGCTTGTCGGCGGACGGCTCACTGCCCGCCGCGGGGCCTGCCTCGCCGGGCCATCCTGCGCCGCCCGGAACGAAGCCGGGAGCCGGTGCCGCAGCAGGCCGGTCGCCATGGCCAGACCGCTCGGCCGGCCAGCCCAGCGGGACCGCCCTGGCCGCACTCGGCGAGTATCCCGGCTGCGGCCTGCCCGGCTCGTCGGGCCAGCCGAGGCCAGCCGAGGCAGTGATCATCCTCCGTGCCTCCTCGTCCCGTCATGCCGACGCCCGCCGTAACCGCGCACGCTCCGCACCCCTCCCGGCACATCTCGTCCTAGCACCCCGCCGAGTGCCTCTCTGTGCGGCCAGAGCTCCTGGCAATCGCCTCTTGCGCAGCTTGGCCCGGCCGCAGGTGACGAAGGCAACGACGTCCTCCCGTGCCAGCGCATCACGGTGCCGCCAGCTAGTGCCGGCCCTCGTCGCGAACCGTACCGCCGGAGTGCCCTCGCGGCGCTCGCCCCCGACCGGCGGCGGCTCGCCGGCTCCCGGCGCGGCCCGTAGCGCGGTCGGCGGCTCGGCCTGTCACCCGGCGCCGTGCCGACGGCAGCCGCTCCGGCCGGCTACTGACCATCCGGACGACCGTCACAGCCGGAATGACAGTACCGCTGCCAGCCGTGACGACAGACACGTCGCGAAAACCCAGCCGCCGCAGCACCGGCTGCGCCCTGGCCACCTCAGCCTGCGCGCTCTGGCCCTTGATGGCGAGCACGACGCCTCCTGGCCGCACCAGGGCCGCGGCCAGGCCAGCCAGCCGATCCAGCGGGGCAACGGCTCGCGCGGTCACCACGTCCGCCGTCAGCTCGCCGGCCAGTTCCTCGGCCCGCCCCCGCAGCACGGTGACGTTGTCCAGGCCCAGGATCTGCACGCACTCCAGGAGGAAGGCGACTCGCCTGGCCATCGGCTCCAGCAGCGTCAGCCGGGCGTCAGGCCTGAGGATCGCGAGCACGATGCCCGGCAGCCCCGCTCCAGAGCCCACATCGATGACCGTGCCATCCCGCGGGATCAGCTCGGCCACCGCCGCGCAGTTGAGGATGTGCCGCTCCCAGATCCGTCCGGTCTCCGCCGGGCCGATCAGCCCGCGCTCGGCAGCTGCGCCAGCCAGCAGGGCCGCATACCGCTGGGCTGCAGGCAGCGCACTGCCGAAGACGGTACGGGCCCTCGCAAGTTCCGCGCCCGCCGGCGCCAGCCCCGGCTCCGGGGAGGCGATCTCTCCTGCCTCCGGAACCAACTCTCAGCCAGCCGGCAGGACGATTACCCGCCGGTCCGGCTCCTCGCCTTCCGACTCGCTGCGCAAGCCGGCCGCAGCCACCGCATCGTGCACGACCTTCCGCTCAAAGGGATTCATCGCCCACAGCTTCTTGGCCTCGCCGGTCCGCTTGACCTCTTCGGCCGCATCCCGGCCCGCCTCTGCCAGCTCGGCCCGGCGGCGCTGCCGGTATCCGCTGATATCCAGCATGATCCTGGTTCGCGTACCCGTCTGCCGGTGCACCGCGAGCCGAGTCAGCTCCTGCAGGGCCTCCAGTACCTCGCCCCGCGAGCCCACCAGCTCCTCCAGGGTGGCTCCGACGACGGACACCACCGCCCGATCGCCCTCGACGTCCATATCGATGTCACCGTCAAGATCTGCGACATCCAGCAAGCCCTCGATGTAATCGGCCGCTATCTCGCCCTCAAGCTCCAGATCAGCCACGCTCCGGCTGCCCTCGTCGCTGTCGGCCTCCGCCGTCTCTGCCGTGTCGTCTCCGGCATCGGCATCCGCGGCGTCTCCGGCAACCGGGCCGTCGTCGATATCCGCGGCATCGTCGAGCTCACTGGCATCCCCGGCCGACTCCAGCAGATCCTGATCCTGCTCAGCCGTGCCGGAATCCGGCTCCGCTACCGCGTTATCCCCTTGGCTCAACGCAAGGCCTCCTACGACGCATGTTCCGTGCCGACCGGTTACTCCCGCAGGGCAGGGAGCCACCTGCCGGAATCAGTAATCTAGCGCTTGCCGGACCGCTTGCTGCGCGACTGGCGCTGCGGCTGCTGCCTGACGAGCTTAACCTCGGGCTGAACGGGCTCGGGTGCAGGCTCGGAACGGCCCTTGCCGATCCGGCGCCGCAAGCCGCCCCCGCTGGAGCCGCTGCTCGCTGACGCCCCGTTGGCGGCCGGTTTCCCGCCGCCCTGCCGGGAGCCGCCCGTGGCCGAGCCCTCCGCGCCCGATCCCCCGGTAGCCGATCCTGCCGGCTTCGATCCTGCCGGCTTCGATCCTGCCGGCTTCGATCCTGCCGGCTTCGATCCTGCCGGCTTCGGGGCTGCCGGCTTCG
>Ga0187862_10001467_pt1 | contig 24880 bp, 29 predicted proteins | sample June2016WEW_10_1_FD_133003 | JGI IMG/M metagenome (GOLD analysis project Ga0187862, IMG submission 133003) | Peatland microbial communities from SPRUCE experiment site at the Marcell Experimental Forest, Minnesota, USA - June2016WEW_10_150 | ecosystem: Environmental > Terrestrial > Soil >...
CGCGCGCTGCACGCGGACGACAGGCCCGCTGCCGTAGCTCAGTGGTAGAGCACTCCCTTGGTAAGGGAGAGGTCGTCAGTTCAATCCTGACCGGCAGCACCACTCGGCTTCGCTGCCGAGTTGCTTTGTGCGTTCTGAGGTCCCGAGCATTGAAGCCCACTTTGCGCTTGCGGCGTTCACGCCGCGTAGCCGAAATAGCTCAAGACCAAACCGATGATGAGGTTGAACACGGCGGCGCCGACGAAGGCTCCGCGATGCTCGAGGATCGCGGTGCCGGCCGCGACGATCCATTGCGACTGGAAAATGCTGATCAGCGCACGAACAATCGTAACCCAACCGATAAGGGTAATAATCAGCCGCCAGTCCGGCGCCCAGACATTATGCGTCAGCACCAATGCCATGCCCGTGAGCAAACCGATAAAGCCGGCGAGATACAGCCAAGTCGCGCCGCGGATAAATTCCGACAGGCAGGATAGTCCGAAACATCCGCGGCTTGACCAGCAAGGCGACGCCGACAACGACGAACATCGGCCCCAAAAGCCGGGCAATAAAGATCGATGCTTGCATCTTTGCGCCCCATTCCCGGTTTTATGCAGAATCCAAACCCAAGTTGTCGTCCCCGAGGAAATTGGCCGGGCCTGTTGCGATGCAGGGGCGCGAAGGCGCATTAGCCCACGCGAATCGCTTCGGCGCGCAGCGCGAGGAGGAAAGCGCCTAGCGACGGCGCCTGACGGGCACCAAGCTGAGCCGCCGGCGATCTCCTTCGCGAAGAATTGCCGTGATGGCAATTCCAAGCGAGAAAGCGAGCGCGATTGATGCTATGGTAATGGTTGAGATCATGATGATTTTCATGCCCGGCGACGCGATCCGGGGCATTGATCTTGATCAAATCGGCGAACAGGTTAGTTGATGCGGCCCGCGGTTTGTCGGAAATGGCCGCTCATTGCCGCGAATATCACAGGCGCGTCGCTGACATAGAGAAGGGTGCCACGCCATGGCCGAACTTGCCCGTCCCATCTCCGCCCGTCCCGTTGCGTTGGTGACCGGCGCGTCGAGCGGCATCGGCGCCGAACTGGCGCGCGAGGCCGCCAAAGACGGGCACGACCTCGTGCTGGTCGCTCGTCGCCGCGAGCCGATGGAAGCGCTTGCAACGGAGCTCGCCGCAACGGGCGCCGAGATCGCCATCATCCCCGCCGATCTCGGCAAAACAGGAGGCGCCGCCGCGTTGATGGCGATCATCGAGGAGCGCGGCGTCGTCCTCGACATGCTGATCAACGCCGTAGGCCTCGGCGACAACGGCCGGTTCGATCAAGCGGACCCGGAACGGATCGCGGCGATGCTGAAGGTCAACATCGTGGCGCTGACCGAGCTGACGCGTCTCGTTCTGCCCAAAATGGTGGCGAGGCGCCGCGGCAAAATCATGCTCGTTTCCTCGACGGCCGCTTTCCGGCTAGGCCCGGAAATGGCCGTCTATTACGCAAGCAAGGCTTATGTCCTGAGCTTCGGTCAGGCGATCGCCTACGAGCTGCGCGGCACCGGCGTCACGGTCACGACGCTATGCCCAGGTCCTACGGCGATCGAGTTCGCCCAAGCGGCGCAGATGGAAAGTTCCGGCCTGTTCAACGGCCCGATGCCCGTGATGGGCGCCGGCGACGTGGCGCGCCTCGGCTATCAGGGGCTCAAAGCGGGCCGCCGTGTGGTCATCACCGGTCTCGTCAACAAAATCATCGCCATTCCACGCACTTCTCCCCGCCGTCGATGTTGCTGGCGATTGCCAGTCATCTGTCCCGGCGCGAAGACGCCGCCGGCGTCAAGCATTGAACGCCGAGGCTCTTGTCTATCACCACGGAATGGCCTTGCGGTCGCGCACGAAGTTGCCGCTGAGCTTCTGCGGCGCATCGAGGGCGAGCCACATGGCGCTATCGGCTCCTTGCGCGACGTCGCGGTCGGCATTCGGGCCGCCCATGTCGGTCTTGACCCAGCCGGGGCACACCGAGTTGACCGCGACCGTGCCGCGAAGTTCGGCGGCTAAGATCGCCGTGACCGCATTGAGCGCCGTCTTCGAGATGCGATAGGCGGCATAGCCCCCGTCATTGTCCGATAGCGCACCCATGCCGCTCGACATATTCACGATGCGTGCGGACTTGCTTCGTTTAAGCAACGGTACCAGCATTTGCGCTAAATGCAGGGGCCCGAGCGCGTTCGTTTCCAGCGTGGCCCGGGTCGCCGTTAAGTCGACCTTCAATCCGGGCGCGTCGCCTTTGGCAATGATGCCGGCGTTGTTGATCAATACGTCGAGGCGGCCGTAACGATCCTTCAGGAAATCGCCCAACGCAGCGATGCCTTTTCCATCCGTGACATCGAGCGGGTGAAATTCAACCGTGAGCTTTTGCGCGGCGAGTTTCTTCACGGCCGTGGCGCCGGCCGCCGGCTTGCGCGCCGTCAGGACGACCCGCGCGCCCCGCGCGGCAAGCTGACGGCATATCTCGAATCCGATGCCGCGATTGCCGCCCGTGACGACAATGACGGGGCCGGAATTGCGCTCCGTCAAGCCACTCAGTCCCGGTGCAGGAGCTTGAACGCGTGGGTCCATTCGTTGCGGATAAAGCCCGGGATGCACCAGAGCATGCAGAGCGGTTCGATGGCGCGGGCGGCTTCGGCCTTGCCCATGTCGGCGGTCTCCCAGCCGAACTGATCGATGATGCCGCGGACGGTTGCTTTGGCCTTATCGTCGTTGCCGCAAATAAACATGGTCGGCTTGCCGCCCTTGAACTGCGGATTGACCATCATGGCGTTGCCAACGGAATTGAATGCTTTGACGAAATGCGCTTCCGGGAAGGCGACCTGCAGGCGCTCCATCAGTGATTGGTCGAGGTCGGTGAAAAACTTCAGCACGCCATTGGCGGGCGGCGCGTCGGCGATGGGATTGGTGGCGTCGATCACCGGTTTCTTTGCCAGGTTGGCAGCACCCGCGGCGTTGAGCGCATCGAGCGCCACCGAGCCTTTGACGGCGAGCACCACCACTTCGCCGAACTTCGCCGCTTCGGCAAAACTACCGGCTTGCCCTCCCGGATGCTGCGCGAGGAAATCCTTGAGTTTGCTGGTATCGCGCGTGCCGAGAACGACCTGGTGCCCGTGCTTGATGAATCCGCCGGCGAGGGTCTTGGCCACATCGCCCGATCCTAAAACACCGATTTTCATGCGTGCCTCTCCCTCTGCGCGCGCAGGCTTGATGCCCAACGGCCATGCTTTATATTTGGGTGGGTCGGCCTCTGAGGAAGAGGGCAGGCGCGTGAATTACCTTCTCGCGCGGGATTTGGGCGGGGAGAGTCGTCCGAGCGAAAGCGCCGAGCGCCGCCGGGCTTGATCTAGCGCAAGGACGCGCGACGATTTTACGCCGAAAAGCGTCTCGACAATCTGGCTGGAACCGCTCTAAAAAGGGCGCGCGGCTGAGGTCTTCGGCCGTCCCGAGAGGCGGGAATCTTATGAATTACAGTGGCTATTTTACCGACGCGCTCGCCCGGTTGCACAGCGAGCGGCGCTATCGGGTCTTCGCCGATCTCGAGCGGATCGCGGGGCGGTTTCCGCACGCGGTCTGGCATTCGCCGGAAGGGCCGAAGAACATCGTGATCTGGTGTTCCAATGACTATCTCGGCATGGGCCAGCACCCGAAGGTGATCGGCGCCATGGTGGAGACCGCGACGCGGATGGGGACCGGCGCCGGCGGTACCCGCAACATCGCCGGCAACAATCACCCGCTGGTTGAGCTCGAGCGCGAGCTCGCCGACCTGCACCGCAAAGAGGCGGCGCTGGTTTTCACCTCGGGCTACGTCTCCAACGAGACCGGAATTTCCACGCTGGCGAAGCTGATGCCGAATTGCCTGATCCTGTCGGACGCTTTGAACCACAATTCGATGATCGAAGGCGTGCGCCAGGCGCATTGCGAAAAACAGATTTTCCGCCACAACGACATGGCGCATCTCGAACAGCTTCTGGCTGCGGCTGATCCGAGCCGGCCGAAGCTGATCGTATTCGAGAGCCTCTATTCCATGGACGGCGACGTCGCGCCCGTGAACCATATCTGCGATCTCGCGGACCGCTACGGCGCCATGACCTATATCGACGAGGTGCACGCGGTCGGAATGTACGGCGCGCGCGGCGGTGGCATCAGCGAGCGCGACGGCGCCGCGGGCCGCATCGACGTGATCGAGGGCACACTCGCCAAGGCGTTCGGCTGCCTTGGCGGCTACATCGCCGGCTCACGCGCGCTGATCGATGCGGTGCGCTCCTATGCGCCAGGCTTCATCTTCACCACGGCGCTGCCGCCTTCCGTCTGTGCCGCGGCGACCGCCGCAATCCGGCATCTGAAGACTTCACAATGGGAGCGCGAACGCCACCAGGATCGCGCCGCGCGTACTAAGGCCGTGCTTGCGGCCGCGGCTTTGCCGGTGATGACAAGCCCGACGCATATCGTTCCGGTTTTCGTTGGCGATCCGGAGCGTTGCAAAGAAGCGAGCGATCTTCTGCTTTCCGAGCACGGCATCTACATCCAGCCGATCAACTATCCGACGGTGCCGAAAGGCGCGGAACGGCTGCGGATCACGCCGAGCCCCTATCACGACGACGTGCTCATCGACGCGCTGGCCGAGGCGCTCGTCGACGTGTGGCAAAAACTCGGATTGCCGCTCGGGGAGCGCGCGCTCGCCGCGGAGTAAGCGCCGTCATTTGCGCGCCTCCGCTCTATCCTTCGCGATCCGCCGCGCGGCGATTGCTATCGAAAAACTGACTACCAAAAAGCGCGCGACGTGATGGGCCCCCACATAAACGGGGTCGAGATGCAGCGCGAGCGCGAGCACCATCATCGTATCCTGCGCACCCGGCGAAAACGCGATAACGACGTTGGCGATCGGGAACAGAAAAAAGTGCGTGACGATCAGCACAAACAGCGAGGCGACCGAGAGCGAAACGACAAATGAGCCGAACGCGGCGCCGAGATAGCCGACGAGAGCCCGCAATGGCGTATCGGCGAACCGCGAGCCGACGGTCGCTCCGAGCACAATCACCGACGCGCTGGCGATCCACCATGGTAGCACCGCATGAACGAGGCCGACGCCGTGCAGGATACCCGATCCCGCCATGGCGCCGAAGATTAGGCCACCGGGGAATCGCAGCCGCCACATGGCGAAGGCGGTGGCAGTCGAAACCGCCACGAGGACCGCAATTCCTGCGAGGGAGGAGCCGCCTGCGGGTCCTGTTACGATTGGCATGGCCGGCGCCACAAGCCCGAATAGCGCGAGCCCGGCCGGCAAGCCGAGCGTTAGGAGCAACACGCGCATGGTCTGCACGACCGCCACCGCGCGCAGATCGGCGCCAAGCTCGATCGAGAGTGCGATCACCTGCGCCATCGAACCCGGGCTTGCGCCCATCAGCGCCGACAGCCGATCCCAGCGGTGCACCACCCGCAGATAGGCTGCGGTCGCAATGATCATGCAGACGGCTGCCGTCATGAGCAGGGCGATACTCAGCGGCCAAGCGGTAAAACCATGGAGCGTCTTCGGCGTCACCACGGCGCCAAGCAGGATGCCGATGACCACGTAACAAGCGCGTGCGAGCGGAACCGGCACCTGGACCGGCCGCCGCAGGAGCGCCGCGGCGGCAACCGCGAGGACAGATCCGGAAACGAGACCGGCGGGCAATCCCAGCAGCGTGAACGCCACCCCGCCGGCAAGCGCAATGATCAGCGTCTCGGCTGTTCCGGCTAGCGTGCGCAGCGCAGGGGTGGCAGGCGACATCGACCCGCCATGAATGCCCGCTGCGGCAAGCGCCGTCAAATGGCGCGATCGGACAGCCGTTCACTGCCCGCACGGCCGCCACGCAACACGATGCGCATCAGATCGGCGGCATTCTTGGCGGCGAGCTTCTCCATGATGCGCGCGCGGTGCACCTCGATCGTGCGCGGGCTGATGCCGAGCTCGCGCCCGGCCTCCTTGTTGGAGGCCCCGCGCGCGATCCGCTCCAGAACGTCGCGCTCGCGCGCGGTGAGCCGGTCGTGACCGGGAAAGTCGCGCCCGAAAATGCTGTCCTCGCGGTTGACGTTCTGCCACACCTCGATCGCCTCGCGCACGCGCGTCGCCACAGCGGCCGGGTCGAACGGCTTTTCGATGAAGTCGAGCGCGCCATTGCGGATCGCATCGACGGCGGTGGGAACATCGCCGTGGCCGGAAATGACCAGGATCGGCGCTGGATAGCAATGCGCGTCGAGCTTTCTCAAGACGTCGAGGCCGGAGCAGCCCGGCAGGTGCAAGTCGATGAGGACGCATCCCGGGGTGCGCAAGCGCGCCACACTGAGGAAGGCTTCGCCTTCGATGAAGGTCGTGACCTGATGGCCCTCGCCGGTCAATACCACCGCCAGCGCAGAGCGCACCGACGGATCGTCGTCGACAATGAAGATTTCGCTCATTAGCGCCCCAATTTGCATTCCCCAATAATCAAGCGACGCAAACCGATTCGCTGAACTAAAATAGCACCGTCTGCGCACCCGCTGAGGTAACCTGCGGCGGCGATCAAAAAAACAAATCCGGTCGCTGGCCCTGCTGAGAGGACAATAAAGGCCTCTTTCCGCCGATAGACAGGCCCGCGAAACTATGGTGATTTGAGTAAAATCGAGCGCCGCGCGCCTGAAAGAGCGCCCCGAACCGATTAAGGAAACGCGATGCTTCAAGGCTGGGTCGTCGTCGTCATCGCACTGGCCTATATCGGGTTTTTGTTCTTGGTCGCGAGCTATGGCGACCGCAGGCACGAACTTGTTCGCGGCAGCCGCGCCCGGCTCCTGATCTATCCGCTGTCGCTCGCCATCTACTGCACGTCGTGGACCTTTTTCGGCTCGGTCGGGGTAGCCGCGCGCACCGGCTTCGATTTCCTCACGATCTACATCGGGCCGGTGCTGATGGTCGGCCTCGCCTACCCGCTCATCATCCGCATCGTCCGCCTCGCCAAGGGGCAGAACATCACCTCGATCGCCGACTTTATTGCCGCGCGCTACGGCAAGAGCCAGGCCGTGGCGGCGACCGTGGCGCTGATCGCGATCGTCGGCATGATCCCCTACATCGCGTTACAGCTCAAAGCGGTGTCGTCGTCGGTCGGCACCATTCTTGCCGAAACCTCGGCCGGGAGCGTCGCGGCGCAGCCGCTCCTTGGCGACATCGCGCTCTTCGTCGCGCTGTTGATGGCGGCGTTTGCAGTGTTGTTCGGCACGCGCCACATCGATGCCACCGAGCATCAGGACGGGTTGATGCTGGCGATTGCGACCGAGTCGATCATCAAACTTGTCGCCTTTCTCGCCATCGGCGTTTTCGTGACCTTCGTCATGTTCCCAGGACCGCTGACGCTATTTTCGACCGCGCTTCAGCAGCCGCAGATGACGGCTGTGCTCACGCGCGTGCCGCCGCTGACCGCTTTTTTCGCTACGACGGCGTTGTCGCTGTTTGCGATCGTCCTGTTGCCGCGGCAGTTCCACGTCGCTGTCGTCGAGAACCGCAGCGAGGCCGAAATTCGCCGCGCCGCGTGGCTGTTCCCGGCCTATCTCGTCCTTATCAACCTGTTCGTGATGCCGATCGCCATGGCCGGCTTGTTGACCTTCCCGGCGGGTGGGGCTGACGGCGACATGTTCGTGCTGGCGCTGCCGCTGCGGGCCCATTCCGAACTGTTCACGCTCGTCGCCTTCGTCGGCGGCCTTTCGGCGGCGACCGCGATGGTGATCGTCGAGTCGGTTGCGCTGGCGATCATGGTGTCGAATGACATCGTGATGCCGTTCATCTTGACGCGGCGGGCCGAGCGGGCGGGCGAGCCGAGCGATGCCGGCGCGCAGCTCCTGACAGTGCGCCGTATCGCGATCTTCGCGATCCTGTTTCTCGCCTACATTTATTACCGCTTGGCGGGCCCGGCGCAGCTTGCCTCGATCGGGCTGTTGTCGTTTGCCGCCATCACGCAGCTGACGCCGGTTTTTTTCGGCGGGCTGATTTGGCGGCGCGGCACCGCGCCCGGCGCCATCGCCGGCATGACCGCCGGCATTTTGGTTTGGGCCTATACGCTTCTGTTGCCGAGCATCTCCGACGCCGGGATGGTCGGCGAGCATATCCTCAGCGACGGGCCGTTCGGTCTCGCCTGGCTGCGCCCGCAAGCGTTGTTCGGCCTCGATCTGCCGCCGCTCGTGCACGGCGTCGCGCTCAGTCTCGTTGCCAATATCGCCCTCTATTTCGGCGGCTCCTTCGCCCGGCGGCCGAGCGCCATCGAACGCGTGCAGGCGGACTTGTTCGTGCCGACCTCGCTGGCGCCGATCGCGCCAAGCTTCCGGCTGCGGCGCGCTTCGGTCACGGTCGAGGAACTGACCGCGACCATCGCCCGCTATCTGGGCGAGGAGCGCACGCGCGAATCCTTCGCCAGCTTTGCCGCCTCGCGCCGCGTCAGCCTCGAACCGCAAGCCGAGGCCGACTTCCAGCTCCTGCAATATGGCGAGTATCTGTTGGCCTCGGCGATCGGCGCCGCGTCGTCCCGGCTCGTGCTCTCGCTCCTGCTCCGCAAGCGCACCGTCTCGACCAAGGCCGCGCTCAAGCTCCTCGACGATGCCAACGCGGCGATCCACTACAATCGCGAAATCCTGCAGACGGCGCTGGACCATGTCCGGCAGGGCATCGCGGTGTTCGACAAGGAGCTCGCGCTGGTCTGCTGGAACCGTCAGTTCGGCGAAATCTTCAATCTCCCGCACGGCCTGACGCGGATCGGCATCGCGCTTGACGAGATTCTCCGCCACATCGCCAAAAACGGCGCGCGTGACGCCAGGGACCTCGACGAGCAAGTCGCCGAGCGTATCGCCAGATACACGTCGGAAGCCGAGCCGTTCCTCGAACGCTTTGCCGAGCGCGGACTGGTGATCGAAGTGCGCGCCGACCGCATGCCCGACGGCGGCCTCGTCACGACTTTCACCGACATCACGCCGAGCGTGAAGGCGGCCGAAGCGCTGGAGCGCGCCAACGCGACGCTGGAGCGCCGCGTGCGCGAACGCACCGGCGAGCTGACGCGGCTTAACGCCGAGCTAGAGCGCGCCAAAGCGGAAGCCGATGACGCCAACGTCTCCAAGACGCGATTCATCGCCGCGGCGAGCCACGACATCCTGCAACCGCTCAACGCCGCGCGCCTTTACGTGACCAGCCTGATCGAGCGCCAACGCGCCGGCGAGGATGGCGATCTGGTGCAGAATATCGACGCCTCGCTGGAGGCGGTTGAAGAGATCTTCGCGGCATTGCTGGACATTTCGCGTCTCGACACCGGAGCGATGCAGCCGGAAATGACCGATTTCCGCATCGCCGAATTGTTGCAGCGGCTGGAGGTGGAATTTGCGCCGCTGGCGCGCGAGAAAGGGCTCGATCTGGTCTTCATGCCGTGCTCGCTGGCGGTGCGTTCGGATCGGCGTTTGCTGCGGCGCCTCCTCCAAAATCTGGTCTCGAACGCGATCAAATACACGCCCAAGGGCAGCGTGCTGATCGGTTGCCGCCGTCGCGGCTCGCGGCTGCGCATCGAGGTTTACGACACCGGCATCGGCATTCCGCACGCCAAGCGCCGCGCGGTGTTCAAGGAGTTCCACCGTCTCGATCAGGGCGCGCGGGTGGCGCGCGGCGTTGGCTTAGGTCTGTCGATCGTCGAGCGTATCGGCCGCGTACTCGACTGTGAGGTGGCGCTGAAATCGACATTCGGCCGCGGCTCGCGCTTCTCCGTCGAGGTGCCGCGCGCCATCGCGGTGGTGGCAGAGCCGGTGCTGCATGCCGCGCCTAAAGCTGCCGCCGGGCAGCTCGCGGGAACGGTCGTGCTTTGCGTCGACAATGAGCGCGCCATTCTCGACGGCATGCAGACGCTGCTCGGCGGCTGGGGCTGCCGCGTGCTGAAAGCCGTCGACCTCACAGAAGCGCTGGCGGCGATCGATGCCTGCGGTTTCGAGCCGGACGGGCTTCTGGTCGATTACCATCTCGACGGCGGCAACGGCGTCGGCACCATCGCCGAGCTCCGCCGCCGCTACGGCCGCGACCTTCCGGCGATCTTGGTGACCGCCGACTGTTCGCTGTATGTCCGCGAGGAGGCCCGCGCCGCCGGCGTGCATGTCCTCAACAAGCCGCTCAAGCCGGCTTCACTGCGGGTTCTCATCACGCAATGGCGCGTGCAACGCGTCGCGGCGGAGTAGAAATCACCCCTTCCGCGCCGGCAATTGCGGCCATCTCCCGGCTTCGATCTTGCCGGCGGCGATGACCGCTTGCGTGCGACTCTCGACCCCGAGCTTCTGCAGGATGGCGGAGACGTGTGCCTTGACCGTCGCCTCCGACACGCCAAGCTCGTAGGCGATCTGCTTGTTGAGCAGTCCTCCCGACAGCATCATCAGAACGCGCACCTGCTGCGGCGTCAGCGTCGATAGCCGCGCGATCAGGGCCGCGGTCTCGGCGTCGGACTGTCTCGTGAGATCGACGTCGGGCGGCGTCCATACCTCGCCCTGCAGCACGCACGCGATCGCCGCCCGCAGCGCCTCGATGCCGAGCGTCTTGGGAATGAAACCCGATGCGCCGAACTCCATGCAGCGGCGGATCACGGCGGGATCGTCATTGGCCGAGACCACCACGATCGGCAGGCCGGGATATTGCGCGCGCAAATACATCAGGCCGGAAAAGCCGCGCACGCCGGGCATGCTCAGATCGAGCAGGATCAAGTCGACGTCGCCGCCGCCGCGTTCGAGAACTTCGCTGACCTCCTCGAAGGTGCCGGCCTCGGCGATTTCAGCCGGGCGGAAAACTCCCGTTACCGCTTCGCGTAATGCGCCGCGAAACAGCGGATGATCGTCGGCGATCAACAGATGATGGGATTGAGCCTCGCTCAACGGAATGACCCAGGCCGTTCAGGCGCGGAGGCGCGCATGTAAATCACGGCCTGGGCTAATGTTACCGCCGATTACGGCGTGTGGTCCACCGCGCCGAGCGGCGCCGAAATTCAAACCGGCTCGCTGTCCGAAACGCGCAGATTGCAGGAGTGCCGGTCATCCGGTCAAACCAACGGCCAACAGTATCATGCCGACCGCCGAGGACGTGACCAACGTCACGGCGGCGCTGAATTCGAAGCGGAACATGGCAATTGCCGCCGCGATGAACAACGTCAGCGCCCAAGGGTCGAGGGTCGCGACATTCGGCATGTCGATTGTGAGCCCCGCATAGTGAACCTGCTCGATGTGATGGAACATCGTGCGAATGGCAAACCAGACCGAGAGGCTGACGAGCATGCCGACCGCCGCGGCGGTGATGCTGCGCAGAGTGCTGTTCAGGAATGTGCGGCAGCGCAAACCGTCGATATACGGCGCCACCACGAAGATCATCAGAAGGCAGGGAGCGAACGTCATCCAGGTCGCCAGCATTCCACCAAGCCGCCGGCAACGAGCGGCGGCAGTAATCCGGGATCGCGATAGGCGGTGATGAGACCCAGAAATTGCGTGACGATCATGATCGTGCCGGGGACCATCTCGCCCATCGCGATCGCGTCCTGCATTTCCGACGACGAGACCCAATGATACGAATCCACAGCCTGCTGCGCAGCGTAGACGTGACGGCAAAATCACCACCGATCGCCATCATTGCGACTTTGCCGAATACGAACGCTATCTGCGTGTAGATGTTCTGCGGGCCGAAAATCGCCAACAACGCGATCATCGGCGCTAGCCATAACGTTAGCCACGTCGCCAGCGAGCGAACGAAGTGGCGCGCGCTCGGGGGCGTGTGACTGGAGAATTCATGATGCTTTTGATCGGAGACCTCCTCGCGAATTGAGGAAGGCACGCCTGCCAATTCCGCGCAGATTCCGATCAGTGCGGCGCCGAGCACAATGATTGGGAAGGCGATCTTTAAGAATGCCGCAATGAATGCAAGCGCCGCAATGGCAAGCATCAATCTGCCGCGCAGCACGTGTCGCCCGAAGCGCAGGATTGCTTCGGTCATCACGGCCAGGATCGCGGGCTTCACGCCAAGGATGACAGCCTGACCGATCTGCGATTCGGCGCCCGTGACATAGGCAATCGACAGCACCATCATGCAGAACGCGCCCGGCAAGATAAACAGGCCGCCGGCGATGATTCCACCGATCGTGCGGTTTGCCAGCCACCCGACATACACGGCAAGCTGCTGCGTCTCCGGCTCGGGCAGCGCGATGCAATAGCTCAGCGCGTGATAAAAACGCTTTTCGGAAATCCACTGCCGGTCTTCGACAAGCAGCCGGTGCATAGTCGCGATCTGCAACGCCGGCCCGCCGACGCCGGCAACCGAGAAGTGCGCCCATATTCGCAGTGCCTCACCGAGGCTGGCGCGGTTCGGTGCTGCCACCGAACCTTTTTGGGCACTCATACTCACAACTGCGTCCATAGGACTACGTCACCGACTTTCGGGCGCAATTGCAAGAGGTGGGGCCGAGGCTCATCCCTCTCGGCACGCGCCGAGAAACTGTAAAACCACCTCGCGCCCATGCGGACGGGCGCGATGCTCGGCGACATAAATCCCCTGCCAGGTGCCGAGCGTCATTTTGCCCCTAACCACCGGAAGGTACAGCGAGATGCCGTTGAGCATGGATTTGATATGCGCCGGCATATCGTCCGGCCCCTCGGCCTCGTGAACCCAGCCGGCATTCGCCGGCGCGAGGCGTTTGAGCGCGGTGACGAGGTCGGTGCGCACGTCCGGATCGGCATTCTCTTGGACGACGAGGGAAGCCGACGTGTGGCGGATGAAAAGCAATAGCGCGCCGTCGCGCGCGTTGATCCGCTCGAGAAAGCGTGTGGCCTCGTGCGTAATTTCAAAAAAGCCCTCGCCCGAGGTTTCGATCGCAAGCACCGCGGTGGCGATGGTCTCCACGCGCGCGGTGTGGATGGCGGATAAATCGGGACGCACGCAACCGCCGCTTAGCTTTTGTTCAACATTTGCTTTTGCGCACGCGCGATCGCCTCCACGAACCGATGCCATATCCGGCCGACATAGGCGACCGCGCGATCGACATCGGCGTTGTCGGGCAAGCGCACGATCACGTCGCCGTCATGCGCGGTCGGTGGCTCCGGCACGGCGCCGCTGGGCAAGGGCAGGCCGTGCGAAAGAATGTCTTTTTTCAGCACGGCGTTTTCGCTGCGCAATCGGGCGATCTCGGTCTCCAGCACCGCGCGGTCCTCGGGTGCCGCCTGGCAGGCCCAGCCGACCGTGCGCTGACTGCACACCGAAACCTCGCCGGTTTGCGTATCGAGCCGCAAGAGGCCGTCCGCGACTTTGTTGAACGTGTAACGGCCTCCCGCATTATCGGGCGTCGCGTCGTCAGCCAAAGCGGGCAGGATCAAACAGACGCTGGCGGCGACGATGGCAAAGGTCTTGCGGATCATGATCATCTCCTCGCTGCCGCGCCGAACCGCGGCCGGCTTTCGGCGGCCACATTCGCGGGATGCGAAGTCCTCATTGGGGCATCATTGTAACGACAACGGCTTCGCGGTGCACAATCGATCTTCGATGGCAGCCCAAAGCGGTCAATATCTCTAGTAGTTTCAATGGATTATGAACCATGGCCGTTTCTTGACTTGGGGAAACCCAGTCAGTATGGTCCGCGCGGCTTCAGGGGGCGGGCCCGTCGCGATTGCCGCAAAGCCGCGAGTGTCGAAGTGATGAACGACGGCACGCGCAAGACCGGCAACCGCGACAAGGCGCACACCGATGAAGCCGCCCTCTCCGCGAGACTCCGGCGTCTCGGTGAAGGTCTAGGCCAGGCGCGCGAGCGTGCTGGTCCGCCTTCGGATGACACTGGTGGAGATCGGGCAGCGACTGCATCGGGCTACGCCAGGGGCTTCCGGCTCTCAAGCGAACTCGTTGGAGGCGTGCTGGTCGGCGCCGGCCTCGGCTGGCTGATTGACCGGTTGCTCGGTATCTCGCCCTGGGGGTTCATTGTATTTCTTTTGCTCGGCTTCGTCGCGGGCGTGCTCAACGTAATGCGCTCCGCGGGGGTCGTCCCCGGCCCCACGCCGGGCGGCGGCACGTCGGGAAGCCCGAAACAGTGATGTTGCGCGCTCGGCGCCTGACGGCGATGGAACCATGACGATCGATCCGATCCACCAATTTCGTATCCAAAACCTGGTGCCGATCATCACTATTCATGGTCATGAGATCGCCTTCACCAATTCCGCGCTGTTCATGCTGATCATCGTCGTTTTGGTGTCGGCGCTCCTGATCGGCGCGACCACCCCGCGCGCGGTCGTGCCGGGACGGCTGCAGTCGGTCGCGGAAATGTCCTACGAATTCGTCGCCAATACGGTGCGCAGTACGGCCGGTACCGAGGGGATGAAGTTCTTTCCCTTCGTGTTCACGCTGTTCATGTTCGTGCTGTTCGCCAACATGATCGGTCTCATCCCGTATTCCTTCACGGTGACGAGCCAGCTGATCGTCACGGCGACGCTGGCGCTGCTGGTCTTCTTCATCGTCGTGATCTACGGCTTCTGGCGGAACGGCCTCGGCTTCCTCAAGCTCTTCGTTCCCAAGGGGGTGCCGATCTACATCCTGCCGGCGATCGTGGTCATCGAGGTTCTGTCCTTCATCTCGCGCCCGATCTCGCATAGCGTGCGATTGTTCGCCAACATGCTGGCCGGCCACATCACGCTTCAAGTTTTTGCCGGCTTCATCATCATGCTTGCCGGTTTCGGCGTCGCGGGCTGGTTCGGTGCGGCGCTGCCGCTCCTCCTCGTGATCATGCTCACGGCGCTCGAATTCCTGGTCGCCTTCCTGCAGGCCTACGTCTTCGCCATTCTCACCTGCATCTATCTCAACGATGCGATTCACCCGGGCCACTGACGGCACGATCGTTGCAACCTCGAAAAGGAGCTTTCTCATGGATCCGACCGCCGCAAAATACATTGGAGCCGGCATTGCTTGTATCGGCATGGGCGGCGCCGGCGTCGGCGTGGGCATCATCTTCGGCAATTACCTGGCCGCAGCCCTCCGCAACCCTTCAGCCGCGCAAGGCCAGTTCGGCAACCTGATTTTCGGGTTCGCCATCACCGAGGCGCTCGGCATCTTTTCGCTGCTGATCGCGCTCCTGCTGTTGTTCGGGCTCTAACGTTTCGCCGACCATGGCCGAGCCGACCGCCCATACCGAGACGCCCGCGGAAGCGCACGCGTTCCCGCCGTTTCAGGCGCAGCACTTTCCCTCGCAGCTTCTCTGGCTGACGCTGACGTTCATTCTGCTCTACGCGTTGATGTCGAAGGTGGCGTTGCCGCGGATCGCTGCGATCCTGGCGGACCGCAGCCGGCGCATTTCCGACGACCTTGCGGCGGCGCAGCGCTTCAAGGAGCAGTCGGAGGCCGCCAACGCGGTCTATCAGAAGTCGCTGGCCGACGCGCGCAGCCGCGCGCAGGGGATCGCGAACGATAACCGCGAGGAGCAGGCGGCTGCGGCCGACGTGACCAACAAGCGGCTCGAGGCGCAGTTGCATGAGAAGCTCGCGGCGGCGGAGCAATCCATTGCCGCGACCCGCACGGCCGCCATGGGCAACGTCGGCAGCATCGCGGTCGAAACCGCAACAGCCATCGTCGAGCGCCTGATCGGAACAGCACCCGCCGAGCGCGACGTCGCCGCCGCCGTCGCCGAAGTGTCGAAGCGCTAGTTTTTTGTTTGAGCATGATCTTTTCCGAAAACCGGCTTCCACTTTTCGGGATCATGCACTAGGGGACGATCATGATCGAAGCCGAAGCCTGGGTCGCGATTGCCTTCGTCCTCTTTCTCAGCCTGCTCGTTTATCTGGGCGCGCACCGCCGGGTGATCGACGGCATCGATCAGCGTCAGGCGCGCATCAAGGCCGAGCTCGCCGAGGCGGTCCGGCTGCGCGAGGAAGCGCAGGCCGTGCTTGCCGAATTCGAGCGCAAAGGGCGTGAGGCCGAAGGCGAGGCTGCCGCCATCATCGCCGGCGCCAAGGCCGAAGCCGAGCGTCTCGCCGCCGAGGCGAAGACGAAAATGGAAGACTTCGTCGTGCGACGGACCAAGATGGCTGAAGCCAAGATCGCCCAGGCCGAGGCGCAGGCGCTTGCCGACGTCCGCTCGGCCGCGGCCGACACCGCCGTCGCTGCCGCCGAGAAAATCCTCGCCGCTGCCGCCAAGGGCAAGGTCGCGGAAGACCTGCTTGCCCAGGGCATCGAAGACGTCAGGAAGAAGTTCAATTAATTCGCCGCACTGTTCCAGGCTCCCGCCGCTGGCACGCCCCGGAATGACGTGCGGGTTCAGTTCGCGCTGGCGGCCGGCTTGGACTTTGGCTTCGCCTTCGGCTTCGGCGCTTGTTTGGCCTGTGCTTCGGCGGAAACCGGATCGAAGCCGACATAGGCGATGTAATCGTCGAGCAGTGATGTCGGCGCCGGCAGCGGGAAACTCAGCCCTTCTTCGATGTGGGTGAAGAGCACGTTGCCCTCATTGGGACCAAGCGTGACCGGAACGATAAAAAACTTGGTCACGATTGGCCTCATGCCTCCCGGCGTTTCCTGAACCACGGCGATGCGCAACGGCACATTCACCTGGCCTGGCCCGCCCGCGGGGCCGACAACGAGGCGTCCCTCGATGCCGATCTTCATCACCATGTTGCCGTCGACGACGGCGCAGTCACGCGCCATGCGCGCAAAGCTGCCCTGGTATTTCAGCGTCATCGCCGCCTTGTCGCCGGTCGGCCCGATGGTCAGCGTGGATGCGCCACGGCGTATTTCGACGGATGGGCAATTCACGTCCGGCTGCGCGCCGGTCACCGTTTGCTGGCCTTTCGCCGAGGATCCGGAGAAGAAATCGGCGATCGAGCTGGAGCCGCCGTAGCCGTGCGTCGTCTCCGCGGGGCCGCCGCTCGAGCATCCGCCGGCGAGAAGCGCAAGCAAAAGCGAGGGCGCAACCAAGCCGCGCCCGCAGCACCGCTTCATCCGTCGACTGGTCCCCGGCATTCCCCCGCCGCTCATCCGAGATGTCCCCGATGCCTTTGTTATATCAAGAGAACCGTGGCCTTCCCAAGGCGGCCCGAACAGCGTGGTTAAGGCCCGCGCGGCCTTACGTCTTGGGGTCTTTCAACCGGCCATAAAGCAGGTGGTCCTGCCAAATTCCGTTGATACAGAGATAGTCCCGCGCATAACCCTCGCGCACGAAGCCGGTGTTTTCCAGGAGCCGGATGGACGCCGCGTTGGTCGGGATGCACGCCGCTTCAAGACGATGCAACCGCAATGTTGCAAAGGCAAAGGGAATGACGGCGCGTACCGCCGCGGTCATGTAGCCGTGACGCGCGTAGGGAAGGCCCATCCAGTAGCCGAGACTGCCGGCCTGCGCGACGCCGCGGCGGATATTGGCGAGCGTCAATCCGCCGACCAGCGTGTTGTCCGCACTTCGCACGATTAGAAACGCATAGCTTTGGTCGGTCCGCAGATCCTCGGCATAGCGCCGGATCCGGCGGCGGAAGGCGCTGCGGCTAAGATCATCGGCCGGCCAGGTCGGCTCCCATGGGGTAAGAAAGTCGCGGCTCAACTCACGCAATTCCGCCCATTCGCTGTAGTCGGTCACCTGTGGCGTGCGCAGTATGACGCCTTCGCCGACGACGGACGGCAGCTGATCGGAGAAGTTGAGGGTGCGGAAGAACGCCATCGGCGCCTGTCGTCATGCGGCCCGGCGCGTCAGAGTCTCGGCAATAGCCGCGGCGTTTTCAAGTCCGGACCCGAGCCCGAGCACGGCAATCGCCGGTTTGCCGCGGCGGATGAGCGCCCGTCCCGCCGCACGCGCTCTCTCGACCGTCACTGCTTCGACCTTCGCCACCAGCTCGGCGAGCGGAATCGGCCGGCCCCAGGCGATCATGTGCCGCGCGAGTTGCCCGATGCGGTCGCCGGAGCTTTCCAGCGCCATCAGCAGGCCGGCCTTCATCTGCGCCTTGGCACGCGCGATCTCCGCTTCGGTAATGGTCTCCGTGGCATTGGCGATCTCGTCGACGATGAGCCGCATCAGCTCCGAGGTGTCGGCGGCGTCGGTGCCGGCGTAAAGGCCGAACATGCCGACGTCGGTGTAGGGCGCATGGAAGGAATAGATCGAATAGCACAGTCCGCGCTTCTCGCGGGCTTCCTGGAACAGCCGGGACGACATGCCACCGCCGAGAACGTTGTTGAACATCTGCAAGCTGTAAAGCCCGGGATCGTTCTGCGCCACGCCGGGAAGGGCAAGCGCGATGTGGACCTGCTCGAGCTCGCGCTTCTCGACGTGAGCGCCGCCGCCGTAGCGTGCCGGCTCCGGCGCCGGACCGGCGGGGCCGTTGAAGCTGGCGAAGCGCTTTTCCACGTCGGCCACCACGGCCGCATGATCGACCGCGCCGGCGGCGGCGACGATGATGTCAGGCGCGCGATAGTGCTGCGCCAGGTAGTCGCGCAATTTCGCTTCGTCAAACGAGCGCACCGTCTTGGCGGTGCCGAGGATGGAGCGGCCGAGCGGCTGATCGGGAAAAGCGATGACCTGAAGGTGTTCGAAGATGAGATCGTCGGGCGTGTCGGCGACGGCGCCGATCTCCTGGACGATGACGCTCTGCTCGCGGGTGAGTTCGTCGGGAGCGAATGCCGGCTCGGACAGGATGTCGGCGAGGACGTCGAGCGCCAGCGGTACGTCGGCCTTGAGAACCCGCGCGTAATAGGCCGTGTTCTCGGCGCTGGTCGCGGCGTTGAGGTCGCCGCCTACCGCTTCGATCTCCTCGGCGATCTGGCGTGCGCTCCGCCGCCGCGTGCCCTTGAACGCCATGTGTTCGAGGAAATGCGAAATGCCATTCTCGTCGCGCCGTTCGTGGCGGCTGCCGGATTTGACCCACACGCCGAGCGAGGCCGTCTCGAGATGCGGCATCGTATCCGTCACGACATTGATGCCGGATTTCAAGGTGGTCACCGCTACGCTCATGCCGCCGCTCCTTCCTGTGCGGCGCGGCTCGTCGACAGGACGAAATGCTCGACCGCAGATTGATCGACCGGCAGCGCTGTGACGCGCTCCGGTCGTTGATTGAGATCGCAAAGCCATTCCGGCAAAGGAGGCCGCGCGCCGCAGGCCGCCTCGACCGCGTCGGGGAACTTGGCCGGATGCGCGGTCGACAGCACCACCATCGGCACCGCCGGGTCGCGCGGTTCCTTCTCCGCCACGGCAATGCCGACGGCTGTGTGCGGGTCGATGAAATTGCCGGTCTCGCGCCTGACCGTGCGCATGGTCGCGGCGACTTCTTCTTCGTCGGCGCGATCGGCGGTGAACAACGCGCGGATTTGCGAAAGCGCGCGGGCCGACAGCGTGAACCGCCGCGATTGCGCGAGCGAACCCATCAGCGCCCGCACCGCGCCGGCGTCGCGGTCATTGGCGTCGAACAACAGGCGCTCGAAATTCGAGGAGACCTGGATGTCCATCGACGGCGATGTCGTCGGCACGACGGCGCGCAATTCGTAGGTCCCGGTGGCGAGCGTCCGGGTCAGGATGTCGTTGACATTGGTGGCAATGACCAGCCGGTCGATCGGCAGGCCCAGGCGCTGCGCCACGTAGCCGGCATAGATGTCGCCGAAATTGCCGGTCGGAACGGTGAAGGCGATCTTGCGATAGGGCGCGCCGAGCGCCACCGCGGCCGTGAAATAATAGACGGCCTGCGCTACGATCCGAGCCCAGTTGATCGAATTGACGCCGGAGAGATGCACCCGGTCGCGAAAGGTTGCGTGATTGAACAGGCCTTTCACGATCGCCTGACAGTCGTCGAAGGTGCCGTCGATGGCGACCGCGTGGATGTTGGCTGAGTCCGCCGTCGTCATCATGCGCCGTTGCACGGCAGAGATGCGACCTTTCGGGAACAGGACGATGAGATCGACCTGACTCTTGTCGCGAAAGGCTTCAACGGCGGCCCCGCCGGTATCGCCCGATGTCGCGACGACGATGGTCCGGCGCTCGTCGCGCGCGGCCAGAACATGATCCATGAGCCGCGCCAAAAGCTGCATCGCCAGGTCTTTGAAGGCGAGCGTCGGACCGTGGAACAATTCAAGCGCAAAGGTATTCACGCCGAGTTGCGCAAGCGGCGCGACCGCTGGATGGCGAAAATTCCCGTAGGCCTCGCGCGCCATGCGGGCGAGGTCGGCTTCGCGAATGGAATCGCCGGTGAATAGCCGGATCACCTCCACGGCGACTTCGGCATAGGGCCGGCCGGCGAAGCCGATAATGGCCTCGCGTTCGAGCCGCGGCCAGGCCTCCGGCACATAGAGGCCGCCGTCGCGGGCAAGACCCGCGAGCATTACCTCGGCGAAGTCGAGCGCCGGGGCCTCGCCTCTGGTCGAGATGTGACGCAAATCAACGGCTTCCTAGGCCCCCGGCGCGAATCCCGTGGGCGATCTAAACTATTGATTTTCCAGGATGTTCGCTGTGAGAGGCCAAAAGCCGCCCGTCCCGGACCGGGGCCACACTAACGGAAAGGCCGGCCTATTCACAAGGAACGCGAAGCTCGCTCGCGCGGTTGTTTTTGGTCTTCCTGCCTGGCCTCACGGCCCGATTTAAAGGCCCAGGAAGCGAAAACCACGACCAGGACGAGCGCCAGGCCGTACCAGGTCACAGCGTATTGCAGGTGCTCGTTACGCAGTTGCATCACAAGCTTTCCCGGCTGCGGTAAACCGCCTGGCGGCACCGGGGATTCCTGCTCGACGTAAAATGGCGCCACGGGGTTTATCCCCTTGGCGGCGGCGATCGCCTTGGGATCGCGCGCGAACCAGAGGTTATGCGCAGCATCGTCGGCGGGCGAGAACCAGTTGCGGGGGTCCGGCCAGCGGATCGCGCCAACGATCTCCACCGGTCCCGCGATCTGGCCGTCGGCCCGGGAAGCTGCGTCTTTGCGCGCCTCCGGAACGAAGCCGCGGTTGACGATCACGAGAGACCCGTCGGCGAGCCAGGCCGGCGTGAAAATCCAATAGCCGCGGCCGGTGACATCGGGACGGAAAGCCGAAGCGGCCGCGTAGACCGTTGCTTCCTTGACGTGATCGAAGGTGGCGCTGAATTTGACGCGGCGATATTCGTCGTGGGCCTGATCGAGACTCGCCCAGCTGCGGGGGGCCGGCAACGCCGACGGCGGTGCGGCCAGCCGCTCGGTGAGCGCCGCGATCAGCCCCTCTTTCCAGCTTTTGCGCTGAATTTGCCAGGTGCCGAGTGCAATAAGCGCGGCAAACGCCAGCACCGCCGGGAAGAGCAGACCAAGCCACGACCGCCGCTTTGCCGGCGCACTCAAAGCTCGCGTCCGCCGAAACGTCCTTCGGCGGCCCTGTGATGATACTGCAACGCGATCATCAGGCCTTTCATCGGCCGCAACGGTCCGAGCGTGACGATGAGAATGAGCGGCAGCCACAGTACCGCGTGCACCCAGAGCGGCGGGCGATACAGCGCCTCGGTGATGAGCGCGGCGCCGACGACGATGAAGCCGGCCAACAACATGATGAACACGGCTGGTCCGTCACCGGAATCAGCGAAATCGTAGTCGAGCCCGCAAGCCTCGCAGCGCGGCCGCAACGTCACGAAACCCTGGAACAGTTTGCCGTTGCCGCAGCGTGGGCATGCGCACGACAAACCGGCAAGGATCGATCCTGAAAGTGTATCGATCGTCTTTTCAGTCATGACTGCGCCTTCGTCCGGCCGCTCGTCCCCACAAAAGCGAGGACCCAGCTTATTATTGCGCCGGTACTGGATTCCCACTTTTGCGGGAATGAGCGGACAATCCGCCGCGCGCTATTCGGGTGTGGGTACGCCGGAGCCCCACACATAGATGCAGGCGAACAGGAACAGCCACACCACGTCGACGAAGTGCCAGTACCAGGCGGCGAACTCGAAACCGAGATGCTGGGTCGGCTTGAACTGGCCGGCCTGCGCCCGGAACAGGCAGACGATCAGGAAGATCGTGCCGATGATGACGTGCGCACCGTGGAAACCCGTCGCCATGAAGAACGTGGCGCCGTAAATGTTGCCCGAGTAGTGGAATGCCGCGTGAGCATATTCATAGGCCTGCACGCAGGTGAAGGTGAGGCCGAGTGCGATGGTGCAGACCAGCCCCCAGACGAGGCCTTTGCGGTTGTTCTCCAGAAGGGAATGATGCGCCCAGGTCACCGTCGTGCCGGAGGTGAGCAGGATCAGCGTGTTCAGAAGAGGCAGATGCCACGGATCGAATGTGTGGATGTCCTTGGGAGGCCACACGCCGCCGAGAAACGCGGTCCGCGCTACGTCCCTCAGCTCGGCGGGGAACAGCGCGGTGTTGAAGTATGCCCAGAACCAGGCGACGAAGAACATCACTTCCGAGGTGATGAACAGGATCATCCCGTAGCGGTGCGAGATCTGCACCACGCGGGTATGGTCGTGCTCGACCTCAGCCTCGAAGATGACGTCCCGCCACCAGCCGATCATGGTGTAGGCGATGCCGATCCCGCCGACGCCGAGAATGATCGGCGCATAGGCGGCCAGATGGTGCATCCACAGGATCAGCCCCACGGCGGTGATGAATGCCGAAGTCGCGCCGAGCGCCGGCCATGGGCTGGGATTGACCAGGTGGTAATCGTGGTGCGGTTTGGCATGCGCAGCATCAGCCATCTTCGTCATCTCCACCTTGGCGCGACCAAGTCTCCGGGCGCGCCGCTTTCGTTGCCTCTAGCCCTTGACCCGATTCACTTGAATCGGATCAAGGGCTAGTCTTTTCGTTTGAGCGTGATCTTATCCGAAAACCGGATGCCACTTTTCGGGATCATGCTCTAGATACGGCCGGACTTTTCCGGCGCTGCGCTCTCCGCCGCCGCCTGATCCGGCACACGCACCGGATAGAAGGTGTAGGAGAGCGTAATCAGATTGGTGTTGTTCTGCTCGGAATTCTCGGCAAGCTTGGGATCGACGTAGAAAACGACCGCCATATCGCGCTTCTCGCCCGGCTTCATGGTCTGCTCGGTGAAGCAGAAGCAGTTCATCTTCTCGAAGTAGATGCCAACTGTCGACGGGCTGACATTGTAGCCGGCTTGTCCGGCGGTCACGCGCGCGGCTTCGTTGGTGACCTTATAGTAGACGGTGACCACCTCGCCGAGTTTGACCTCGACGGTTCGGCGCTCGGGCTCGAACCGCCACGGCAGGCCGGCGGCGACGTTGGAATCGAAGCGCACTGTGATGGTGCGATCGGAAACCTGCGTGGGCAGCGCCTTCGCGACCTGTGTGGTGCCGCCGTAGCCGGTGGTGCTGCAGAACCAGGAATAGAACGGCACCGCGGCAAACGACAGGCCGACCATCGCCGCAACAACGCCGCCGCACAAAAACGCGATAAGAAGATCGCGGCGCGGCGCGGACAAAATATTCGGCTTCTGGGTGCTCATCGGCGATTCTTAAAACCTAAGCATTCACAGCGGGCGATTGAGCACGCCCGGGCCCTTCACCAGCGTCACGATGTAGAACAAGATCACTAGCACGCCAAGCGACACCGCAATCGCGATCGAACGCGCGCGCCGGGCGCGCTGCTGCTGTTCGGTGAGCTTGATGCCGGTCTCCGACTTATCCTCGTTCATGATCACGCTCATCGTCATGCAGCAAAACGGCCGAACAGCCCTCCGGCCACCCAATCGACCAGCAGCGTGGCAAACAACAGAAACAGATAGAGGATCGAGAATGCGAACATTTGCTTGCTCGCGGCATGGCCGCTTCGTTCGCCGCGGACCCGCAACGCCAGCGCGACGATGACGGCGCCGGCCGCGATGGCGACCACCGCATAGAGCGGCCCGGTATAGCCGAGGAACCAGGGCGCGACGCCCAGCGGCGCCAGAACCAGCGAATAGAGCAAGATTTGGCGGCGCGTTTCGGCTTCGCCGGCAACGACCGGCAGCATCGGTATGCCGGCGCGCGCGTAATCCTCGGTGCGGTAAAGCGACAGCGCCCAGAAGTGCGGCGGCGTCCAGAAGAAGATGATGAGGAAAAGCACGATCGGCTCGATCGCGAGGCCACCGGTCGCCGCCGCCCAGCCAATCACCGGCGGCAACGCACCCGCGGCGCCGCCGATGACGATGTTCTGCGGCGTCGAACGCTTGAGCCACATCGTATAGACGAGGACGTAGAACGCGATCGTCAGCGCCAGCAAAGCGGCAGCGGCGACGTTGACCAGAAGGCCGAGCACGACCACCGCGAAGACGGCGAGCGTGAGACCGAAGGCCAGCGCTTCACCCGGCGCAACCCGCCCCGAGGGAATCGGCCGCGCCGCCGTGCGCGTCATGCGCTCATCGATGTCGGCGTCGTACCACATGTTGAGCGCGCCCGCGGCGCCGGCGCCCACCGCGATGCAGATGAGCGCCGTGAGGCCGATCACCGGATGCAGATGGCCGGGCGCTATCATTAGACCGACGAACGCCGTGAACACCACGAGCGACATCACCCGCGGCTTCATCAACGCGATGTAATCGCCGGCTCCTGCGATGCTTGGTTCGGCGCGGGTAAGCGTAACGCTCATCGGATCAGCGGCAGGGTGTCGAATTGGTGGAAGGGCGGTGGCGACGGCAGCGTCCACTCGAGCGTCGTGGCGCCGGCGCCCCAGGGATTCGCGCCCGCAGGCACTTTGCGCATGAAGGCTTGCGCGACGCCGAACAGGAACACCAGCGCGCCAAAGCCCGAAATGTACGAGCCGATCGAGGAGATGAAATTCCAGTCGGCGAACGCATCGGGATAGTCGGCGATACGGCGCGGCATGCCGGCGAGCCCGAGGAAGTGCTGCGGGAAGAACACCAGGTTGACGCCGATGAAGGTGAGCCAGAAGTGCAGCTTGCCGACGAACTCGCTGTAC
>Ga0187862_10001473_pt1 | contig 24808 bp, 21 predicted proteins | sample June2016WEW_10_1_FD_133003 | JGI IMG/M metagenome (GOLD analysis project Ga0187862, IMG submission 133003) | Peatland microbial communities from SPRUCE experiment site at the Marcell Experimental Forest, Minnesota, USA - June2016WEW_10_150 | ecosystem: Environmental > Terrestrial > Soil >...
AGCCGCAAGCTCATTAGAACAATTCTTTAATGAGGTCGTCTTTTTCTTTCTTCAGATGCGATGCTATATCAGTCAATATATTATTGAGAGTGCCAATGCGAAGGGTCTTATGGATAGGGACGGTAATGTGGTATTCTCCTTTATCGGAAATGCGGGTCAACCGACATGACTTCCACTTTGCCTGGTTGCTTTGTAGCCAAGCTTACCCAAACTCCGAATAAGTTCTTCTCCACTTATTTCCCGTGGAATTTTCACGCCGCCATGACCTCGTCTTTCACAATATGAAGCCGGATAAGCTTGGGCCGGTCCCTTTCGTCAAAATGGCACTGAACCGCATCTCTCACCATGGACCTGATATCCTCCAGAGTATCCGCTTCCGTGTAAATGGAGTGGGAGAGCGCCCTAGCTTCAAATCCACCTTCGATTGACTCTTCAACTATGAAAATAATCTCGGTGGTCATCGACATCCTCCTTGAGTGAATACCACACCCAACCGTCACACCAAATGCCCGAATGCAAGGCTTGACACCCATTACACCGGCCCATGGGGTGACGCATTCCAATTGGGACAAGTTCCCTTATCAAAACTCGTTGAAAAGCTAACTCTAATGAGAATAGTATTTCAAGAACAATTTTCAAGAATTTAAAAGTATAAAGCATTCGCGATTAGATTAAAATAGTTGAGAGGCGCTTGGCCAGCATCGTTTCGCCTGACCCGGGCGGACGGATCATGAGAACGTTATATGGCATTCACCACCTTACGCAGCAAGCGTTCAATTATTTCCCAGTCGGTTTCGCCACAGGTAATTCAAAGTATACCTCGTTGTCATCGGTACCATAGTAATCCCGATAGACCCCAGCTTCCACGTCGAGTTCGCCCTGTCGCGAGAGCGACTGTCTCGGCTGCAGCGTTTGCACGCTACCTGCAACAAACCATACTGTTAATTCCAAATGCTCTTTTGAATTTTTTACCATTTGTTGCAGGCTTTTTTTGTGTTTCTCCAGGAAACTTTCGGAGGGACGTAATGCAGCTGTAGACTTCAACTGTTCGTCCATCCATTCCTGTGTATACCTGGGATTGCCTTCCGGGTAGACGTCAATCCTCTTTATTAAACGGCGAATTTCCTGCCGGAGCCGTAGCCGTAAATCTATTAGGTCCAGCCCTTGAAGCGTCCCCATTGCATCGAAGAGTTCGCGGAGTGAACTCAGCCGCTCCTTGGCATCCTGATCAACCTTTGCACCTGCCTGGAATTCCCTTTGAAGGGTCGAGTATTGCTTCTCCAAAAAAGTTCTTTCTTTAAGGAGGGCATCCAAGTCCCCATCCAATTCCTCTCTTACAGCCGGGCTTTTTGTTCTGCGAATAGAATCCCTCACATTGAGCACATACTGCTTTGTATTCTCCAGCTTACCCCGAGTTGCACTCAGCCGTCCAATCAAAGCACGCATTAAGTTTTCAGCTTCTTCCCGACCTGGCAAAATTTCTGCCGGATTCAATCCTTTGCAATACTTCAGGACGACATCCTCAATTTCCTTGTACGGAATTGAAAGGTAATCGCACCCTGCCCGGCGAAGGGCACTACCGCATGCCAGATAACGCCATTTTCCTTTATTCACGTATTGTAAAGTGCTGCCGCAATATCCACAACGGGCTATGTGGGTAAAAAGATTACTGACCGGGCCGACCTGACCACCTTGCCCTATGAAGCGTCCATCGGCAGATTGCACCTTGTTGGATTTGAATTGCTCCTGCACGCGATAGAAATCTTCTTCTGTGATTATAGCGGGAAAGTAATTCCGAATCGGGGGGCCAATGGGTTGTCGCTTGCCATTGACCTTTTTATATAACTGATACTCGCCCAAAACTTCTCGATTATGGAGAATCTTCGTCACATAGGAGGGCCACCATCCCTCTTGCCCCTTGTTCGCTTTCCGGGGGCTTTTCGGCTTCCACGCTATTGTGGGGTCTTGATTTAGATCCCTTGTAATCCGTTGGATGCCTTTAGCAGAAAGTCTCTCACGGTAAATCCGTTGGATAATTGCGACCCGTTCCTCCAGTTCCTCGTAATAGGTTTTATCCTGGTGCAGCACTAACCACGCCGGGCATTTTCCGGTGAGTTTCTTTCCACCATTGATGGCTTCAGCCCGCTTCGCTTCCCAGGCTTTACTCAGCCTGAACGATTTCATTTTGCTCTCTTCATGAGCGCGGACCATGATGGATAGACCTACGAACAGGTCACCCATGTTGGAGTTGATGGTTTCTTTTGTATACTCCCTGGCATTGTCAGCGAGTGTGACGATTTTGATGCCATTGCGAATTATTGCCAGGAATTGTTCGAGGGCTTCAGTCAGTTCTTCGCGGGATAACCGGTCAAGGGATTCGACAAGGAGGACACTGCCTTGGGGGATTTGTCCAGCCTTCACTTTTTCGAGAAACTGGCCTAGTGCTCCTTTGGTGACGTGCTTGCCGTGGAAGGCTGATAATCCATGGTCTTCCATTCTCAGGCTGTCGTCGAGCACATAACCATGCGTGCGCGCCCACTCCTCAGATATTTCGATTTGGCGGCGGATACTGTCCCCGTTCTCCTGGTCCGGGTTGGAAAATCTAAGGTACGAAATGGCTATCGGTTGACCTTCCACTACGAATTTGGCGTGGTATTCTGCCTCCATGCTCTGCACCCTTACCTTTACACTGAAATCCTTCCGACCGAGGGTCTATCATCAATGTGGTGTTTCTGGAGCCAGTTGTAAAGCGTCGGTTCCGTCACCCCATACCTGGCGGCGATAAAGTTCTTCCTACTACCGTTCTGGAGCAAGGCAACGATTTCTGGACGGAACTGGTCCAACTTTGACTTCCCCGGACCACGTGGACGACCCAATTTTACTCCTGCCGCCTTCCTTGCGGCCAGTGCCTCTACTGTGCGCATTGAAATCAAATCTTTTTCGATCTCGCTCACAAGGCCCAAAATTGTTACTACCACTTTTGAATTAAGCGAATTGTCGATAGTCCAATTTCCCTTTAATGCGTGGAGTGTTACATCCTTGAGCTTAGCAGTCTCCACAACTTCTAAGATCTGCCTCAAGGACCTGGCGAAGCGGGAAATCTCGCTGACTATGAGAGTGTCACCGGCTTGCAATTGCTCCATCACTTTCCCCAGTTCTCGTTGCTGCCACGGGACGGTTCCGCTGATTGTCTCCTCCACCCAATCTACAGGTCCAAGGCGGCGTTCGTTAGCAAAGTTCAATATCTCTGCTTTGTTTTTTTCGAGATGCTGATCCGATGTCGATACACGAAGATAACCGATCACTCTGGACATTTTTCATACTCCTGTGGAATGATGAACGGCGACTTTGATTGCCGCCCATTAGTTTAAAAATCAGCAGCCTCGAAACTCTTTCTCTGGCAAAGTTCCTTCCAGGTAACGCTTAGTCGCTTCTTTGAGAACCGCACAGTTCCACTGCCCGAGATGCTCTGCTGTCTCCCCTGTTGCTTCCATCATCATTTTGAACTGCGCCTTACTCGGAATTTCAACGTCGATGTTCCGCCATGCGTTGACACTCGTCCAGGGATTATTGCCAGATTTGATGTCACTGGTAAGGAAAACCCGGAGGCAGGCGCTTAGGTATGCCGGGCCATAATCAAAGTCTGGATAGCCTTCACCAATATCCACAGTGTCTTTCTTCAACCAGGCATAGATTCCTTTCAATGGTTTGGTGCCGATAGGAACAGCAAGGATGGGACCTTCCTCGTTGAATTCCGCTTCAGCTTCACAAATCCCGAACTGTTTGAACTCCGCTTCGGATTCTTCCGTGAAATTGATGCCCTCGCGTGAATTTGATACATTGCTAACCGTGATAGTCTCGGAACCTGGACCTCTAGAGCAGATAATCAAATAGTAAAAGTCGAAGTCGTCTATTTTCAACATGCTCTTTCTCCTATTGTTGAGTTAAATCCAGCCCTTGTGACTATTGTTATATGTGGAAATGACTCAATGTCCTACCGGAAAATTAGGAGAAAATAGGGCAAAACCAATTATTTTTAGATACTTGTATAGTGTTCAATAATCGATTACGGCTAAGAGTAGGTGATGAGGAAATGATCGTATTCTCCTGGATGGAGGAACGGTTTTTTTAATGTGTATTGAATGACACAGAAAGAAAAACAGAGGTGCCTGCCGTGGCTTTTTTTCGGCGTGTACCTCACTGGAACCTATCACCAGCGAGAAAAAGATGACTGGCGAAATGGACCAGTTTGTTCTAAAATGTCCAGGTAGGAATAAGCTGACTTAAGGGCTAGGGTAATACTGAACAATGACAGGAGCGACCCATTATGGCCGACCCAAACAACCCACTCTCATGCGCGACGGAGATTCTCAACTCTGAGCTAGGGAAAAATTTGCTGTCACCTGTTACCAAGGAGGTAGGGGAATTTCTCGGCACGATAGCGAATATGGCCCGCTTCTACGCCACCAAAAACATCGAAAAGATCTTCACACTATGGGCAGAATACCGCCAAGGGCGTACAATTGATGCCGAGGCATTCAAGAAAGTCATGCCTCTTCTACCTCTGGCTTCAATGGTGAGTGAAGATGAATTACAGGGAAAATGGGCAGCGCTCATGGAGAGCTTTGTCACAGAAGATAACTGTTTGCCATCGTTCGGACAGACGCTCTCTCAACTACCCCCCGAAGAGGTGCGATATCTCGGCCGGCTTTGGGAGGCTGTCTTGAATCGCAATGATGATTACGTCGTCTCCCTTCAATATCGGTTTGGCAGGAAGCCCTTGTCATACAATAATCTCTTGCAAGTGTTCAACCCGGACATCAACGCCGGGGTCAGTCCTCTGGAGCGGAAACTCTTCAGCGGCCAGTTTACTGACGAGCAGAAGGCCAACTACGATCGTCTCGGTCACGCCATGCTCGTAATTGAGGACCTCATTCGACTTGGCATTATCGATGAGGATCAAGTGGCGGAGCAAACCCCGCCCAAGACTCGCCCTGTATACTCATTTTCGGAGTACGGCGTTTACTTCATGAAAGCCGTTACACTGAAAGGCGATGAGGAAACACGAGACAGTCTGAAGCAGAATCTTTATTAGCTGGACAGTTCCCCGCAATTTGTCTAGTTATGTGTTGGAATGCTTGGGGGTAAAGTCAAATTTGAAAGGTAGGCCCGATCTCTATGGCCGCGTATAAAATTAAGGAACATAACAGGCGCATGCTTAAAGGCCAGTCTAGTACACTTGTTAAAGCAATGTCTGAATCGTTAGTGATAAACCATGGCCTGCATTCACTATTTGAGAAAGGCATAAAAAGACATTCGACCATTATATTTATAGATATATACAATTTTTCAAATACTATATCATCCCTCAAACCAGAAAGAATAAAAGATTTTCTAATGCCATATTATGATACGTGTTTTAAGATCATTTCGGAATATGGTGGTGTGGTAGAAAAGGTAATGGGAGATGGTATTATAGCTATATTTTCAGATTTGTTTAATGAAATGAATGATCATTATAATGCTAATAATGCAATTAATTGTCTACTTGATATAATAAATAAGTATTTCATCTCTCCGGAATATAACTCAAAGGGAGCGGTTCACTTCAGTGAGCCATTCTTTTGTAAAATTGGAAATGAGATGGGATACAAAGAATTTACAGTTATTGGTAATGGGCTAACATATTGTTATAGATTAGAAAGCGCGATAGCTCATTCGGATAGGATTGCTCTGGTAGATACCCAGAGGTCATTTTTTGAAAACAGTAGACTAGGTGAATATTACAGTGAAATGAACAACATACAGTTATCTGGGATAGGTAAGACTTCTGTCCGTTTCTACCATATCGAATCAGAAATCGAAATAACCGAATAGCGATTTGAAACAATGAGGTCCGCATGGCCAGCACATCAACCAAACTGAATGGGGCATTTGAAAAAATACTCACCGCAAACTTGCAACGAGCGCTCGATTTTCAGAAATATGCCGAAGCAAAAAATGCCGCCCTTTTAACCATCGCTTCTGCTTGGGTGATAGCAATTATCAACTTAATCTCTAGCGGAAAGCGGTTACCGGACGGATTAAACACATGCGTTTATTTCGTTTTGCCCCTCTCAATCTGTGCTGGAATTCTAGCAATGATTTCGTTTCTGCCGCGCACTAACTTACCTAAGTTCTTGGGGGGGAAACAGGCCGGGCCGCACCCCAAAAACCTTCTTTATTATGGTGACATCAGTCTGCTGCCCTTAAAAACATTTGAACAGGATATAACAGCGCGGTATTGCACCGTTGCACAAACAGATTTAAGTGCCGATTATATCCATGATCTAATCGTACAGATCAGTGTCAATAGCCTGATAACAATGCGGAAGTTGAAGTTTTTCCGCTATGGAATGATTCTAATTTGTTTGGCAGCTCTTGTTATGCTAATTCCAGTATTGGGATTAGCCATTAAAATGGCCAAGGGTTTGTGGTGAATATTAGCGAATTTGAAAAGGACGTAAGGGAGGAAATCGCTACAATTCTTTCATCCGAATTCAACATAGATGTCACTAAGACGAACTCTGTGCCTCATTCGGATGATAGTGCTATCACTTTTCCAAATTTAGACGAAAAATCACAACGTTCAAAATTCATTGAAACGACGGTTCTTTATGTCGATATGCGTCGCTCAACTGATCTCAGTTTAAAACACCACAGTCAGACAGTCGCAAAACTTTATTCAGCATTCGTAAGGGGTATAATGCGGTGCGCTGATGCCTTCCATAGCGAGGTACGAGGCATCATTGGCGATAGAGTTATGGTTTTGTTTGCCCCTGAGAATTGTTTCGCAAACGCAGTACATACCTCCATACTGATAAACTCCGTTTGCAAGCACGTCATAAACAAACATTTCATTCATGATCAAGTCGCCTTTGGTATTGGCATAGACTACGGAAGAATGCTTGCTACCAAGACAGGGATTCGTCGTCATGGTTCCGCACAGCAAAGCTACCGCTCACTAGTGTGGCTAGGAAGACCGGCAAATATCGCGTCAAAGCTTACGGATAATGCAAACAAGCCGGAGGAAACGGTAACTTTGACAAAAGTCAAAGTTGGTTATGACTATGGATACGGCCTAACATATCAGGATGAATGGCCTCATATCTTTATACAGCAATTCACTCGTAATTATTTGACCGGTAATTACCACCATTGGAACTCTGCGTACAGATCGTTTTATACAGTGCAAGAAAATTGTGTGACCCGAGAAAGTACGCCAGCCATACTGATGACAAAGCAGGTTTATGATGGTTTCCGTTCTGCAAAACCGGACGCCCCTGAGGTAAAAAACGGCTGGTTTAAAGAGATCAATGTAGCGATTCCAGAATATTCCGGGAAAGTGTTTGGCGGTAATGTGATCTATACGATTTTTGAGAAGCCGCCATCTATACGGCTTTTAAGATAGCTGATGGTAAAAAACAGGACAAAATCCCGTACTGTCCATATTCCAAAAACCTCCTCGCTTCCCGCCTTGCTTTCCGGGGTGGACAGCACAGCGGGAACTGGACAATAAGACAAGAAACCGAAAACGTTTTACCGGATACTAAGTTGCAATGCTATTGGGGCCACCTGCTGGAGCCAACCGTTCTTCGCGTCGGCCCTGGAACGTATCGTAAGCAGGGCAGAGATTACGCTACGACACGACATGTTCCTGTTCTCTCAGCATCGCGAGTTAACATATATTAAAATCATTTTCGTTTTGTTTTGCACTTCGGTCACATCGGGATTTCTCACGTTGGCAAGGTCTCTTGAAAAAGAGCAGCAGGACAATCCAGAGTTGACGCCAGCATTCTAGATTGTACACTAGAGCGCGTTATGCACTTTTGCGTAGAGTGGCTTTGGAAGCGCACTCGCAGCCTTCATCTACGTTGGAGAAGGCCTCTTCGGGATTGGCTCTCAGCAAGGCCTTAGCAAAAAGTGCATAACGCGCTTTAGCGTCTGAGTATTTTGGGCCATAACGACCTTGTATACCCCGTCCGGGCCTTCAGGCGTCCGTAGTCCTGTGGACTGGCTTTGAGAAGGAGATTCTTGTGCCGATCCGCATAACTTGCGGAGATAAATGGCTGGGCCATCGGCAAGTCATTGACTGCACTGGGTTTATCATATATCTATCAGGAAGACCGAAGGCGTCTTATGCGGAGCAATCCAATTGTTGTTGTACCGCACCCACAGGAGCCATAGATCATGCTACTCCAGTATCGTGTTCTACCGGCAGTCACCGCATTAGTTAGGGAGAAGGCTCGCTTCCACGCTGGTTCGCTCCGCATCGAATGGGCAGCACAATACCCCCAAGTCTTCGATGAACAGGAGGAGCGGATTGCGGCTAATCAGGCCGGAGGTCACTTTTTCGAGTGGTTCGCAGCAGTTCATCTATACGAGACAACGGGGTGGCTAAGCCTAGTCGAGAGTTATCAGTTTAAGATCCAGAAGTGGAAGCGGAACGTGCTGCAAAAACTTGGCGCGTCCGAATTACTTGAGTTTTTCGATAGCCAGGGAAAGGCAGGTTTTGGTCGCAGGCAAGCTCCAGACCTGCTTGTGTATGCTCCAGACCTATCCGAATTCTACTTTTGTGAAGTAAAAGGGCCAAAAGACCGGCTGCGCCCCGTGCAGATCGAGTATTTCAGAGCCATGGCAAAAGCGGCAGGAGGAAAGGAGGTAGTCATTCTTCCCGTAGAGCTTTCAATATAGTCGAACGCGGCATAACGTTAGTTTCCAGCGGAAAGGCCACCGGCAATTCTCTAAAACCATCGAACGGTGGTTTAAATCCGAACTCTGAAGTAGAATACGCAAATACGGGTCCTCTCTCAAAAGAGGTTCGCATTGGGGCTGGTTTTGGCGAGGCACAAGGCAAATAGGTAGTTGAGGTCAAGCCGGTCCCAACTTGGGTGCAAAGATCGAGTTGAGAGCGTCAGGGGCCTGTAATGTAAAAATCCGGACCGACTTTTTTTATCGAAAGGTCATCAACTCATAAAAAATCGTGAAACGGCAAGAATATGCAGTGGTAGCCTTCTGTTCTGGGTTGCCCCTGAAGTGAACGTCGAACGGAGAACGAGCAGCATGGATACCTTCTTGACACTAAATTCAGCCCATGCTATCGAATGCATGTCAAGAGGCCAATCCGCCGCTTTTCCCAAATCACGTGACGGAATCCTTGGATAGTATACTCAGACCCTGCATGGAGCAAGAAGTTAATGTCAGTTTTTAATGGAAATCCTCCAAAGTCCAAATTTCTCCTCGTTGAACCGATATCCAAGACCCCTTACCCTCCTCTCGGCCTAATGAAAATTGCCTCCATGCTGAAAGATAAACATAAGGGATGCGAAATCTATACACAAGTTGGAAATGGAATACCAGAAAGAATCACTTCTCCAGACAAGATCTTTATAACTAGCTTGTTCACGTGGGATTGTGTACGCCTGATCGAATCAATAAAGTATTACAGGTGGAACTTCTCCGACAGCGAAATTGTTGTGGGAGGTATTGCAGCCTCCCTGCTTCAAGATGAAATCTATTCACTTACTGGAATTAAACCACATATTGGCCTTTACGATGATGCTGAATTTTATCCGCCCGATTATTCGTATGACTTTGGTCGCAGCAACTTAGCTTCAATAACCTTCACAACTCGCGGGTGTGTAAACAGCTGCCCTTTTTGTAATGTAAGAGACCTCGAACCACGCTTCTTTGTGAAACAGGATTGGGAGAAGGACGTAAACATTGACTTCCCATCCATCGTTTTTTGGGACAATAATTTCCTCGCTTCCCCCAACTTTGCCAGGGATTGCCAAAAGATCCTTTCTTTAAACAAACGAATTGATTTTAATCAAGGATTAGACCCACGGCTTTTAGATGAAAAGGCAGCAAAGCAGTTATTCAAAATACATTTAGACCCTATCCGGTTTTCATTTGACGGTATTGGCTATGAAGATGCAGTTGTGAAATCTATTAGGCTTGCTAAAAAATATTCTGGAAGGGAAATAGCCGTATACGTACTCTATAATTATCAGGATACTCCCGAGGAACTTTACTACCGGATAGATTTGCTTAATAGAGAAGGGGCACTTGCATTTCCTATGGAGTATAGGTTCCCATCTATGAAAACTCAGAAGTTGCCAGGTCCTTATTGGAATACTTTTCTGCTTAGGGCATTTAAATTAACGCTTCTCTTTTATTATAGAAAAGGTATGATAACTGAGAGCAGAGAATCCTTCTTGTCTATTTATGGTCACTCTGAAAAAGAGTTCATATCACGCCTTTATGACATATACAACTATGACAAATCAATTAAGAGAGCGAAGAAGAGCAGTGGTTCTCCACCCCTAGGGAGTTGCGTTAATGATTAATAGTGGGTCAATGATTTCTACCATAACTGTTCAGATGAAATCTGGAATACTTAATACAATAGCCAATTCTATATATTCCGATCCGAAAGTTAAAATCAGGGAAGCTGTCGCTAACTCTATGGACAATTGTGCTACATGCTTCATAATCTACGCTGACAGGCCATCATTATCTATATCTCTCATCGACAATGGAAGGGGCATCACCAGCCAAAGGTTCGACGAAATATTTAAGAGCATTGGTTGTGGCATTGAAAAAGCAAACCTATACTCCAACTCATATTTTGGTCTTGGTTTGCTCTCGATTCTAGCATTCGGCCAAAATGCCACAATCATAACCAGATCTGAAGGTGATAATCAAACCATCAAATTGAATATCAAAAGTAGCTCTATTTTTAGTGATGAGATGAGGGAGGAACCTCTGTCAAGCGTGAGTGAGCTGTTGTCTATAAGTGCATCTGATCTTGCGGAGCGAGAAAGATTATCAAATTTGCCCAGAAACGAGATTGAGAGGCTTGTGGGACAATTTCCAGGGAGCTTCACTGAAATAATTCTGGAGGGTATTGACCCGTCTACCTTTGATCTGATCACGTCCGAGGACTTTGAGAACGAACTCAGGAAGACTTTGCCTTTGAAAGTAAGAGATGATGAGCCTTTTCTCAAGAGCATTAAAGATCCATCTTCCCAGGAATGGCTAATCCAGGCAATGAACAACCCGGACTTCTGCCCCACTATTGACGTTTACTTCGGCATCTCGGAAGGAGAACGTGAATTAGCCCAACTCTGGAAATACTTCCCAGATTTCAGAAAGGACCTTCAGATAGGTGCAGCTGACATCGCCTTTGGGGAATCTGAAGGCAAATTTCCAGACGGCAAATCAAAGTTCACTTACTATTATTTGTATTCAACCGATGATTTAGAGGAAAGAGGTAAAACAAATACTGAGACAGGATTTTGGGTAAGAAACAAGAATTTCCTCATAAAGGAAGCGGATTACTTTCAGAGACCAGGCTCAAGAAAAAAGATTATACATGATCCTCTTAAGAACTGGTTATTCGGGGAAATATTTCATCGCGATATGACAAAGTTTTTAATAGTAACTAGAAACGAGTACGTTTGGGAATCTAGTCACTTCCAGTCATTTTACGACGAGATAAGTTCACTCGTGTATAATCTTAACCAGAAATTACGTGATGTTTGGAAGAACAGTCGGGAAGTGGCAGATTCGTTGATAAAGCCATTCGCAGAAATAAGAAGCAATGACAACCCATTTTATCGTTCATACAGAGCTCTTTCCGCAGTAGGAATCATCAAAGAACCTCAAGATACGGACGAAATTCTACAGAAGCTTTCTACCCGGAGAGATCCAGAAATCGAAAGTGATGATAAGCGCATCGACAAAATTCTCGAAATGAGTAATGACATCATAGTGTTAGCTGATGACGCCAGCATGAAAGTATTAATAGATCCCAAAGTAGATCCCCAACTTAAATTTACTAAACACAGGGAAGAACAGTCGAACCGCATTATCGTTCGAATATCGCCTAGTATATTTGCACCAGAAAGAACTACCTTTCTTGGCAGGACGTTTGATATATACTATGTGATGGGAGAACCTAATGCAAAGGGTATTAGTATCAACAACGACACACACACGATCTACGTTAATCCTTTTAATGTAGATGTTTCGAAATACAGTCTGTCTTTTATCGATGTATTTATCGCAGTAGAAGTTGCCGATTTATATTCAGACGATAAGTCGCAGATGAAAAACTACCTCCTTCAACTCTTAGGATTCAAATTAACTCAAAGTACAATTGATCCGAGGAAGTACCTTTTTTCTCTCAAGGATGAGCTTCAAAGAAGGTATGGGAGCGCAGCATGATGCCTCGTTATCACGTCTCCCCATCACCCAAAAACGCTTTACTGATGTTTGTGGATATCGTTGATTCATCCATATATAGCTCAATTCTCGGCACCGTTAAATTCGCCCAAAAAGTGTTACAGTTTCAAGAGCTATTTCTCGAACTAGGAAACCGCTACTTCAAGAATAATCCGCACTTCGAATCCCGGGTCGACTCTTTTTGCCAAATTGAATCCCGTGGAGACGAGGGACAAGTTTTCATTGTCGACCCAAGGGAAAAGGGTGAAGACTTAGTTTACCGAGCTGTTAAATTTGCCTTCGAGTTAAAGGCTAAGCTCAAATTACTGACATCGCAGGACGCCGACCCTGCCCCAAGAGAAATGAGTATAGCTGTTGGTATTCACTATGGCGAAGTGGCCGTGATAACCACTTCGCAATTACAAGACGAAATTTATAGGACGCTCATAGAAAGAATAACGGGATATTCGATCAATTATGCAAAGAGGGTTGAGTCAAGCTCACGTATTGGACGCTTTTCTCACGTGTTTCTGTCAAAAGAGGCTGCAGATCTATTATCTTATACTCCTATTGTGCTTTGCAAGCATCATGCTTCATTGAAGGGTATCCAGGCTAACGAAGAGCTTTATGAAGTGAGAAGCGCATTTCTGAGTGAAATACCATTGCCAAGTCCAGACATCAATGCAAGAAATCAAAATGAGCAATTGGTGACGTATTACACAACAAAGTGCAGTAAGAACGAGTTTCTGAGAGAGCCATGGCTAAAAAGCTTTGTGCTGTCGGTACTGCATACTAAGCTCGATGAAACGAATGGTACTACATTGATGAATGAGAGATTCGAAAGAATATCTCATATGGTTTGGAATAAGCCAACAGAGGATGATCCTATATTACTATATTGGAGAGCACGTGAATGTGAAAGCCAAGATAAATTTTCAAGATCAGTTAATTACCTTAAAGACATCATATCAACATATCCAGCGTTTCTACATGCAAGAATCAAGATTATTGATATGTGTTATCAAATGACTCTAACACGAAAATCAATCGCCAAAGAAATGTTGTTTGTTAGGGACACTGCGGAAGAGTTGCTTGAGAAGTATGACAATTTATTACTTGATAAGGAAAGGGATAAACTAAAGAGTATTTTAATAGAGATTAACAGTAATTAAAGTCCGTTGATTTGTTGTTGTCTGTACTCTGTATACCTTGTTATTATCTGACTAAAATATTTCTATCCTGAACTTTTCTCTCCTTGATGAGAATCCCACATCATGTCAAGATCGGCTTCTCATTTGAATTGGAATATGGGTATTCCAATGAGATGTTGTCTGAACTCACCGCATTTTTTCTCAGAGTTAGACTGTCAAACCTCAATGGCTTCATCAAATGCCTTCAGCAATTCCTCTAACTTACTTACGATTTGGTCACAAGAACGCTCTATCATGGCATTGACCTCAGCTCCCTTCGAGCCTCCGGCCCGCCTAAAGTCTGTCCGAATACCGATTATCTTGCCCCTTCTGAAGGCGTAGTAGTACCCGATCCCCCAAGCGATCCCATCATCCACCTGTGAATGGTCCAGAACGGCAATTACCAGATCGGAGCCTTCGAGATGTGACGTGCACCGGGAAAAATCTCGCGCTTTGCCGATTTCACCTAACGCATTGATTTCCTCCAGGGTAATCAGTTCGTGGGGCCAGATTACCTGTACCTCGCGGCCCATCTCGGCGGTAAAGCTTTCAATTTGCCCCTTCAGTTTCTTCACCCAATCCCGTTCAGCCTGCGAAAAGAGCGGGCCAGCAAGGTTGATTTTCATAATCGCCCTATTTCCAATAGACAGAGGTACAGGCCTGTTGTAGTCTGGTTGGCGTTCTATCAACGATTTCATTCCCTTTATAGCCGCTAATTTGAGGAGTCAAAAATGAAAAGTTTCAAATTACTGTTCATAATGGCTCTACTGGCTGGATTAGTCTCAATCGCCCTCGCCCAACAAACGATCACCTCTGACGATGCAGCCAAGTTCATTGGTCAGCAGAAGACGGTCTGCGGTACAGTTGCGAGCGCTCATTTTGCAACCAAGAGCAAGGGGCAGCCTACTTTCATAAATCTTGATAAGCCCTATCCGAATCAGGTTTTCACGGTGCTCATTTGGGGATCGGACAGAAGCAAATTCGAAAAGCCGCCCGAAACGCTCTATTCCGGGAAAGAAATTTGCGTAACGGGGCTGGTTCAAAGCTATCAGGGGCGTCCAGAAATCATTGTGAAAGACCCGACGCAGATTAAAGCAAAGTAAGGAATAGGGTGCACGGAAATGGCGGCAAGCCTGATTTTTGAGCCTATCACAACGGCCACATGTGAAGTCCTCGCGGGAAAGGAAAGCATCCGCCCTTTAGTGCCTGAATTCACCGATACCTTCCACCAGTTTTTAGTTAGAGACCCCTTTGGGCTTCGGAAAGCTATTGTTCCAGTATTCCTGGAAGACCCTTCGGAAGTCTATGGGATGGGGACCGCGTTCCACGTAGACGGATGGGGAACCATTTTGACCGCTGCGCATGTTATCAACGAGGCCCTGGTCAAGCGGCCAATTAAGGAATCCGACATCCAGGCTGGGTGGCTTAAACCTGAGCAGTTCGAAAAACGCTTGTTTCTCCTTCCTGGGCAAGGATTAGTTTATGGGACAGGACCAGCCGCTACAGCTCCAGCTGATAGAGGATACCTAGTCCTCAAAAAGTCGGATAACCCGCTCCGCTACGGTGAATTTGAAACTCTTGCAGATATTGCGACTTTACAGGTGTCGTTTTTGCCGAATCAGGAAGCGATTTCAACGTTACCAGTACGTTTATCTGGCAGACTTCCTCAGGTCGGGGAAACAGTCTTGGCCGTTGGATTTCCTGAACTGGTCTGCGAGCCAGTTGATGACTTGAATCATTTTATATCCGAAGGAATGTATGGGGCCTATGGGCAGGTTATCAAACTGCATCCGAAAGGGACTGACAGAACGAATCCGACACCCGTAATTGAGGTCGAGGCTAACTGGCGTAACGGTATGAGCGGGGGGCCTGTGTTCAATCAGAAAGGAGAAGTAGTAGGAATCGTAAGCCGTGCCCTTGATCCCGACGGCGATAATATGGGACACGGTTACGCCGCCTGCTTCCAACTTATGCCTTGGATTCGGAGATTTCTCCCAACTGTTGATCCCTGGAATCCAGGCTGGAGATTGGGCTGGGGAGTGATGAAATCAAGTCCTTTGTATTTGGCAGGCTTTTTTGGCTCAGAAGGAATGGCGCATGAATATGCAAAGACTTTGGGAGCAGATTACGAGGTGATTTTTGGTTCCAATCGAATCGGTACTGATAAATGTCGTTTCCCTATTGGAAACTAAGTTGAGGGGATAATAAGTACTTAGGATGGATCATGCCTGCGAAGAAGAGAATCCCCATAACTATTGGACTGGCAGTCTTTCTATTTATCAGTCTTCCGGGTATTTCCAAAGCATGGCACGACGAAACCCACCTCGCCGTCGCCAAAGCAGCCGGATACCAGAAATGGTACAATGCCGCCGGTCCTGACATTGCGAAGCTGAAAGCCGGAAACAAAGAAGGGTTCAACCATTATTCGAATAATTCCCAAGGAACCGTTGTAACTCCCAAGATGATTCTGGATCAGGTTAACCGGTACAATGACCCCGCTGATGAGGCCGGACATCTTTACGGGGCTATCGTCGCTTCTCTGCGGGATTACAAATCGGCTAAGGTAGAAGGGAAATATGGGGAATATCACCTTGCCTATTGTGTCCATTATATCGGCGATCTTTCAATGCCGCTCCACAATACGTTGTACGATTCATTCAACCGGCAACACCATACAGTCATGGATGGAATCGTCGAGGATGAGGTATTGAATCATCTGGAGCGGATCAAAATCTATCCTGTTCAGATCAAGTCCGAAGACGATTTGGTGAGGGAGATAGCAAGGATAGCGAACCTATCGATGAAACTGGGCTACCAGCTTGAAGCGGAGAACCGCCCTTTGACCAAAGAGGAAGCTTATGCTCAACTTGGACACAGTGCTTCGCTTCTGAAGGCTATCTTGGATTACGTGCGTTAATGGACGCTAAACCTTTTTGGCCGCAAGCCGATAGTAAGCTTGAGTCAAGATGCCCGTCTTGTGAAGAACCGTAGGAGGTAACCTGGATGCCCCAGATATTCGATAACATCGAGAAACATCTATTGGTTGCCTTGTCTGCGGCGATGGGATTGTCGGAACGGGCAGACTTTTGTGTCGGTTACTTCAACCTGCGAGGCTGGCGGCAGATTGATTCGCTCGTTGAGCAATGGGCTGGCGGCGACGGCCACTGTTGCAGGCTTCTCGTAGGAATGCAGAAGTTGCCTCAGGATCAGCTTCGATCCGCGATGAGTGTCCTGAATTTAGAGGACCAGATCGACCAGGCAACAGCCATTATGCTGAAGCGAAGGCTCGCACAGGACTTCCGCGACCAGCTCATGATCGGTATTCCATCCAATGAAGATGAAGCAGGACTTCGCCGACTGGTCGCCCAGATCGCTGCCGGAAAACTCGTAGTTAAGCTGTTTCTCCGCCATCAACTCCACGCGAAGCTGTATCTGCTTTTCCGACAAGACCCTCTCAATCCCAAGATAGGCTATTTGGGTAGCAGCAACCTCACGCTCGCCGGGCTCTCGAAGCAAGGAGAACTCAACGTGGATGTGCTCGACCACGATGCCTGCGACAAGCTGGGCACGTGGTTTGATGACCGTTGGAACGACCGGTTCTGTATAGACATCTCCAAAGAGCTTGTCGAGATCATCGACAATAGTTGGGCACGCCGGGAACCGATCCCGCCTTATCACATCTACGTAAAGATGGCATTTCACCTGTCCCAGGAGGCCAGAGCCGGTCTAAGCGAATTCCGCATCCCCAGCGACTTCGGGAATAAGCTGTTCGAATTCCAAGTTGCCGCAGTAAAGATTGCCGCTCACCACCTTAACAAGCGGGGCGGGGTAGTGATTGGCGATGTGGTAGGCCTCGGCAAAACGCTCATGGCCACGGCCTTGGCGCGAATTTTCGAGGATGACCACAATGTCGAGACGCTCATCATATGTCCCAGGAATCTTGTTAAAATGTGGGAAGATTACCGGCAGCAATACCGCCTCCGCGCCAGGGTCTTATCCATCACCCGAGCGCAACGCGAACTCCCGGACATGCGCCGTTTCCGGCTGGTGATAATCGATGAAAGCCACAACCTTCGCAATCGCGAAGGCAGTCGCTATCGGGCCATCGCCGAATACATTAGCGCCAATGACAGCCGTACCATTCTGCTCTCAGCCACGCCGTACAATAAGACCTATCTCGACCTTTCCAACCAGCTTCGGCTCTTCATCGACGAACAAAAAGACATCGGCGTACGTCCGGAAAGACTGCTACGGGAACTGGGCGAAACCGAGTTCATCCGGCGTCATCAGTGCCCAATACGCTCTCTGTCGGCATTTGAAAAAAGCGACTACGCCGACGATTGGCGGGATCTGATGCGGCTTTATCTGGTTCGTCGCACACGGAGTTTCATTCAGGAAAACTATGCCAAGTTCGATCCTCTGCGGCAGCGTAAATACCTGGAGTTTGCCGACGGTACATTGTCGTATTTCCCTGACCGGGTTCCCAGAACGGTGAAGTTCGAAATCAGCGAGAAGGACCCGAACGATCAGTATGCACGCCTTTTCGCCGACGATGTGGTTCATACGGTCAACAGCCTGACCTTGCCACGCTATGGGCTGGGAAATTATTTGAAGCCCTCGCCTCACAAGCCGCCCACCACAGACGAGGCAAGAGCGCTAGCCGATCTGTCCCGAGCCGGTACACGCCTCAAGGGATTCTGCCGCACTAATCTTTTCAAACGATTGGAGAGCAGCGGTCACGCCTTCATCTTGTCCGTGGAACGTCACATCCTGAGGAACTTTATTGTCTTGCATGCAATCGAGGAGGGATTGCCCGTGCCCATCGGCACCCAGGACATGGGCCTGCTCGACACATGGGCAAATGACCAGGACAGCGATTTGTGGGAACCGGCCACGGACAGCGATGACAACGGCGCTGCCGCCGATCTTGGCCAGAGCATGAAGCCAGCCCTGACCGAGAAGGATTTTCGAACACGAGCGGGCGAGGTGTACAAAACTTACTCCACCCAATTCCGGCGTCGCTTCAAATGGCTGCGCCCGGAGTTGTTCGGCAATGCACTGACAAAGGATCTTGCGAAAGACGCGAATGCGCTGATGGTAGTGCTCCAGCATGCGGGGTCGTGGGATTGCCACAAAGATACCAAGTTCCAAGCCCTCCTGACTCTGATCACAGAACAACATCCCAAGGAAAAGGTGTTGGTCTTTTCACAGTTTGCGGACACGGTGAATTACCTGGAGGAGCAATTGAAGGCTCGTCAAGTATCCGCTCTTGCCAGCGCTACAGGCAATACCGAAGACCCGACGAGCGTTGCCTACCGGTTCAGCCCAGTGAGCAACGACAAGCGCAAGCTGGTGAAGCCGGAGGATGAGCTGCGCGTTGTACTCGCCACGGACGTCCTCAGCGAAGGTCAGAACCTCCAGGACTGCGCCGTCATCGTCAACTACGATCTGCCATGGGCCATTATCCGTTTAATCCAGCGTGCAGGTCGTGTGGATCGCATCGGCCAGCAGTCCGACACCATACTCTGTTACTCGTTTCTGCCTGCCGATGGCGTGGAGCGGATCATCCGTCTTCGCTCCAGGGTGCGCCAGCGCCTCCGCGAAAACGCTGAAGTGGTAGGAGCTGACGAGACATTTTTCGAAGATCAGGATGACGATCAGGCCGTGCGTGATCTCTTCACCGAAAATGCCGGTATCCTCGACGGTGAGGAAGATACCGAGGTAGACCTTGCCTCCTATGCGTACCAGATTTGGAAGAACGCTATCGACCAGAACCCGCAATTGGAAAAGATCATTTCTTCGATGCCCAATGTGGTCTACTCCACGAAAGTCCACAAGCCTACTGGTGACCAACCAGAAGGGGCGCTCGTGTATCTGCGGACAGCAGAGGGGAGTGACGCCATGGCATGGATCGATAAGGACGGCAATAGCGTGACGGAATCACAGTTTGCCATCCTGAAGGCGGCTGAGTGCAAGCCCGGTACTCCCGCCACGCCGCGCCACGAGGCTCACCATGAAATGGTCGCCACTGGGGTCAGGCTAATAGTTGAGACGGAGAAATCGGTTGGAGGCCAACTCGGTCGCCCCTCCGGCGCGCGTTTCCGTACCTACGAACGTCTTAAGGCTCACGCCGAGGCCATCAAAGGAACGCTCTTTGCCGATCCAGAGCTTCTAAGGGCCATCGAGGACATTTACAAGTATCCCTTGCTCCAGTCAGCCACTGACACGCTCAACCGACAATTAAAGAGCGGCATCTCCGACCAGACCCTCGCCGAGTTGGTGATTTCGTTGCGCCAGGACGCCCGCCTGTGTCGAATAACCGAAGATTTTGAAACGACCGAACCGCAGGTGATCTGCTCCATGGGCCTACGTAATCCCGATGAAGGAGTCAGTTCGTGAAGATTGATGTAGCCGCAGTACGCAAGTGCCTCAAGTCCTTCGAGTTCCAAACGCTGTTCCGCGAACACTTGGGCTGGGACAATCACCAAGCCCGGCTCGACATCCCCGTAGACGGCAACACCATTTGCCTTACCGCAGTGGCGCAGAAGCGCGGCTTCGTCGCCTTCGTCTGTCCAACGATCTATGATCGATCAGTGCGCCTTAAGATCGACCGCCAGGTTACCAGGACCGCCCGCGAGCACTTCGTCATTTACACCGATCATGAAGCGGGCCGTCAGGTATGGCACTGGGTCCGGCGTGAACCAGGGAAACCCCTAGCCAGCCGCGACCACCGCTTCGATACCCGTCAGTCGGGCGACCCGCTTATCCAAAGGCTGGATCAGATCGCCGTTAGTTTGGAAGAGGAAGAGAGCATAACTGTTGTGGATGTCGTCGGACGGGCCAGGTCCGCCTTTGACGTCGATAAGATCACGAAGAAGTTTTACGACCGTTTCAAGGCCGAGCACACTGCCTTCCTCAAGTTCATCAAGGGCATCAAAGCCGACGCCGACCTCCATTGGTACACCTCGCTCACGCTCAATCGCCTCATGTTCGTGTACTTCATCCAGAAGAAGGGATTTCTCGACGGCGACATTGATTATCTGCACAATCGCCTCCAGATGGTTCGAGAGGTCCGGGGCAGGGACAAGTTCCAGACCTTTTACCGTTATTTCCTGCTCCGCCTGTTTCACGACGGTCTGGGCAAGTCACCCGACGAGCGCAAACTTGACCCTGTCATGGAGAAGCTCCTCGGCAAGGTGCCCTTTCTCAACGGCGGGTTCTTTGAAGTCCACCAACTCGAAGAGCACAACCCGAACATCGACATCCCTGACCAGGCCTTCGAGAAGCTCTTTGGATTTTTCGACCAATACCGCTGGCACTTGGACGAGCGGCCCCTTCGCGCCGACAATGAAATCAACCCCGATGTGGTGGGCTATATTTTCGAAAAATACATCAACCAGAAGCAGATGGGCGCTTATTACACCAAGGAAGACATCACTGAATACATCAGCAAGAACACCATCATCCCTCTTCTCTTCGATGCCGCCGAGAAGAAATGTCCGACCGCTTTCAAACCCGAAAGCTCTCTGTGGGCGCTGCTTCGCGACGACCCTGACCGCTATCTCTACCAGGCCCTCAAACACGGCGTGATTTGCAACGACGGTTCCATTGTCCCCGAAAGTGAACTTCCCGATTTCGTTCGGATCGGCATGCACGACCCCACAGCCCGCATGCACGACAAACGCTACAACCTTCAGCAAGCTCCGGCAGGCGGCTCTCTCTGTTTGGTCACTGAAACCTGGCGCGAATACGTCAATCGGCGCACCCGCTGTCTGGATATCCGCGGGAAGCTCAAAAAGGGTGAGGTCTACCAGATAAACGACCTTGTCACCCTGAATCTGGACATCTGGCAATTTGCCCGTGATGCGATTGTCACCAGTGAAGGTCCGGAACTACTCCGCGCTTTCTGGCAGGCCATCGAGAAGGGCACAGTGCTCGACCCCACCTGCGGTTCCGGCGCGTTTCTCTTCGCCGCGTTGCGCATACTTGAGACCCTTTACAGCGACTGCCTGGAACGTATGGAGCGCTTTGTCGAAGACCTCGCGGGCAAGCCCCACAATACCGAGCAGTTCAGCGACTTCAAAAAGATCCTCGCCCAAGTTGCCAAGCACCCTAGCGAACGCTACTTCATCCTCAAGTCCATCATTATCAACAACCTCTTTGGTGTGGATATCATGCAGGAGGCAGTCGAAATATGCAAGTTGCGCCTCTTTCTTAAACTCGTGGCCCAGGTTGAGAAGGTGGATCAGATCGAGCCGTTGCCCGATATGGACTTTAATATCCGCGCTGGGAACACTTTAGTTGGCTACGCTACAGAAGTACAGTCCCGCAAGGCATTCACCCAGGACGCAAGCGGTCAGATGAAAATCGTGGTCGGTGGTGCGGCGACTGCCTATCGTCGTTTCGAAGAGGACGCACTGGCTGTTGATAAGATCTTTCAGCAGTTTCGAGCCCAGCAGACCACACATGGAGGCAAGGTTACATATCAAGATAAGCAGGAACTGCGCCGCCGCTTGCAGGATCTTGACACACAGTTGGACCGCTACCTGGCCACTGAGTACGGTGTCTCGGCAAACAAATACAAATCCAAAACCGCCTACGAAGAAGCCTTTGCTAAGTGGAAAGCAAGTCACCTGCCTTTTCACTGGTTCGTGCAGTTTTACGGGATAATGCACAGCGGCGGATTCGATGTGATCATCGGGAATCCGCCGTATGTGGAGTTGAAGCAGGTCATGAATTATCGATTGACAGGATACACTTGCGAGAGCGCAGGAAACCTATACGCCGTAGTGCTTGAACGGTCCTTCGCGCTGAGGCTTGCGACAAGCCGAATGGGATTCATTGTGCCGGTATCGTCTGTGTCGACAGATCGTTACGAACCCTTACAGAAACTGCTATCAAGCTGCTCGCTCCACTACAGCTCATTCGATGATCGGCCTTCGCGTCTCTTTGATGGCCTAGAACATATTCGACTTACCATTCACCTCATTGGCGGGCGTCTCAATGAGCATTGCTTACAGTCTACATGCTATAATAAATGGAATTCAGAGGAACGAACTCTGCTTTTCCAATTACTGAGCTATGCGTCTGCTGCACCTGCTTTCGTGTCTGGTTCGATGCCAAAATTCTCTTCAGTAGTTGAAAAAGGCATCACTCGGAAACTCCAGGCGGACAAGAAGACTTTATCCCATTTCTATGCTAAATCAAAACAGCACTATGTATATTACTCTCGGAAGGTTGGATATTTCCTTCAAGTGCTCGACTTCTCTCCTGACGTGCGGGACGGACGTGGGAATCGCCGTGCCCCTAGCGAGTTCAAGGAACTGACATTCCGTGATCCAGGACTAGCAAGATGCGCTCTCGCCTGTCTCAATGCGAACCTATTTTATTGGTTTGTCACTGTTTTCTCGGACTGTAGGCACGTAAACAAACGAGAAGTCGATGCCTTCCCAGTAGATCTCAAAAGACTCTGGGGAGGTGCGCAAGGCAAACCCCTTTCCGCTCTCTCCACTCACTTGATGAGTGAACTTGATGGGAATTCTGAAAGACGCAAGATGACTTTCAAACACGATTCACTTACGGTGCAATGCATTTTCCCCAAGCATAGCAAGAGCATCATTGACAAGATCGAAACTGTACTGGCCAAACACTACGGCTTCACGGATGATGAACTCGATTTCATTATCAACTACGATATCAAGTACCGCATGGGACGGGATAACGGCGGCGATGAGGATGAGGCATGAGAACCACCCAGCTATTTTAGTGCATTTTCAACCGCCACCAACAGCTCCCGCATTGAAAAGGGTTTTTCCAAATATCCGTCAAACCCTTCCCCTCTCAAATTATCGGGGTTGCCGCTCATGAGGATTACAGGCAATTGGCCGAAGTGTTCCCGAACGTGTTGCCGGACGTGCTCACCGGACATAGCCCCCATTTCCATGTCCGTGATTACCATATCCACGATCTGCGAGTTCAGCTTGCCAACGGCTTCCTCTCCAGAGCGACAGCCTATTATACTGTGCCCGGCGCTGGAAAGCTGACAACCTACCAAATAAAGCTGCATTTCCTGATCGTCAACAACCAAGATTTTCATCTGGATTTCTCCATCGAAAATGAGTCTTGAATTCGAGCGAAGAAAATCAGTACTGATCGGGCTCAAGGATGCAAGTGCTGGAACGATCCGCTTCCGTAATCACCCACACCTTGCCCTTGGACTGATCGGCTTCATCGATCCAATAGGCACTGAGTATCCGAAAGCCTTCGCGCACTGAAAGGTTGTTCTCCTCTTTATCGGCTTCCGAAAGTTCGCCCCAATCACCGGACAAGTGACGGGCAAGTATTTCGAGCACACGTTCCGGTGCCAATTTTTGGAGCGCCTCAGGAGTTCCGACGACTTGACCAGGCTGAAAAGGCATCTTCTTCAATGTTCAATCTTCCCTGAATTGAAAGGGCGGCCCGGTAAAAGCGCCGCCTCAAAAATTGACTTTAGCAAGGCATCTGCTACCTGTTACGTTTCGAAGAAGCCGTTGTCCCGCTCTCTCTGAGTTGTTTCGTTACGATTGTCGTCGGACTGCTCAATTTCCCGCCGCCATGATTCCTGAAGCTCGTTTTCCACCGCGAGGGCAGAAACTAGGCGCATGCTGTCCATAAGTTCTTGATTGTTGCCGAATAGACCAATGTGAAAACAATGTGGAAGAAACATATTGTTCCCCTTTCTCTCATGGTTGTGTAGGTTCCCCATAGGAAAGGCGGTTCCAATGGTGGAACCGCCCAGATCAAGCCTACTCACCCGCTTGTTCGGGTTGTAATCCGTCTGTCGGTGCCTCCGTTAAAACTTCCACTGGAGAAGGCTCCGCAGAGGCCTCCTGAACTTTATCCGCGATAGGAGCTTGGTCCTTGAAAACAACCCTGCCGTCGGGGAGTTTGATTACCGGCCTGTCCTTGAAGAAGGTGTATCGGGCGTTGAGCATGTCGGTCAAAAAAGTTTGGCAGCCGCCTTTGGAAACTGTGGGCCATTTCTCTAGGATAGTCTTCAGCAGGATTTTTCTATCCTGCGGTTGTTCCAGCACCTCGGTGAGGTAGAGAATATAAGGGCGACGGTCAACTTTCGGCTTCTTTGGTTTCTCGACGGTTTGTTCCACTGTTTCCTGTCCGTCTGTTACAACCACCTGACTGTCAACTACTTGACTTTCGCCCTCAGTGGAAACCGCCTGGTCTTCCGCCTGGCCTGTCAATCGGCGTTGAAAACTGACCCACTTTAGGCATCCAAAATTGACCCACCCCTTGTAAGTAATTCGTTTAAAACACATCCCTGAGCCAGAGGTTAAAGAGGCCATCCCCTCGCCGTC
>Ga0187862_10001478_pt1 | contig 24784 bp, 20 predicted proteins | sample June2016WEW_10_1_FD_133003 | JGI IMG/M metagenome (GOLD analysis project Ga0187862, IMG submission 133003) | Peatland microbial communities from SPRUCE experiment site at the Marcell Experimental Forest, Minnesota, USA - June2016WEW_10_150 | ecosystem: Environmental > Terrestrial > Soil >...
CGGGTCCCCGTGAACGTCTCGGGAAACTCGGTGGTCGAACGCAGCCCAGGGGCCCGGGCGAGGTCGACGGGCGGGAGGTCCGGCGGGCTCTCCTTCCACGGAACCTCGCTCAGGGTTTCCACCAGGTCCTTCGGGAGGCTGAGGGAGGAGCCGATCCGGCGAACGTCCACGCGGGTCAATTCGCCCACGAGCGCGAGGATGACGAAGTACACGACGAATCCGAGCACGACGACGGTGAGGAGCTCGTACCAGGTGCTGACCGGGGAAGAGCTGTGGATCGCGAGCCACAGGGTCGCGAACCGGTCCCCAAGACCACCCGCGATGGCACCGGGGGAACCGGGGTGGATGTTGTGGTTGATGACCCAGAGGGACGTGAACGACCCGGCGGCGCTGACCGTGATGGCGAGGATCGACCCCGGATGGATGTGCACCCGGATGAGCGACTCCATGAAGTAGGTGTTGAGCGCGAGCGCGGCGATCGACGACGCCAGGATTGCGGTCGCGCCGGCCACGACCCCGGGATGGATCGACAGAGGCCCCCACGGCGGTACGATGAGCGCCACCATCGCGAACAGGACGAGGACCTGGGTGCTCGTGATGTACAGCTCGAGTCGCTGGCGGCCGATCGCGTTGATGCTCGACTGGATCACCTGGCTGAGGGCGAGCGGCAGGGCCCCCACCGAGAGGAGCGCCATCGCAAGGGCGCCGTTCGACGCGTAGTAGGAGGTGTAGAAGACGTTGAGGAAATTGTACCGGTACGTCACGAGGGCCACGACTCCGGGGACCAGGAGCATGGCCGAGTACCGGAGGGCCTGCCAGGTGCCCTGGCGGATTGCCTCGTAGTTCGCCTGACGATGCAACCCCGCGAGGTACGGGAAGAGCGGCGTGGCGACGGCCGCCGGGAGCGAGAGGATCAGGATGCGGAACCCGTTCGCCGCCAGGAAAACCGAGAGGAGCCGGGTACTGAGGCTGATGCCCACGATCAGAGGCACCGAGTTCGTGACGAGGTAGTTGATGAGCAGGCTGGCCATCAACGGCCAGGCGAACCGGAAGAGACGGAGGGCCTCCACCTTACGGAAGCCCGCCGTCCGGCGGTATACCGCGGGGAAGCTGAACAGCGCGGATGCGGTGGCGCCGGCGACGTACGCGAGCGTGATCCCGAGGATCGTGAAATCGTGGTAGGCGACGTAGAAGAGGAAAGGCAGGCGCGCGAGCGCCTCGACGAGCGAAGGGTACTGGGCCCGCAGCGAGTTCCCCTCGCCGATGTACATGGAGTTGTACACCGTCGAAAGCGACCAGAGCAGCGGCAGGGCCATGAAGAGGCCGAAGGCGAGGATCTCCTGGCTGCCGGAAACGAGCTGCTGGCCCCCCAGGGACAGGGGGGCGACGACGAACAGGACGAGGCCGGCGGCCCCGACCATCACCATGCGGACAAGAAGATAGGTCGTCGTGTTGTCGGTCGCCGGCTTTCCTCGGGCGAGAAAATACGTGTAGGCCGTCCCGAGCCGTAGGTCCCCGACTCCGTTGATGGACGAGCCGATCAACAGGAACAGCTGGGCGGTCCCGACCAGGGAGACGAGGGCGGTCTCCTTGTTCGTCTGCTTGATGAGGACGATGCTCCCGACCAGCCCGAGGACCTGGATCAGCGTGCTCGCGGCGAAGACCGCCCCCGAGCTCAGGGTCAGCGAGAAGGCTTGCTTCGGCACCGCGACGGGCGGGGGCGGAGCACCCGACGACGGACCGGAAGTAGGCACAGCGAACCGGGTCGGTCACGCGGCGGCCCCCTCTTATTCCCGTCGGTCGGACAGGTCGGTGGACCTCGGCCACGGAGCGAGGCGAGCGCGGGGTCCCGCGCCCCCCCTCAAGCGACGGGGCCGAACGGGCGAACTCAACCTTCTCGACCCACGGGGGAAGCGGCAGGTCTATACCTGCAATTCAATCGTGTACCGTGTAGGAGTCTGACGCGCTCATGGGAGCCATCCTACCTCTCCCGTCCGAACTCTCGTCCTTCCTCCTGCGTCCCACCCCCCAAGCCCTCGTAGTCCGTGGACCCCCGGGTACCGGCAAGACGACGTTCGCGCTCGCACTGCTGCAGTCGTTCCGAGGCAAGCGCCTGTACGTCTCCGGACGTCTGGGCCGGGAGGAGCTGGCGAAGGACTTTCCCTGGCTCATCGGACCGGCCGACGGCGTGACGGTGGTCGATTGCACCCGGTCCCCCGACCGCCTTGAGGACACGCTCCGGGCGATCGAAGAGGCGCGCCAGGTCCGCCCTTCCCAGGATGGGGCCCCGGACCTCGATTCCACCGGTCTGCCACCCCAGGTGGTCGAAGCGTGGAACCGGGCGATCCCCCAGCTCCCAACGATGATCGTGCTCGACTCCTGGGATTCTATCGTGGAGCAGCAGCTGGACCGCCGCCCCTCCGGCGCTGCGAGCGGCACGGCCCGCTCGCCGGTGGAGCGGTCGATGCTGGCTCGGATCATTTCCGGGCCCGTATTCGCGGTCCTCGTCGTCGAAGACCGCGAGGCCGGCCAACTTGAGTACCTGGTCAATGGAGTGGTCACTCTGGAGCGACAATCGAGCCGGGACCGGCTCGAGCGCTGGCTGATCCTGGACAAACTGCGGGGCGTTCGCATCTCGAGCCCGACCTACCCGTTCACGCTCGAAGGCGGCCGGTTCCAATGCGCTTCCCGACTCGACTCGCGCCAGGAGCTCCGCCTCGGGCGGGCGGACCCCGACCCGGAGCCCGAGCGAAATCTCGGAACGCTCTGGCCCGGCTCGACCGAGTACGCTGCGCACTTCGGCCGGGCCCACCTGGGGAGGCTTACGCTGATCGAAACGGAGCGGGACGTTCCCGACTACGCGGTCCGGCTGCTCACCTCCTCGTTCCTCACGTCTGTGCTGGCGAACGGAGGAAAGACGTTCCATCTGCTCCCCCCGCGAGCCTACCCGAACGACATCTGGAAGATGTGCAGCGGAATGCTGTCCCGGGAGGAGTTCCTCCGCCTGGTCCGGGTCGAGGGCACCGGACCGCTCGGTCAGGACGAGGAGATCGCAGGGGCGGTCATCGAGTTCCCGCAGGGTCTCCCCGGCGCGTCGGAGCCCCGTACCCCGGAAGCCCTCCGATTCCTGCAAGAGAACCCCGACCCCCGGATCCCCAACCTCACCGTTCTCTGGAGCTCCGGTCTGAAAGCCCTGAACGCCCAAACACCGGGAGCGTACACGCCCGAGAACCTCCCCGGCATCGTTCAGGCCTATCTTCACCGGGCGCGAATCCACACGCTGTTCATCGGTCGGGACGACGACCCGCTCACCGACTCTCTCGCTCCGATGGCGGAGGCCCGGGTCCACATGATGGCCCGGAGCGGCCGAGTGTTCGTGTGGGGAGGGGACCCCCCCTCCCCGTACATGGTGCTCGCCGAGGGGGACGACCTCACCCCCTACCGCCTTCTCGTCGTCGTCTAGGCCGGGACGCCAACGCCGCGGTTCGGAACGTTCATCCGACCGCTCGCTGTCGCCCCTGCGTGACGCCCCCCGCCTTGTGCGAAAACTGCAACAAGCCCCTCCCGACGAACACGGCGACGTGCCCCGCGTGCGGCTTCTCCGGCAGCACCGGCAACGAGGCTACGAGCGGGACCGGTGCCGAACACACCGGCGGCAGCGGGGGGTAGTACTGACCCCGGGCCCGGCGGACGCTCCCGTTCGGGAACCCGACGCCACGTGCGATCTGCTCGCCAGCCGTGGAGGAGAGGTGGGAGCAGGGGGATTTGAACCCCCATATGCGGGTCTCTCCGCGCGCTCCAGTCACTCGTCATTGGGGTGCTAGGCACCCCTCCGCAGACCCTAATCTCAGGGGACCTTTCGGTCACCCTGACTGGAGCCCGCTGGTCTACCAAGTTAGCCTATGCTCCCTCCGGTACCCCCGGGAGTGACCGGAGAGATATCCTTTGTCGTCGAGGCACGCACCGCGTCGGGGCGGCCCGACCGGGAGACCTCCGTTCGCGCAACCCTTATCTGAAATACCATTTGCCTGAATGCTAATGACGTTGAACCGTCCGCCTTCCGCCCCCGCGGCCCGAACCGTCTCCCTGACGTGGGTGGTCGTGCTCATTCTCGTGGTGGCCGGGGCGGCCGTCGCTGCGACCGCGGCCTACTATGCCCTCAAGCCGGCTCCCGTGTCCACGCCCGGGACCGTCGCCCCTCCCGCCCCCCGGACGGTCCAGGTGACCGACGACCTCGGGCGCACGGTGACGGTGCCGATCGACCCCGCCCGCGTAGTGGTCCTCGGCCCGAGCATCATGGACATCATGTACCGTCTCGGGCTGCGCAGCCACGTCGTCGGCGTCGACTGCTACGCGGCGGCGGACGGAGGGCTGTCCGAGGACTACTCGCCCGACCAGGTCGCCCTCTGGAACCTCTCCTCGTCGATGTGCGTCCAGGTCGGGCCCGAATTCGCTCCCGAAATGGTCGTCAACCTCACGCCGGACCTCGTCCTCGCGGCAACGATCGTGTCGGTGGCCGAGGTCGAGGAGATCACGAGCCAGCTCGGCATCCCGGTCGTCATGCTCCAGGCTCCGACCTTGAGCGGCGTGCTCTACGACGATGAGCTGGTCGGGCAGATATTCGGGAACCTGACCTCGGCCACTGCCCTGAATGCCCAACTTTCGAGTGAGCTCTTCAATGCCACGAACGTCAGTGGATCCTCCTACGCGAACCCGACCGTCCTGCTCACCTATTCGGTCGACTCGAACGGGTACTGGACCTTCGGGCCCGGGAGCTTCGGCCTTTCCCTGGTGGAGATCGCGGGCGGCACGAGCATCAGCGGCAACTCCACGAGCCCCTACCCGGAACTATCGCCGGCCCAGATCCTGTTGGACGACCCGAGCCGTATCATCTACGGGGTCGGATACGGTCTGTCCGAAAGCACGTACGCCGGCGGACCGGACTGGGCGGACTTCGGTGCGGTCCAGGCGGGCAACGCCACGGGTATCGACTCCAACTGGCTCACCGAGCCGGACCCCACCATGATCCTGGAGGGAATCCCGGCGCTGCTCGACCTCTTCCACCCCACCGGGGCCTAAGGCGCGAGGCAACCGGCGTGACTTCGCCGGCGAAGACCGGGCACCGGCCCCGATGGTGGGTCGCCGTCCTCGTCGCGGTGGGCGGTATCCTCCTCATCGTCTTCTCTGCGCTCCTCGGCACGGTCGATATCCCCGTCCGCCTCGGCCTCCAGATCCTCCTCCACCAGCTCACCGGGGGGTGGTGGTTCCCGCAGGCCTGCGCAGGGACGTCCCTGGATCCCTCTCGCTGCTCGGCCTACACGTTCGTCGTCTGGGACCTCTACCTCCCCGAGCTGCTCCTGGCGCTCATCGTCGGCGCCGCCCTCGGGCTCGCGGGCGCCTCGCTCCAGGGGGTCTTCCGAAACCCCCTCGCCGACCCGTTCCTCCTCGGCATATCGAGCGGCGGAACTCTGGGTGCGGCGATCATCTACGTCTACCGCATCGGGCTCGCCGACGCGGACCTTTACCTTCCGGCCTTCGCGTTCATCGGCTCCGTCGCGACGGGGCTCCTCATCCTCGCGGTCGCCCGCGGCCGGTACAGTTCGGTCGAGACGCTCCTCCTCACCGGGGTCGCCCTCGCCAACCTCCTCTCGGCGATCCTGTCGCTGGTCCTCCTGCGCAATCCCGCCGGGAGCGAGCAGGTCTCGTTCTGGCTCCTCGGGGGGCTCGGCCTGGCCAGCTGGGAGGTTGATGGGATCGCCTTTGGGGCGGTGCTCGCCCTCGGGACCCTGCTCTGTCTCCACGGGAAGGAGCTCAACCTGCTCCAACTGGGCTCGGACGTCGCCCAGAGCTCCGGCGTCGACTCCTCGCGCGTCCGACTGCGCGTCATCCTACTGGCGTCGCTCGTCACGGCCGTCGCGGTCGCGTTCACGGGGATCATCGGCTTTGTCGGCCTCGTTTCTCCCCACATCGTCCGTCGGCTCGCCGGAAGCGACTACCGTATCGTCCTCCCCGCGTCCGCCGCGATCGGCGCCCTGTTCCTCCTCTCCGCCCGCGACGTCTCCTACCTCGCCTTTCCCGGCTCGCTCTTTCCGCTCGGGATCTTCACCGCGTTCGCGGGCGTTCCGTTCTTCCTCTACCTCCTGTACCGCCAGCGTCGGCTGACTCCGATGGGTGGCGCATGACCCCGCCTCCCCCCGCCGTGCGCGTCCGGGGCCTCGGGGTCCGCTTTGGCTCGCGGGTCGCCCTCCACGACGTGGAGCTCGAAGTCCCGGCCGGCGAGTTCGTCGTCCTGGCCGGCCCGAACGGGTCGGGCAAGACGACGCTCATTCGGGCGATGTTGGGGTTCCTGGAACCGGACGCGGGGACGGTCGAGCTGTTCGGCCGTCCCGTGGGGGACCTCTCGATCCGGGAACGGGCCCGCCGCGTCGCCTGGGTGCCCCAGGAGGAGGACCTACGGGATGACGTGCCGCTCCTCCAGTACGTCCTCTACGGACGCTACCCGCACCAGGGCCTGTTCGACCGCGATACCCCCGAGGACCGGGCCTATGCGCTCCGCATCCTGGAGGCGGTGGGACTCTCCGACCGGGCGGCCGACGGGATCCGCTCGATCAGCGGAGGGGAGCGGCAGCGCGCCGTCCTCGCCCGGGCGCTCGCCCAGGCCACCCCGCTGCTCCTCCTCGACGAGCCGACCTCGCACCTCGACATCGCCCACCAGCTCGACCTGCTGAGCCGGGTACGCGCGCTCTCCCGGAGCGAAGGGGTCACGGTCGTCGCCGCCCTCCACGACCTCAACCTCGCGGCGCGGTACGCCGACCGGATCGTCGTCCTATCGCGCGGGCATCGGGTCGCCGACGGGACCCCGCGGGACGTCCTCTCCGAGGACCTGCTGGCCCGCGTCTGGGGGGTGGATGCCGAACTCGAGATGGACTCCCGGAGCGGATTGCCCTACCTCCTCCCGCGGCGACTCGTCACGGACACCCGCCCCTCCCCTTCCGCGCTCTCGCCCGGTCCGGTCCATGTGGTCGGTGGCGGCGGGGCGGGGGCTCCGCTCCTCCGGGGACTGACCGACGAGGGATTCCGCGTGACCTCCGGTGCCCTCCACCTCCTCGATACCGACGCCGAGACGGCGGAAGCCCTCGGGGTGGTGGCGGCGGTGGAAGGTCCGTTCGCCCCCCTGAGCGCGGCGACCCGGGAGAATCATCGGGTACTGCTCCGGGAGGCCCGCGTCATCGTGGTCGCCGCCTTCGCGGTAGGCCCTTCCAACCTAGCCAACCTCGAGGACGTCCTGCCCTTCGCGGGCCGGACCCCGGTGCTCGTGGTGGACCCGGCACCGGGAGTGGCGCTCGACTTCACGGGAGGCGCCGGTGACGCCGCGCGCGACGCCCTCCGCGCCGCGGGGGCGGTGTTCGTGTCGGACCCTGACGCGGCGGTTCGTGAGGTGGTCCGTCTCCTAGCGAGCGCCCAAACTCCCGGTCCTGCGGCGCCGGCCCAGGGGTAGGAATTCGACCGGCGGGACGTCCGGTCCCTCGATCTGCTCGAACACGCGCGGGAGCTCCCGGTCGACGACGACGAGCGTGCAGTCGACACCCAGCCGGGTCGCCTCCTCGATCGCCGCCGCGACGCCGTAGCGGATCACGGGCCGGGTTGGCTGCGCCCGGTCGAGCACGTGCCGCGCCTCGAGGCCGTACGCGAGGAGGAGACCCTCCCGCACGGACGCGATGGCCGCACGGGTCTCGCGTACGATCGTCGGGTCGTGGAGGCGGTCGACCGGAAGTGGGAGCACGCGGAGACGGCCGTGGGGGAGCGGCACGATCCCCTGGAGCTCCCCGACGTCCACGAGCTCGCCCCGGGCCGCCCGCGAGTGGGCCCGCCCGCTCGACCCACGACCGGCACCGGCGCGCGCCGTGAGGGTGCCGGCCCGGATCTCGAGAGCGACGCGGTCGCCCGGTTCGATCGGACCGGCCGCCACGGCACGGGTCGTCCGGACGATGTGCAACCGGTCGAGGCGGTCGGCGAGGTCATCGCGGACGCTGCCGAGGGCCGAATGGAGCCAGTCGACCCCCCGGACGGTCGAGCGGTACCGTCCTCCGGTCAGCTCGACGAACCCTCGTCGGGCCAGGCTTCGGTAGGTGTGCGAGGCCGCCTGGACCGTGAGCCCGAGGCGCTCGGCAGCGGAACGGAGGTTCGTGACCTCCCGCGTCTCGCACTCGTAGAGGAAGAGGAGGTCGCTGACCGTCCCCGCGCGGCGAAGGGTAGCGAGGCCGCCCTGACCCGCGCTCTTCGAGGGGGCGACGCTCACGCCCATGGCAGAGACCGTGGGTACAAGACGCCCCGGAGGCAAGCCGTCCCGGCTAGGCCCGGGCGGCGGTCGACCCGGAGGCGCGCGGGGAGGCGGCCTCCCGCTTGACCTCGCGGATCCGGTCCCGGATCCGGGCGGCCTCCTCGAAGTCGAGGCGCTCGGCCGCGAGCCGCATCTCCTCCTCGAGGTTCGCGATCAGCAGCGGCATGCGCTCCTTCCACTTCCTCCCGAGGCCGGAGACGGAGAGCGCACCCGAGGCCGCATCCTCCGTCGGCGCCAGGAGCGAGCGGACTTCCTTCTGGACCGATTCGGGGACGATCCCGTTCGCCCGGTTGTACTCGAGCTGAACCGTCCGGCGCCGGGTCATCTCGCCCATCGCCCGCGCCATCGACCCCGTGACCCGGTCGGCGTAGAGGACGACCCGGCCGCGTTCGTTCCGGCTCGCGCGGCCGGCCGTCTGGACGATCGAGGTCTCGCTCCGGAGATACCCCTCCTTGTCGGCGTCCAGGATCGCGACGAAGCTCACCTCGGGCAGGTCGAGGCCCTCCCGGAGCAGGTTGATCCCGACGAGGATGTCGAACTCGCCGATGCGGAGGTCGCGGAGCACCTCCACGCGCTTCAGCGTCTCGACCTCGGAGTGGAGGTAGCGGACCCGCAGGCCGAGCCGGGTGAGGTAGTTGGAGAGCTCCTCGCTCGTCTTCTTCGTGAGGGTCGTCACGAGCGCCCGGTCCCCAGCGGCCACGCACGCGCGCAGCTCCTTCACCAGGTCCTCGATGTGGCCCTTCAGCGGCCGGACCTCGATGGGGGGGTCGACCAGGCCGGTCGGCCGGATGATCTGCTCGACGACCCCCTTCGACACCTTTCGCTCGAACGGACCCGGGGTCGCGGAGACGAAGACCGCTTGCGGGACCCGGGCCAGGAACTCCGGGAAGGTCAACGGACGGTTGTCACGGCACGAGGGCAGGCGCCAGCCGAACTCGACCAGGTTGTCCTTCCGGCTCCGGTCGCCCTTGTACATCCCCATCATCTGGGGGACCGTGACGTGCGATTCGTCCAGGAAGACGAGCATATCCTGGGGGAAGAAATCGATGAGCGTGTACGGCGGCTCGCCCGCCTTGCGGCCGGCGAAGTAGCGGGCGTAGTTCTCGACACCGGTGCAGTACCCCGTCTCGCGGAGCATCTCGAGGTCGTAATCGACGCGACCCTTCAGTCGCTGGGCCTCGACGATCTTCTCCGCCTTCAAGAGCTCCTTCACGCGCGCGTCCCGCTCCGTTTCGATGAGGGGCAGGATCTCCCGCAACCGGTCGTCCACCGTCAGGAAGTGCGTCGCCGGGAAGACGGAGAGCTGGTCCAGGTCCCGCTTCTCTTCCCGGGTCACCGGGTCGAGTTCCGCGATCGCCGCGACGGTCTTGCCGTCGAGGACGATGCGGTGCACCGTCTCGCCCGCCCCCATCACATCGACCGTTCCGCCGCGGACCGTGAAGCGGCCGCGCTTCAACTCGACGTCGTTGCGCTGGTACTTCATGTGGATGAGCTGCTCGAGGAGGGCCTGCCGGGTGACGGTCTGACCCACGCGGAGCTCGACCACCGACGAACGATAGTCCTCGGGGGAGCCAAGCCCGTAGATGCAGCTTACCGAGGCCACCACGATCACGTCGCGTCGCGTCAGGAGCGCCTGCGTCGCTCGGTGGCGCAGCCGGTCGATCTCCTCGTTGACGGAGGAGTCCTTCTCGATGTACAGGTCGATCTGCGGGACGTACGCCTCGGGCTGGTAGTAGTCGAAGTAGCTGACGAAGTACTCGACCGCGCTGTTCGGGAACAGCGCCCGGAACTCGCTCACGAGCTGGGCGGCGAGCGTCTTGTTCGGGCTGACGACCAGCGTCGGCCGCTGCAGACGCTGGACGGTGTGGGCCATCGTGAACGTCTTGCCGCTGCCGGTCACGCCCAGGAGGGTGACGTACTTCTCGCCGTCCGCGATCCGGCGCACGACCCCGTCGATCGCCTGGGGCTGGTCGCCTTGGGGGACCATGTCGGTCTCGAGCTGGAACTGTCCGGGGAGCCGCGGGGCGGGCGGCGCGCTCGACTTCGGAGGGCTCACGGACCGACCCCCGGCGGAGCGGAACGGTGGCCATACCCGTTCGGGTCGATCTCGACCGAGCGGAATCCGAGGCGGAGGACCGAGGCCAAGACCTCGGAGGAGAGGGGATGGGACGACAACCGCAGCACCTCGCTCGGGTCGACCTCGATCCGGGCGTCGTTTCCGCGCACCCGGACTCGGACTCGACGGAACCCCCGCGTCAGCAGGACGGTCTCGGCCGCCTCGATGCGGGCGAGCAACCCGGCGTCGATCGGTTGGCCGTGCGTGACGCGCGACGCGAGACAAGCGTCCGAAAGCTGCTCCGCGTTCCCCAGCCGGCGGGCCCGCGCCGCCCGCCGCACATCCGCCTTGGTCCAACCCGCGTCGGCGAGCGGATGGCGGAACCCGGCCTCATCCATAGCTCGGAGGCCGGGTCGGTCGTCGCTCAGGTCGTCGACATGGATACCGTCGAGATACTGTCGGGCCCCCCATTCGGCGCCGAACGTGAGGAGCCGCCCGGCCTCGACGGACCGGCAAAAATAGCAGCGGTTGGTCGGGTTGGCCCGGTACTCCGGTCGCTCCAGGGGGTCCACGGTGAGCACTTCGTGCCGGACCCCGATCTCGGCGGCGACCCGCACGGCCCTCTCCACCTCGGCATGGGAGACCGCGGGCCCGCGGAGGGTGATCGCGACCGCCTCGGCCCCGAGCGCCTCGAAGGTGAGGGCCGCGACGACCGCGGAATCGACCCCCCCGGAGAGGGCGACCACCGCCGGCCCACCGTCGGCGATCCGGCGGACGACGGACCGGTCGTCCGTCGGCAGTGACGTGAAGAGAGCGGGCGCGGACATGGAAGGTCCACCCTCAAGGGAGGCCGGCGGAAAACCGTATCTGCCACCGAGACGAGTTCGGGCCGCGAGGCGGTCCCGATGCAGAGTATACACGACGGCTCCCGGTGGGTTCTGCGGTTGGACGACGGGCAGGACCTGTTCGAGGCGCTGAGCGGATTCGCCCGAACGCAAGGCATCCGAGCCGGTGCGGTACTCTTCGGAATCGGGATGTTCAAGACGGCAACCTTCGGCTACTGGGACGGCTCGCAGTACCAACCTCACGAGCTGAGCGTACCGCACGAGGTCGTCGCGTTGCACGGAACGATCGCGACGGTCGACGGAAGCCCATCCATCCACCTCCACGGCGCGGTAGCCGGGCCCGACCACCGCCTGGTCGGTGGCCACCTCCTCCGCGCCACCGTAGGGATCCTCCAGGAGGTCGTCATCGACACGTTCCCCGGGCGGACCTTCGGGCGACCGCTCGGAGAGGCGTTCGGCCTGCGCATGCTCGACCTGGAGCCGGTCGCCGACCCGTAGGGCCGGGCCGACCCTTTTCCCGAGTCCGCCGTTCTCGTTCGCACGCTCATGGCGACCGACGTTCCTCCCGCGTTCGACGGGATCGACCCCCGCCTCGCCGAGGCGGTGGGGCGACGGGGGATCCGGGAGCTCTCCGAGATCCAGCGGCTCGCGTTCCCGCTCCTGCGCGGGGAATCCGACGCCCTCCTTCTGTCGCCGACCGGCACCGGGAAGACCGAAGCCGCGCTCCTCCCGCTCCTCTCGCGGCGGCTCGCCGACCCCACCCCGGCGATCTCCCTGCTCTACGTCACCCCGCTCCGCGCACTCAACCGGGACCTCGAGCACCGCCTCGTCTCGCTCGTGGAGGAGGTGGGGCTCACCGCCGCGGTCCGGCACGGCGATACGACCGCTTCGGCGCGCGTCGCGCAATCCCGCAAACCGCCCGACCTGCTGCTCACCACCCCCGAAACTCTCCAGATCCTCCTCGTCGGCGTCCGGTTGCGCGAAGGGCTCCGGAACGTCCGCACCGTCGTCGTCGATGAGATCCATGAACTGGTCGGCTCGGACCGGGGGGCCCAGCTCGGCCTCACGCTCGAGCGGCTGGACGCGCTGACCGGACGTACGGTCCGACGGATCGGTCTCTCCGCGACGGTCGGCAACCCCTCCGAGGTCGCCCGCTTCCTCTCCCCGGCCCCGAGGGTGGTCGAGGTCCAGTCCGCGCTCCAACGTCGCGTCCTCGAACTTTCCGCGCGGCGGCCCGCGGACGAGTATCCGCCGCTCGACCCCGCGCTCCAGGCCGAGCTGAAGGCGGACGGGCCGCTCCTCCTCGGCCTGCGGGCCGTCGAGGAGGAGGTCCGCGCGCATACGACCACCCTCATCTTCGTCAACACGCGACCCACCGCGGAGGGGCTCGCGGCCCGCCTCGCGCGGATGGCCCCGGACCTCTCGGTCGCCGTCCACCATGGCTCGCTCTCGCGGGAGGTCCGCGAGGAGGCGGAACGAGAGTTCCGCGAGGGACGTCTGAAGGCGCTCGTCGCCACCTCCTCCCTCGAGCTCGGGATCGACATCGGGAGCGTGGACCACGTCATTCAGTTCGGCTCGCCCCACCAGGTCGGGCGCCTGGTACAGCGGGTCGGACGGTCCGGCCACCGGCTCGACCGCACGATCCATGGGACCGTGCTGACCCTGGACGACGACGACCTCGAGGAAGCCGCGGTCCTCGCCCGTCGTGCGGACGAGGGCCTGGTCGAGCCGGCCGCATGGCGGACGCGTAACCGCCTCGCGGCGGCCCAGCAGGTGGTCGCCTCCCTGAGGGCCGACGGGGCGGTCGCGCCGGCCGCGCTGGTCGCGACCCTCGGCCACGCGGCCGCGGTCGCCGACCTGACCCCCCCCGAATGGACCGGCCTCTTCGACTACCTCGTCGCCCTGCGCCTCGCCCGACGGCTGGACGACGGCCGGCTCGCGCCCGGCCGCGGGACGCTCGCCCGCTTCTACGCTTCGCTCTCGCTGATCCCGGACGAACGGACCTACCGGCTCCGGGACATCGCGACCCGCCGCCTCATCGGGACGTTGGACGAGCGGTTCGTCCTCACCCAGATCATGGCCCAGCCCGACCAGATCTTCCTCCTGCACGGGCAGACCTGGAAGGTCGTGGAGTTCCGCGAGGGTGAGCTCCTCGTCGAACCGGTCCACGAGATCGGTGCCGAGCCGCGGTGGGCCGGCGAGGACCTGCCGGTCCCGTTCGATGTCGCCCAGGAGATCGGGCGGATGCGGCGCGAGGGGACGCTGGACGGCTACCCGATCAACGCGACGGACCGCGCCCGGCTGGCGCTTCGGCGGGACCAGGGCGATCGGGACGGCACGCTGCCGACGGACCGGCGCGTGACCGTCACCGCCCGCGGTCGGGTCGTCGTCTACGGTTCCTGCTTCGGAACTCGGACCAACGACACGCTCGCCCTCGCGGTCGCGGGCCTGCTGACCGCACGCCTCGGGGCCCGGACGGACGTGGCGGCGGTCGAACCGACCTGGTTCGTCCTGGAGCTCCCCGTCGCGGTCGATTCCGCCACGCTGATCGACGCGGTCCACATCGACCCTGAGGCCCTGCTGCCCCTTGTCGAGCGGCTGGTCCCGAGCGGTCTCGACTACCGTTGGGTCTTCCTCTCGATCGCCCGGAAGCTCGGCGTGATCCCGTCGAGCGCCGACCCCCGCGACCTGCGCACCCTGGAGCCGCTCCTGGCCGAATCCCGGACGAGCCCGCTCGGGGAGGAGGCGCTCGAGAAGACGCTCCACGACCGGTACGACGTGGCCCATGCCCACGAGGTGCTCGAGCGGATCCGGGACGGAACGGTGGAGGTCATCGCGACGCCCCCGTCCACCCTGACCGACGGGCCGCTCGAGCGGCTGAGGTGGCGGGTCGTCCCGGAGACGCCGCCCCCCACGCTCCTGAAGGCGGTGCGCGAGCGGCTCTCCAACGAGCCCCTTTCGCTCGTCTGCCTTCGCTGCGGGTTCGTCCGCCAGACGACCCCGGGGCGCTATCAGAAGGAGGGCGGCAGCCGCTGCCTGCTGTGCGGCGGCTCGCTCTCCGCGGTCCTCTCCCCCCGCCGCGAGGCCGATATCGAGCGGCTGCGGACCTATGCGAAGAAGAAGTGGAAACCGGGGGGGCGCTCCGGCGCAAAACCGACCGGTCGGCCGTCTACGCGGAGGAAGAGTCGGGCGGAGCGGGCGCCCTCCCCCGAGACCGAGGCGCTCGTGCGGACCGGCTACACTTCCGCCGAACTGGTGGCGCACTACGGGGACCGCGCCCTGTACGCGCTCGCGGCGCGCGGGGTGGGTCCGGACACCGCTCGTCGGCTGTTGGCCCGGCTGTATCAGTCGGACGATGCGTTCTTCACCGAGCTCCTTCGGGCGGAGCGTGCGTACGCCCGGACCCGCGCGTTCTGGGACTGATCGGCCCCGCGTGCGCTCGGAACCCGGTCAGTATGGGTCGACCGGCCTCAACGGGGAACTCGAGCGTGGGAGGAGCGGCCGAGAAGGGAGGCGGTGGCTTCCACCACCGCGCGGGGTGCGTTCGTCCGAAATCCCTCCGGTCGCATGTGCGTGCGCGCGAAGCCGTAGCCCTGCTCGGCCAGGGCGCGCGCGAGCCCCGCGCGGGACGGGGGAAAGGGGAGGCCGAGCGCGCCCGCGAGCTCGTTCGCCTCGTAGTAGAACGGCTGATCGACCTCGGCCTCGCTCCGGATGCGGGCCAGGAACTCCTCCGTCTCCCGGGGTCGCGCGGCCGACGACGGTGCGGTGAGGCGCGGGGCAAGACGGGGGTCGAACAGGGGTCCGAGCCACATCGGACCGTAGGGCCCCCGGTCCCCGAGGTAAGGTCCGGTCCACGTCGCCTCCCCCGCCATCCCGACGGGGTCGGAGGGAGATTCTCTAGACCCGGGTCCGACCTCGAGATACACCCGGAGGTGGTGTCCGCGCACGTATGCCAGGAGGGGGCGCACGCTCCGGCCCTCGGCCCGCGCCGTCCGAGCGAGATAGGCGAGGAGGATCCGGAGTCCGCCCTCGGGCCCGAGTCGACCGCGGACCGGGTGGCTCCCGTAGAGCCGCTCGCAGGCGCCGGGTTGGACCCCGGCCAACACCATGAGGTCGGTGGCGGTCGCGGCGAGTACCCCGCCCGGCCGTACGGAGCGGATCGCGGCGGGGACGAACGAGACCGGCGAGCCGTACGGGTCTATGTCGACGTAGTCGAACAGGGCTTCCGTGGGCGGCATCCGGGCGTCGGCACACCGGACCGTAGCGCCCGGGACGGACGCGGTGTTCTGGCGGAGCACTTCCGCCGCCACCGGATTCGCCTCGGTGAATAGGAATGTGGAGAAGGCACCGGACTCGGCGAGGAGCCGAAGCCCCCGCGCCCCGGTCGCCGAGAGCATGTCCCAGCCGGACCGGGAGCCGGGGCCGAAGTGGGCGGAGGCGAACGCTACGCCCAGGTCGCGGTCGAGGATCATGTCCGGATTGTAGAAGACGGAGGACCGGGGTCGCGGTCCGGGGCCGGGTCGGGTCGGGGGTAGGAGGAGGGCGACCGCGCCCTCGCGGCCGGGAATCAGTGGGCCTGGCCCGTGATCAGGTGGACGATCTTGAACGCGAGGAGGTTCTTGTTCACCGGGGTCACTTCGAGGAGTCGTAGTTCGTCCCTCCGTCGGATGTCCTGCAGCAGGGGGTTGCGGGATTTCTTGTGGAGGGTCATGATGATCGACTTCTTGGCGTCGAGGGTGTCCATCACGCTCTTCGTGAAGACCTCGCTCTCGACCTCCATCTTGCCGACCTCGTCGATGACGATCACGTCGGCCTCCTCCCGGCCCTGGGCGAGAGCGGCGGTGCCGAGTCCTTCGAGCGCGAGGAGGTTCACCCCGTAGCGGCCGGACCGGATCCGGGACTTGAGCCCCTCGTGGGCGAACACCTCGTGCTCCTTCGTGATCCAGTTCGTGATCTGGAAGCCGACCCGTCGCTGCTTCACGACGATCGGTTCGGTGACCATGCCGCCGACCTTCAGGCCCTCCTCCTCGAGGAGCTGGATGATGCGGAGCAGGGTCTGGGTCTTTCCGGACCCCGGGAGACCGGTGATACCTATCTTCACCGGTGCCGAGAGGCGACGAGGCATTGGGCAGAACTCCTAAGGACTCTCCGTCTAGGCGTGGCGCGAATAAGAAGCCATGCCGACCCTGTCTGGCCGTCGCAATCCGGGCACCGAGCGGACCCCGGACGACGGCCGAACGATCGCTGCGGACCCGCCGCACTACCCGCCGAGGGAGGACTCGTTCCTCTTGCTCCCGTTCACCGTCGTTCCCGCCGGGACGTCGTTGCTCGATATCGGTACCGGCAGTGGGTTCCTCGCGCTGGCCGCGGCGAGGCACGGCGCGCGCGTCGTGGCCACCGACCTCAATCCGCACGCCCTGCGACGGGTCGCGGAGGTGGCCCGAAGGGAAGGACTCAACCCCCAACTCGTGCGGACCGACCTCGCCCGCGGGCTGGGACGCTTCGACCGGATCGTCGCCAACCCCCCGTACTTGCCCACACGTCCGGAGCAGCGCGACCCCGAACGCTGGCACAACCTCGCTCTGGATGGGGGCCCGGACGGCTGCGCGACGACGGCCCGGCTGGTGGCGACGCTCGCCGACCACATGGCCCCCGACGGCCGGGCCTTCGTCCTCACGTCGTCCCTCCAGTCGGTGACCCGGCTGCGCGCGATCTGGGACTCTTGGAGGTCCAGGGGAGGGACGGTGGTTCGGGTCGCCCGACGCGACCTGGAGGGCGAGAGGCTGGAGGTCTACCGGCTCGCGCGACCGCTCCGGCGGCCGGCTAGCTCGACCGTTCGGCGAAGGAGAGCACCGCGTCCAGGAACCGGTGCCCGTCGCCCGGCCCGACGGGACCGCCGGTCCGTGTGAAATCCGGGGCCTGCGACCGGAAGAAGGCTCGCTCGGGGTGGGGCATCAGCCCGAACACGTTTCCTTCGGGGCTCGTGAGTCCCGCGACGTCCCCCTCCGAGCCGTTCGGGTTCCACGGGAAGGTGGCCGGGCCCCCGTCCGGCGCGACCCACCGGAAGAGGATCTGTCCGGAGCGCGCCAATTCCTTCAACCGTTCGGTCGAGTCGCCGCCGAGCACGAGCTTCCCCTCCCCGTGGGCCGAGGGGAACATGAACCGGGTCCCGGGAGGGGTCCCCTGGAGCGGAGGGAACGCCCCGCCTTGCCAGGCGACGAACGTCGGGCGACACGTGTACCCACGGTCGTTGGACATGAGCACGGCGTCGGGACGACCGAGGTGACCGCCCCGGCGCCCGGGCAGGAGGCCAAGCTCGGTCAGCACCTGGAACCCGTTGCAGATCCCGGCGACCACACGGCCGGAGCGGACGAACTCCTCGAGGTCCGGGCCGATGGAGGCCCGGATCCGCGCCGCGAAGATCGCCCCCGCACGCACGTAGTCCCCTCCCGAGAACCCACCGGGGACGAAGAGGGCCGAGAAGTCGGAGAGACGGCGGCGTTTCGAGGCCGTGACGCCGTCCCGCTCGAACTGCTTCAGCTGGACCACCTCCGCCCGGGCCCCGAGCGCATTCACGGCGACGCGGAGCTCATCGTCGCAGTTCGTTCCTTCGATCGCCAGCAGCGCGACCCGGAGGTCTCGACGGCCCACGGGCGGCTACCGGGCCGGGGCGCTTAACCGTTCCCGGGGCCGAACGGTCCAGCGCCGGGTCCGAGCGGCGGTTCGAGCCAGTGGACGGGCACGTTCGCGCCCGTCCGAAGGACCTTGCGTCCGGGCGGGAGCACGGTGAACCCTACCGACCCGGCGAGGCTCGAGACGGACGACGAGCCGTGGTACCGGGAGTAGACACCGCCGTCGCGCGCGGCGAGAGGAACGACCGTCGCCAACCCCGGAACCGCGGAGAGCTCGCCGCTCAGGAGGCGGGCGGAAGCGTCCGACCATCCCGGCCCGGCTCGGCCCCCCAACCGCCGGAGCACGGGGAGGAGGAGCCAGTAGGCGTTGGTGAGGCACGACGAGGGATGGCCGGGCATCCCCACCACGAGCCGGGGGCCGACTCGGACCGCCAGCGTGGGCTTGCCGGGCCGGACCGCGATCCCGTGGAACAGCACACGTCCCATCCGGGGAAAGATCCTCGGTAGGTGATCACGTTCCCCGACGGAGCTCCCGCCCGTGGCGAGCACGAGGTCGGAGCTCCGGAGCGCCCGTCGCAGCACCGATTCGATCCGGGCCGCGTCGTCCGGGACGGGAGGGAAGGTGTGGGCCACGCCTCCGGCCGCTTCGACGACCGCGGCGAGGCTGGCGTTGTTGCTCTCATAGATCCGCCCACCGCGGGCGGCGGCTCCCGGGCGGAGGAGCTCGTTTCCGTTGGGAACGATCGCCACTACCGGGCGCGCACGGACCGGGACGGTCGCAAGGCCGCACGCAGCGACCATCGCGAGAGCGGAGGGGGTCAGGACCTCGCCTCGTCGGGCGAGCACGGCTCCCGTTCGGAAGTCGTCGCCGGGGGACGCCAATCGCTCGCCGGGCCCGGGCGCGCGGGGCACCGCCACGGTTCGGCCCCGTCGCCGGACCTCCTCGAAGATAACGACCGTGTCCGCTCCGCGCGGAACGGCACCGCCGGTCGCGATGGCGACCGCCTCTCCCGTCCGCAGGGTCCGGGGGAACGTTTGCTCGGCGAACACTTCTCCGACGACCTGGAGCGAAACGGGGTGCGACGGGGTCGCCAGTCGGACGTCGGTGCTGCGAATCGCATAGCCGTCCCAGGTGGCGCGGAAGAATGCCGGGACGGGACGGGGGGAGCGGACCGTGCGAGCGGCGACCCGACCGAATGCCCGCTCGACAGGGATCCGCTCGACCCGCTCCAGCGGCGATGCGGCCCCTAGGAGTCGGCCACGGGCCACCTCCATTGGAATGAGACGGCCAAACGCATGCATCTCCATGGAGGTCTCCGGGTTACCGGGCGCCCTCCATCCATCGTCGGGCGGCACGTTCTCCCGCGGTGAGGCACTCCTTCATGCGCTGACCGGCGAACCAGGCCGCGTAGAAGCCTCCGCGGAACGCGTCCCCCGCTCCGACGATCGTGCGGACCGTCCGTGGACGGCTCGCCCGGACATGGACCGTTCCGGCGCGGGAGAAGGCGGTCGCCCCGTCGGATCCTTCGGTACGGAGGACGAGGGGTACGTGCTCCAGGAGCGCCTCCGGCTCCCGGAGATGCAGTAGCGAAAGGACCCGGTCGATCTCGGACCGGTTGCCCCACAGGATTTCCGAACCGCGCACCAGTCGCTCGAGCCGGGAGCGATCCCACCGGTAGTGGGTCTCCTGTCCGGGGTCCGCGGCGGTGTGGAGGCCGGCGGCCCGCGCGGTCCGTTGGAGGGCGAGAAGTGCCGCCGGGGGACCGGTGGTGAGGTGGAGCCAAGAGTACTCGGAGACCCACGGACCGACCCGGAACCTTCGGGGAGAGTCGTCGGACATCGCACCCTGGTCGATCAGCGTCCGCTGGCCCTTACGTCGGTCCTCGACGATGAAACAGGTGGGTGTGGTGAATCGGGGGAGGGTCTCGACGCCTCGCAAGTCGACCCGGCCCTCTCGGAGCTTCTCGAGGAACGCCGGCGGGAAGCCGCTCCCGAGCCGCGCCACCAGTCCGCAGGCCACTCCGTACCGGGCCGCGGTCAGGGCGAGGTTCGTCGCCGTGCCGCCGAGTTCGGAGCGGCGAGCGGAGACCGGAACCGTCCGGTCCTCGACCGGGAACGTGTCCACGCGAAGAAACTCGTCGACGTTCACATGCCCGGCGACGAGGAGGTCCCGGGGCCGGTTCCGGAGTGGGTCGTCCATCGGGGGAGTTCCGGACGAGACGTCCGGGCCCTTAGCCCTTCGGGACGGCCGCGGGCTCGGCCTTAAGGGGGCCAGAAGCTCCGGCGACCGGCCGATGCTCGTCGAAGGTGCGATCCTGGACCGGGATGGCCCGCGTCGGGCGGCCGTCCGGCTGCGCGACGGGCGCGTGGTCGAGGTCGGGCAACCGGGGACCGTCCGTCGGAGGGGGGACGAGCGGCGAATCCACGGGATCGTGGTCCCGGCACCGGTGAACGGCCACACGCACCTCGGGGACTCGGTCTCGACCCGGGAGCCCCCCGCGGGACCGGTGGAGAGCCTCGTCGGCGCGCCGGACGGCTACAAATTCCGACTCCTCTCCGAACGGTCTCCCGCCGAAAAGACCCGGGCAATCCGCGCCGCCCTCCGCCGCATGCGCGCGGACGGCACCTCCGCCGTGATCGATTTCCGGGAGGAGGGCGCCCCGGGCATCCGACTGCTGCGCGCCGCGGCGAACGGCTCGGGGGTCCGGACGCTCATCCTCGGCCGCCCCCTACGTCGACCGATCGACCCGATGGAACTCTCGGAGGTGCTCGCGGCCGGCGACGGGATCGGGCTGTCGAGCGCACGGGACGAAGCGCCCGAGACCCGCGAGATCGTCGCGCGGGCATGCCGTCTCGCCGACAAGCGGTTCGCCCTCCACGCGAGCGAGGCGGTACGAGAGGCTCCGGAGTCGTACCTCCGGCCGCGCCCCGACCTGCTCGTCCACTTGGCGGAGGCGACCCCCGACGACCTGCACGCGGTCGCCGCGGCGAAGGTCTCCGTCGTCGTATGCCCACGTTCCAACGCGCTCTTCGGACGCCAGCCGAACCTCGCCGGGATGGAGAAGGAGGGGATCCGAATGATGCTGGGCACGGACAACGCGATGTTCCATGCCCCGTCGATCTGGAGGGAGCTCGAGTTCGCCTATGTGGGGACGCGTCTGCGAGGACGCCCGGCGTCGGCCGAGTTCCTGGCGCGGAGCGTCCTGGTCGAGCCGTACCGGTGGCTGGGCGCTCCGGACGCCGCCTCGATCTCGGCCGGCTCCGACGCGGTGCCGCTCGTCCTGCGGCTCCCCTCCGACGACCCCGCCTACCAGGTCGTCACGCGGACCACCGAACACCTTATCGTCCGTCCGGGCGGGTCGGGGCGGAAGGGTCCTTCTCGATGAAGAGCGAAGAGCTGTTCGCGCTCCTCCGACGTCGGGGCGTGCTGTGGCCCTCGGCCGAGATCTACGGCGGGACCCAGGGACTGTACGACTACGGGCCGCTCGGGTTCGCGCTCAAGCGTCGGCTCGAGGAGGCGTGGGCCGCCTGGTTCGTGGGGCTGTCGCACGACTACCACCTGATCGAACCGGCCGAGATCCTTCCGGAAGCGGTCGTACGGGCTTCGGGCCACCTCGAGAACTTCACCGACCCCGAGGTCTCGTGCGAATCGTGCCATTCCGCCTTCCGGGCCGAGACGATCCTCGAGAAGGTCCGGCCCGATGGAGTGGACGGCCTGACGCCCGTCCAGATCGGAGAGATCGTCTCCTCGAACCACATCAAGTGCCCGAGCTGCGGCTCCCTCGCGCTCAGCGTACCGCGCCCGTTCAACCTCATGTTCGGGGTCGACTGGGGCGTCACGAGCAAGGAGCGGGCCTACCTGCGGCCCGAGACCGCGCAGGGGAGCTACCTCTCGTTCGCGCGGATGTGGGACGTCGGCCGCCGGGCGTTACCGCTCGGGATCGCGGTCATCGGCAAGGCCTACCGGAACGAGATCGCGCCCCGCCAGGTTCTGTTCCGGATGCGCGCCTTCACGCAGGCCGAACTCCAGATCTTCTTCGACCCGGCTGGGTTCCCGGTCCCGTTCGACCGGGTGCGGGAGGAGACGCTCCCGATGCTGCGCGTCGACCGCCGGGAGCGGGGGGAGGAGACCCCCGAGATGGTGACGGCCGGCGAGCTGGTCCGCTCCGGCGGGCTCCCCGAGTTCTACGTATACCATCTCGTCCACACCGTCCGATTCTTCCGCGACGTGCTGAAGTATCCGGCCGACCGGATCCGTCTGTTCGAGAAGTCGGACACGGAGCGCGCGTTCTACAACCGCATCCAGTTCGATGTCGAGGTGCGCCTCGATAGCCTCGCCGGGTACAAGGAACTCGGGGCGGTACACTACCGCGGCGACTACGACCTCACGCGGCACGGCCAGGGCTCCGGCAAGGACCTCTCGGTGCACCCCACCGGTCGCGATCCCCTTCTCCCCCACGTCCTCGAACTGACGTTCGGCGTCGACCGCAACCTCTGGGGGCTCGCCGACCTCCACCTCGGACGCGAGGGCGAGCGCACCGTGTGGAAGCTCCCGAGCTACCTCGCCCCGGTCGCGGTCGGGGTCTTCCCACTCATCGGCAAGGAGCACGCACCCTACGCGCTCCGTCTCACGGACGAGCTCGCGGCCGAGGGGATCTCCGCCCAGTACGACGAGGGGAGCTCGATCGGCAAGCGATACGCGCGGATGGACGAGGCCGGGGCCCCGTTCTGCGTCACGGTCGACGGGGAGACGCTCGCCGACGGCCCGACGAAGGATACGGTGACCCTCCGCTTCCGTGACTCCCGGACCCAGGAACGGGTCCCGCGCTCCGAGTTGGGGAATCGCATCCTCCCCGCCCTCCGACCCCCGCGACCCTCCCGAGCGTAGGCTCGCGGCAGGTTTCCGGAGCACGACAACGGTAATATCGCGCGGCCCGGTGAGTTCTCCTCGATGGCATCCGGCGGAACTCCTCCCGAAGCGCCGGGTCCGGGCACCCCCCTCGCCGCCCGACGGTCCCGATGGATCGGTCAGCAGTACGCCGACATCACCAAACTGCGGGAGCACGCGGCCCGCCACGATCGCGCCTCCGCCCGCGCACTCCAGCGGGTGGCTCGTCTGAACACCCGCATCGAGAAGCTGCGCCACCAGGCGACGCTCCTCCGGGAGAAGGGCCAGAAGGTCCTCGCGGAGATCCCCGAGTACGAGCAGCAGATCAAGCAGCACGAGCGGGACATCGCTGCGTCCACGAGCCAACGCCAGAGCGCCGCCCCACCGGGGCAGGCCCACTCGATCGGGATGACGAGCGATGTCACGAGCCTCCACTACCGTGTGCGCAAGCTCCAACAGAAGGTCGTGGACAAGCAGCAGAAGTCGCGCCACCTCGAGCTCCGTGCGGCGCAGAAGACCCAGAAGACCGCGGAGCTGAAGGTCAAGGTCGACCGCTACACCGAGGCCGCCCGGCTCGAGGAGCAGGAGGCCAACGCCTACCGCCAGCGGGCGGACCGGCTGCAGGCGGTCAGCGAGAGCGACGTCTCCTCCCACCTCACGGCCACCGCCTCGCCACCGGCGAACCCGCCGGCCCCCTCGGGCGACGAGCCCCCTCCACTGCCATGAAGCTCATCGTCACGGTCGGGATGCCCGGGTCGGGCAAGGACGAGCTGCTCGAGATCGCGCGCTCGATCGGGCTCGCGACCCTCAAGATGGGGGACCTGGTCCGGGACGAGACCCGCCGACGCGGGCTGCCGCTCACGAACGCGAACGTCGGCCGGATCGCCTCCGAGGAGCGCGACAAGCACGGCGGCGGAGTCTGGGCCCAGCGCGCGCTGCCGAAGCTCACCGAGACCCGGATGCTCGTCGACGGATGCCGCTCGGACACCGAGGTCACGGTCTTCCGCCACAACTTCGGCGACCTGTTCGTCCTCGGCATCTTCGCCTCCCCCGAGACCCGCTACGACCGCATGACGACCCGCAGCCGCAACGACGACGGCGGGAGCCTGCAGGACTTCTTCGACCGCGACCGGCGCGAGCTGAAGTGGGGGATCGGGAACGCCTTCGCCCTCGCGGACGGGATGCTGATCAACGAGGGGCCGATCGACGCGTTCCGGCGGGACGCGCGAACGATGCTTGAGAAGATCCTCGCGCACAAGGACGACGACTAGTCGCGGACTACTCGGGCGGGGCCGCGAAGAGCGCGCGGACGCTGTCGAACCGCTCGCGGTCGATGACCACCGCCACGCGCGAGCGCGTGGCCGCGAGCCGACGGACCGAGCGGACCAGGTACAGGTCCCGGGCGCCCGCGAATCGGCGCGACCCGCGTCCCCGCGCGACGTGCTGGTCCCAGCGGACCGCGAACTCGTCCGCGCTGTCGGGCGCGGGGGGGTTGCGGGAGACGTTGCGTTCCCGCACCGTGCGGCGGACGAGCTCGAGGTAGCCGATGTTGTCGGCGAAGAGCGTCGCGGTCTCGTCCTCGCTTGGGTCGAGCCCCTCGGCCGGCACGTTCGCGGCCCGGGCCCACCGGACGACCTCGAGGACCGAGGGGTTGGGAACGGAGACCTCGCCGAACCGTACGAGCCCGCGGACCTCGCTCCGCTCCGCGGTGGTGAGCGGGACGACCGGTTCGGCAGGCGATCGCAGGAAGTACTCGACCAGGCCACGGAGCTCCTCCGGCGAAATCCCGATGCCGACCGCGGACGGGGAGTGGCCCTGAAGGAGCCGCACGGCCGCCGGTGCCTCGCTCACGAGCCCCCGCACGGGAGCCACGAGCAGGACGTCCCCGACGTCGGAGAACCGCGCGGAGATCACGGACCTTCGCGCTCCGACAGTTCGTCGAAGAGGTCGTCGCGGTCGCGGTGCCGGCGCAGCTCGCGCACGTTCAGGATCGGGAGCCCGTCGATGGAGGGGCGGTGTACG
>Ga0187862_10001493_pt1 | contig 24604 bp, 22 predicted proteins | sample June2016WEW_10_1_FD_133003 | JGI IMG/M metagenome (GOLD analysis project Ga0187862, IMG submission 133003) | Peatland microbial communities from SPRUCE experiment site at the Marcell Experimental Forest, Minnesota, USA - June2016WEW_10_150 | ecosystem: Environmental > Terrestrial > Soil >...
CAACCGAAGTTCACCGAGGTTCGGTCCGCGACAGGCCCCCACGGGAAGCCGCCTCCCTCGGGGCTGGGGAGGAGGCGGGGTCGAACGGGTCCCACTGTACCACCCGATGTGCGGTGCGGGGTAACCTTGATGGTCCCCCGGCCCCTAGAACTGTCGATGGCTCTCGCCTTCAAACTGGAAACCACCACCGCCTCGGACGGGACCGTCACGTGCGCGTGGTGCCACCACCCGATCCCAAAGGGCGACCGGACGGTCCGGGTCGTCGATTATCCGCCGGCGCTTCCCGAGACCTTGCGGAGCCTCGTGTTCGACACGATGGAGCACCTGCGGGACTGGTCCCAGCAGGCCGCGCTCAATGCGATGCGCCAGATCGCGATGAAGGACCCGGCGTACCTCGCCAACCCTCCGGAAGCCGTGGCGCGCCGAGACGCCTACGCCGCGCTCGCCCAGATGACGTTCCGGACCGCGTAGACCCGAGGGGCAACCCCGCCGAAGTAGCCTCCGAGCCGGGGCTGCTTTTCTGCGAGGCCATCTGCGGCCATCGTCCCGGATCCTCGTGGGTTCCAGACAGAGAGAGTCCGTCGGAGCTCTTCCGCCCCGTCCGCGGCCGACGATGCGGACCTGGATTTGCGGATTCATCCTTCGTGGGTCGATCGCCCCTCGGCCGGCACGACCCCGTAACCGGCGAGCTTCTCCTGGGCCCCCTGCAGTTGAGCCTCATGCACAGCGCCCAGGTCCTCCTGCGCCGTGACCCGGCCGCCGGAGAGGGGACCGTCCACGACCTGGGGCAGGTGGAAATCGGCGGTGGAGTACTCATCCTCGTGCCCGCAACCGGTGCACCGGATTCGGAGGCTGCTGATCATGACCCCGCTATCGCCGGTCTTCGACTCGGCGATCGGGCTGGGGATTTCTCGGCTGCAGGATCGGCACTTGACAAACAGCGTCGGCATGTTCTTCGGTTCTCCTTTTCGACCCTTGAGGGGTCGAGCGGTTCAGGTTCGGGGGAGTATATCGACGGGACCTTGATTCCGATTGAGGGAGCCCGCACCGGCGGTGGCTAGCTCGCCCCTACCGGGCATCCCAAGGAGTCGTGCCCGACCGGACGTCCTGCCACCGTGGGGAACACCCCCTGTTCCCCCGGCCAACGGCCAGCCGTTCGGCCGTCTCTCCGTTCCCTTCGCGGACCTCACCAGAGAACGATGGGAAGCCGCCACTGCGGCGAAGGCAGGCTCCGCGTCCTCGGCCCCGATCGGAGCGACCCGGGACAGGAGTCGCCGCTTCAGCTCCGCCGAGCGGCCTCGTGCAGGGCCCGGGATCGGATGGATGCCAGGGGGTAGAACCGGCCTCCGAACACGACCGCATGGATCTTCCGGGTGTGGCTGATGTCGTCCAGGGGGTTCGCGTCGAGCAGCACGAGGTCGGCGGTGCGGCCCACTTCGACCGTCCCCCACGTCTCGGTCTTTCCCATGAACTTCGCCGGGTTCAGCGTCGCGGCTTGCAGGGCCTCCAAGGGGGTAAGGCCCGCCTCCACCAGCAGCGCCAGCTCGTTGTGCAGATCCACGCCGGGCACCATCCCCCAATTGGAGAAGTCGGAACCTGCCATGATCGGAACCCCGGCGCGGTGCATCCTCCGGACGAGCTCGAGGTGTTTTTGGTGAATGTCCAACCGCGGTACCAGCGCCTCCGGATCATTGCTCCACAGCACGAACCCGCGCTCGTAGGCGACGAGCGTCGGGACGTACCAGGTTCCGTTCTGGGCGAGTCGCTGAAACAGCTGCTGTCCGAGCGAACCGAGATTCGCGGCCACCGCCTCTTCCACCGTCTTGGCCGTGGCTCCCCGTTGCCAGAGGGCGCTCTCGTTGATGGTTTCGATGTGCTCCAGGCTGGCCACCCCGGCATCGGAGGCCTCCGCGGAACTCACGCCCATCGGCAAATGAACCCCCACGGGAAGTCGCTCCGTTCGAGCCTCCTCCATCAGCGCGAAGAACGCCTCGGGCGGCAGCGCATTGTGCACCTTGATGAAATCGACGCCCTCGTTCCGGAGCTTGCGAACGGCTTGCCGCGCCTCCTCGGGCGTGCGCACGGTCAGTCGGTTGGTCACGCCGTCCTTGGGGCCGTCCACGAACGGGCCGGCGCGGAGGATGTGCGGCCCGACGAGGGTACCGTCACGGATCTGCGACCGCCAACGATCGATCTGGGCGAGATCCCCGCCCATGTCGCGCACGCCGGTGACGCCGTTCATGATCAGCAGCGGAAACGCATCTTCCGTCGCGTCCGTCAAATGACCGTGCATGTCCCAGAGGCCGGGGATCAGGAATTTTCCGCTGCAGTCCACCTCGCGGACGTCCTCAGGGATCTCGATGGTATCGCTCGGCCCTACGGCCGAGATCTGGCCGCCGGTGATGAGGACGGTCGAGTTGGGCCGGGCGGCCGCACCGGTGCAGTCGATGACGGTGACGTGCGTGAAGGCCAGCGGCCCGCTCCCGTCCACCCGTACCGGCGCCTTCGACATTCTTTCCTGCCGTTCCGAGGCGCTCCCTTCAGAACTCGACCGGGACCCGTCCTTTAACCCCTCTCCCGGAGGTCGGGCACTGAGCACCAGTTCGAGGAGCCTAGTCTCCCCGCCCCGTTTCACCCACGGCAGGTGGAGCTGCCCCGAAGGACGAGAAGACCCGGCGCTACGATCCCCGACAGAAGGCCGAAGTGCGCGAGAAGGATTGGGGGGCATGGGCTCGGCCGGATTCGAACCGGCGGTCTTCGCTGTGTGAGAGCGACGTCGTAACCACTGGACCACGAGCCCGCAGTTCGGGAGCGAACGCCCGTACGCCTTAACCCCGTCGTTAGGCGAATGCCAGCACGGCCGGAAGCAAGAGACTGGCGGCGATCGTGAGGACCAATCCGCTCGCGAGCGAGAGGCTGGCCGCCTCGCGCTCCCCGTACCGGGTGACGAAGTAGAGGGTCGTGTCCATCGACGTCGCGCCCCCGATTGCGACCAACCCTTCCCCGCGGAGGCGCCGGCCGACGAGCGGGGAGAACAACATCGTCAGGTCCTCCCGAAGGAAATTGGTCGTGAACGCGAGGAGCCCGAGCACGGCTCCGAGTCGGGCCCCGACCAGGGGACCGGCGAGGGTGTACCATCCGAAGGCGAGCGAGGTTGCGAAGGCGGCCGGCACCGAAACGCCAGTCAGGGCGACGAACAGGGCCGCGCCGAGGAGGGAGCCGCCGACGGCCGCCGTGAGAGGAACCCACAGCCGGCGCAGCCCGGCGGTGCTGAGCTTGAGGTCGAACGCGACCAGCGCCAGGAGTGCGTACAGCGCCCAGGTGAGGCCGGTCGAGGTGGGGAGCACGACGAAATGTCCGATAGCACACCCACCGAGCAGGGCCGCGAGCAGGAGGAGGCTGACCGGGACGCGGCGTTCCTCGGGGTGGTCCGTTGGGGGGGTTGACGACGACGGCGGGGGGCGCGCTCGGACCACGAGGAAGTAGATGCCGACCGTGCACCCGAGGATGATCGCCACGAACCCCAGCGAGAGGGGGATGGTCGCGAGGAGCTGCGCGGGCGGAACGAGGTCCAGGCTCGCGCCGAGGAGTCCGACGAGGAGACCGACGTTGACGAGCGTGATCCGACCGACCCACGGCGTGTGCGGGCGCACGATCCGGCCCGCGAGGAACCCCAGGAGGAACGCGACGTACAGGAAGGGGTTGATCTCCACGGACCGGCTACCCCGACCACGCGGTCAGGGACCGGGGGCGCCCCGGCGGCGTCGGGGGGCCGAGCCACAGCGTCTCGTCTCGGTCGGGGCCGAATCCCACGTACTCCACGGGGACCCCCGTTTCGCGCGTGATGAAATCGAGGAATCGGCGGACCGGCGCGGGGAGCGCGGAGGCGCCTTCCCGCCGCAGACGCTCCTTCAGCCGTTCGTGGAACGGCGGCCACCCTTCGAGCTGTTCGTAGACGGGCTGGACCTTGGCCAGGTCCCCGGCGTCCACGGGCAGTCCGTCGCGCACCGTCGTCCCGTCCGGAAGGACATAGGCGACCGCGACGGGCACCGTTTCCTCGCCTCCAAGGACGTCCACCTTGCTGATCGCGAGGGAGGTGAACCCGTTGAGGCGCGCGGCATAGCGCAGCAGCACCAGGTCGAGCCAGCCGGTCCGCCGCGCGCGTCCCGTCGTCGCGCCCCGTTCTCCGCCGACTCGGCGGAGAAACTCCCCACGGTCGCCGGTGTCCTCGGTGGGGAACGGGCCTGCTCCGACCCGGGTGCAGTAGGCCTTCGCGACCCCCACCACCGAATCGAGGTCGGTCGGAGGGATCCCGCTCCCGACCATCGCTCCCGCGCTGGTCGGGTGGGAGCTGGTGACGTAGGGATACGTTCCGAAGTCGATGTCGAGGAGCGTGCTCTGGGCGCCTTCCAGCAGGATCGCGTCGCCCCGGGCGACCGCATCCCACAACATCGTCTCGGTCCCCCGGATGTAGGGCGCCAGCCGTGCGCCGGTCTCGACCAGTTGGGAGGCCAGTTGGTCGATCGGAGGCAGGTTCGGCACGTGGGCCTTGATCGCGTACAGCAGTTCGAGCCGCTCCCGCACCACGGCCGGCCGGGAAAGGTCGCCCATCCGGATGCCCCATCGACCGTACCGGTCCTCGTAGGCCGGTCCGATACCGCGGCGCGTCGTGCCGAGCTGAGCGGTGGGGTTCTTCGACGCACGAAGGTCGTCCTGCCAGGCGTCCTCGATCTCGTGGATCGGCAGAAGGACGTGCGCCCGGTCCGAGATGACGACCTCGCCCCGGAGCAATCCCCGGCGTTCGAGGTCCTGGATCTCCTCCTCGAGCTTCGTGGGTTGGATGACCATCCCGGGTCCGCTCACGGCAATGACGTTGTGGCGCAGGACCCCGCACGCGAGTTGGTGGAGGACGACCGTCCCCTCGGGAATGTGGATCGTGTGTCCCGTGTTGGGGCCGCCCGCCGAGCGGACCACGTAGCGGGCCTGGGCGGAGAGGAAGTCGGAGATCTTTCCCTTGGCCTCGTCCCCGAACTGGGCTCCGATCACGACGCGGACGCTCGTGTTGATCCCCCAGCGATGGCGAGTCTTGCGGGTACATCTGGGTTGTGGCATCCGGGCCGCCCGGAGGTCCTGGGGGCCGGGAGCCCCGACGGGAGTCAGAGCGGGTCCGCGATGTCGGAAGTGGGCGGGGGGTCGGGCCCGGGGGGCACGCCCGAGGGCGGGCGGTGGCCCCCGGCCATGAACGCCCGGGTCTTCGCCCGGTGGCACTGTCGACAGACGGTCTGAAGGTTGGAGTATTCGAGCGCGGCTCCCCCGCGGGCGATCTCCACGATATGGTCGACGTCGAGCTCCCGGGCCCTGCGTCGAGCCCCACAGATCTGGCACCGGTATCGGTCCCGCAGCATCACGTAGGACCGGGCCGAATCCCAGAAGTAGTGTCCGTGGAACCTCCACTGGCACGTGCGCGAGCAGTAGGGCGTGCGATGGTTCGGCAACGCCGCGGAACACTCCACGCATCGGGCGGTACGTCGGGCTTCCCGACGACGGTCGGCGCCATCGGAGAACCAGGCCACCGACAGCGCGAGGATCCGACCGTTCGGCCCGACCCGGACGGACGGCGCGGGAGGCGCCCGGCGCGGCATGCCCCGATCTCGACCGGGCCTCCTATGAGCGTTCGCCTCCACCCGCGCGCGGCCGACCTCTCGCCCCGCTACTCCCTTAATCTCACCCCCATTGGCCGGTCGTGCGGTTCCCCCTCGCCGACTGGATCGACGACCACCGAGAATGTCGTTACAACCTCGGCAGCAGCGGAATGGCGGGCTCGATCCGCCACCCCCGCCCCACCTCACGGGAGATCCGAAGCGCCACCGCCCGCGCCCTCGAGGAGGCGCTCGCGAGCCGGCTGCGGGTCGATCCCCGACGCGTCTTCCTGACCCCGGGCGCCACCGAGGCGAACGCGTGGGTCACGCTCTACCAGGCCCGGGCCAACCGCGGGACCTCTGCGCGGGTTCGGGTCCGGTATCCCGAATACCCCCCGCTCGTCGACGTTGCGGTGTGGGCCGGCTTCCGGGTGAGCCGAACGCCGGAGCCGGCGGGGCTTGCGGTCGTCTCGCTCCCGAGGAACCCCGAGGGGGTCCTCTGGCCCGACTCCGAGCTCGAGGAATGGAGCCACGGCGCACGGGCCGTCCTGATCGACGAGACGTTCCGGGAGTTCTCGGACGCCCCGTCCCGCGCGGTCGCCGGTCGGCCCGGCGTCTGGGTGACGGGCTCGTTCACGAAGTTCTACGCCGGGGACGACATCCGCGTCGGCTTCGCGATCGCTCCTCCCGAGGAGGTCCCCGCGTTCGCCCGATTCCAGGGACTGGTCACGGACGAGCTCACGCCGTTCTCCCTCGCCTCGGCCCTTCGGATCCTGAGCGAGGGTGCACCGCTGGTTCGGCAAGTTCGCCGCCAATTCGAGGCGAACCGCGCCGTCCTGGCCCGGACCATCCCCGCGGCCCGCGCTCTCCGGGCCCCGGTCCATTTTGACCGGGTACCGAACGGAGATGCCCTGGCCCGTCGGTGCCTCCGCGCCTCCGTCCTGGTCTGCCCGGGGTCGTTCTTCGGCGACCCCGCCGGGGTACGGATCTCCCTCACTCGCCGCACGTTCGCCCGCGATTTCGCGGAATACCGGCGGGTTCGACGTATCTGAACTTCCCCGTCAGCGGGGCATGCGGGTGGTCGGCGGTTCGACCGCCCCGTGAGGGGTCCGGCCGAGGGCAAGACGGGCGAGGGTGACCCTGCGCACCGGTTCGGTCCGGACCTCTGTCGAGGCCCCTTCGCGTTCCTGGAGGAACGTCTTCGCGAACGCTCGGGCACGGTCGGGGTTGGATTCCTGGACGAGGAGGAAGCCCCGGGCGAGCTCCGTCAGCACCGCGCGGGCCGGGACGACCTCGCTGAGCAGGCGCTCGTCCGCCTCCCGCGGGAGCTTCCGGTCGGTAGCCGCGTCCATCCGTCGGGGCCCGAGCCGACCGGTTTGCCTTAAAGCAAGGCGGTCCACATGACGCGGCCGGACGAGGGGGTCACCCCGAAGTACTAATGCCCCCGCTGGCGCTCTCGAGGGCACGACCATGAGCGACACACCGCTGGCCTCGCACGCCCCGTCGGCGCCTCCGTCGACCGGTCCCAAGCCCAACCGGGGCGTCCTGATCCGCACGCCGATCCCGGGCCCGGAGGCCCAGAAGATCATCGCGCGCGACCAGCAGTTCCTCATGACGACCACCAAATCTGAGCCGGTCGTCGCCGCCTCGGGCCAGGGCGTCTGGGTCACGGACGTCGACGGCAACCGTCTCCTCGACTTCGCCTCCGGGATCAGCGTGCTCAACGTCGGGCACAGCCATCCGGACGTCGTCCGCGCGATCCGCGACCAGGCCGGTATCCTCCAGCACTTCGCGGGGACCGACTTCTACTACGACCTCCAGGTGAAGCTCGCCGAGAAGCTCACCCAGATCACCCCCGGCACGTTCGCGAAGAAGGTCTTCTTCAGCAACAGCGGGACCGAGAGCGCCGAGGCGGCGCTCAAGATCGCCCGGTGGAACCGGCGCCGACCGATCACCATCGGCCTCCTCGGGGCCTTCCACGGACGTTCCATGGGGTCGTTGTCGATGACCACGTCGAAACCGGTCCAGCGCGCCCGGTACATGCCGTTCGTCAACGGCGGGCACCACATCCCCGCTCCGACCTGCTACCGCTGCCCGTACAAGATGGAGTACCCGAGCTGCGACCTCTACTGTGCGAAGATCCTCAAGGAACTGTACTTCGAGACCTCCATCCCACCGGACGATGTCGCGGCGTTCCTTGCCGAGGGCGTCATGGGCGAGGGCGGCTACTTCGTCCCGCCCAAGGGCTGGCACCAGGTGATCAAGTCGACCCTGGACGAGCACGGCATCCTGTTCATCGACGACGAAGTCCAGTCGGGGATGGGACGCACCGGGAAGTGGTTCGCCATCGAGCACACGGGAGTGGTGCCCGACATCATCTCGACCGCCAAGGCGGTCGGCGGCGGACTCCCCATGGGCGCGGTCGTGATCCGCGCGGACCTGAACCTGGGCACCGGGGCCCACTCGAACACCTTCGGGGGCAACCTGGTCGCCTCGGCGGCCTCGCTCGCGACCATCGGGGTCATCGAGCGGGAGAACCTCCTGCAGAACGCCACGACCCAGGGAGAGTACCTCAAGCAACGGCTCCGCGAGCTCCAGGCGCGGTACGACGAGATCGGCGACGTCCGGGGGCTCGGGCTCATGGTCGCGACCGAGTTCGTCAAGGACCGCCGCACGAAGGAGCCCGCCATCCAGTTCCGCGACCGGGTCCTCACGGAGGCGTACCGCCGCGGCCTCATCCTCCTCGGGTGCGGGCGCTCCGCCATCCGGTACATCCCTCCGCTGATCGTCCGGCGGGAGGAGATCGACGAGGCGGTCGAGATCCTCGACGCCGCGATCTCCGCTGCGCGCACGGGCGCATGAGGTTCGGCCACCTCGCCGGCCCCGGGCGGGTCGTCCTCACGGAACGCCCCGCCCCCACGGCCGGGCCCGGCGAGGTGGTGGTCTCCCTCGCCGCCTGCGGCGTCTGCGGCACCGACCTCGAGAAGCTGCGCGGGAACTACCAGACCGCCGGTCTCATCGGCCACGAGCCGGTCGGGCGGGTCGTCGAGCTGGGATCCGGCGTCGAATCGCTCCGGCTCGGTGACCGGGTCTTCGTGCACCACCACGTTCCCGGCTACGCGTGCGAGGTCTGCGCCCGCGGGGACTACACGTTCTGCCCCACGTACTCGAAGACGAACATCGACCCGGGCGGGTTCGCGGACGCCTTTCCGGTGCCCGCGGAGAACGTCTCCCGCCACGCGGTCCTCCGCCTCGCCGACTCGGTCGACTGGGACGCGGGAGCGCTCCTGGAGCCGGCCGGGTGCGCGCTCACGGCGATCCGGCGCGTCGGGCTGCCGGACCATGCCTCGGCGTTCGTCCTCGGACTCGGACCGGTCGGGCTCCTGTACGCCCGCCTCCTGCGTTCCCTGGGGGCTCGCTGGGTCGGAGGGTCCGAGGTCAGCCCCCTCCGGAGGACCGCGGCCGAGCGGGGCGGCATCGACCTCACGGTGGACCCTCGGGAGCCCGGGGCGGCGAAGGCCGCCGTGGAACGGGCCACGGGCGGTCGCGGGGTCGACCTGGCGGTCGTCGCCGTGGGCCATCCGGCGGTCGCCCGCGACGCGACGACGCTGGTCCGGCGGGGAGGGACCGTGAACCTCTTCGGTCTGCCCGAGGCGGGCAGCCGCCTGGACGCGGACCTGCAGGACCTCTACCTTCGCGGGGTCCGCGTCATCCCGTCGTACGCGACGACCGAGCCCGACCTCGTCGAGGTCCACCGCCTCGTGGCCTCGGGCGCCCTGCCGATCTCCGACCTCGTCTCGCACCGGATCCCGCTCGAGCGGATCGACGAGGCGTTCCGGCTGGCCGGTCGACCGGACGAAGCCGTCAAGGTGACGGTCACCGGGCCGGGATTCTAGTCCTCAGGCTTCGACGCCTTCGCCGAGGGTCTGCCCGCTCACGCGGTGGCCGGCGCGCACTCGGACCTTCGGACCGAGGATGCTGGACTGCACGGTCGCCTCCTTCTCCACGTGGACCCCGTCCATGAGGATCGAATTCTCGACGTGCGCCCCCGCCTCGACCGTGACCTCCTCTCCGAGGGTGACGAACGGACCGAACGATGCCCCGGCGGCCCGGACCCCTCGGGCGGCCGCCACCGGCCCGGTCCCGAGGGCTCCATGGGGCACGCCCCCCTTGCCGCCGCGGCCGTCCTGGAAGAGCAGCTGCTGCGCCCGGAGCAGGCGTTCCGGTGTCCCGGCGTCGTCCCAGTACTTCCGGAGGCGGTATCCGTACATCCCCTGGGCGATCAGGCCCGGGACGATCTCCCGCTCAAAACTGACCGCGCGCCCGGCCGGGATACGGTCGAGCACGGAGCGGTCCCAGACCGCGAGTCCCGCATTGATCCAGTGGGACGGGGCGTCCTGCGGCTCCGGCTTCTCCACGAACGCCTCGATCCGGTCGTCCGGGCCGAGCGCCGCCACGCCGTAGGGCCGGGTATCCTCCACTTCGGCGAGCGCCATCGTGCCGACCCCGCCCCGCTGCCGGTGCAGCGCGAGCATCGCCGACAGGTCGACCGACGCGACCACGTCGGAGTTGACGAGCAGGAACGGGTCGGACATGCCCTCTCCGGCGTTCTTCATGCCGCCGCCCGTGCCGAGGGGTTCCGCCTCCGAGACCGTGCGCACCGGCCAGGGCGCCGGGTGCGCCCGGACGTACGCCTCGATGACCTCGGCCTTGTAGCCGGTCGCCAGCACGACCTCCTCCACGTCCCGGGGGATCAGGTCGAACACGTGGTACAGAACGGGCTTTCCCGCGATCGGGATCAACTGCTTCGGGACGGTGTACGTGACCGGGCGGAGCCGGGTCCCGAACCCTCCGATGAGGACGAGGGCCTTCACGCCCGGGGCAGCCGCTCACCCTCCTTATGGATGTGGTGCGAGCCGCTAGAGCAGGCTCGACTCCTGGCCCCGCTCCGTCGCGCGGGAGTACTCCCGCTCCACGACCCGCTTCAGCAACGCCGCCGGACTCCCCCAGATGGTGAGGCGTCCGAGCGTCCCCGCGGCCTTGCCCAGACCCAGGGCCACCACCACCCCCCGTTCGCGGTACCGGAACGGCTCGAGCGGGCGACCCTCAGCTCGCGCGACCAGGTTGGCGGCGGCCACCCGAGCCTCTGCGAGCGCCGCCTGCGCCGTGGCCGGAACGAGCATTCCGGTCGATGGGTCGCGGATCTCGACGACGTCGCCGACCGCGAAGATGTTGGGGTGACCGGGGATATCGAGCGTGGGGGTCACGGCAATGCGTCCGCCCTTTCCGTGGGGCCCCGGCACCGACTTCACCACGGGCGGGGCCTCGAGACCGGCACACCACACGGCAGCATCGCAGGCCAGCACGGAACCGTCCTCGAGGTAGACCCGGCCCGGTTCCACCCGGACGACGTTGACCCCGTGGATGAGTGCGACGCCCGCCTTGCGCAGGATCGTGCGCGCGTGGGCGACGAGCTTCGGCGGGAGACCGACCAGGAACGGAAGGGCCCCGGTCAGGAGGACCACGTCGGGCGGGCGCGCTCCGGGGCCGGCGAGGCGCGTCCAGTCAACAGTGGCGATCTCGGCCGCAAGCTCGGTCCCGGTCGAACCCCCTCCGACGATGACGAATCGCGGCCGACGCTCCCCCGGGAGGGTGGCGGAGTCCCGCTCGACGTCCCGGACCCGGGCCGCGAGCCGCTGGGCGCCCGAAAGCCGGTATACGCTGAACGTGCTCTCGGCGGCGCCCGGAACGCCGTAGTAGGCGGCCACGCTCCCGAGACAGATGACGAGGTACCGGAAGGGGACCTCCCCCCCGCCGTCCAGTCGCACGCGTTGACTCGAGGGGTCGATCGAGGCTACCGTCCCCTGCCGGAAAGAGACCCCCGTCCGGTCGAGGACCCGGGCCAGGGGGACGGTCCAGTGTCGAGCATCGCCGGCGGAATCCGCCATCTTCCCGATCTCGTACAGCTCCGTCCGGAGAACGTGGACCGGGTTCCGGTCGATGAGAAGGACGGGCAGGGAACCGTGGGATCGGCGGGCGACCTCACGCGCGACCGTCAATCCGGCGTACCCTGCCCCGAGAACGACCAGCCCTCCCTCCGGGTCCCTCCCGGCGGCTCCCGCCATACCCCCGAACGCAGCGGCCGGACCGATTAGGTTTGGCGGGCGGGTTCGCCCCCGGGGCCCCGGAGCCGGCCGCGTGGGAACCGCGCCCTCCCGGCGTTCGCCGAGCGGTCAATCCACTGTGACGGAAGGTTCATTTGGGTAGATGCCGGCACGGGTCCGTGGCCGGAACGTGCTACTTCGTGACCGGGAACCCCAGCCCTTGGCCGAATTCGCCCTCCTCTCCACCCCCTGCGTACTAGGGGTGTCCTACCTTGGCAATCGACACCGGCGACACCGCGTGGGTGATCACCGCCACGGCCCTCGTCATGCTGATGACCCCGGCCCTGGGGTTCTTCTACGGCGGTCTGGTCCGACGTAAGAACCTCATCGCGACGATCGTCACCTGCCTTGCGATCTTTTCGGTCGTCAGCCTGGTCTGGGCGCTGTGGGGCTACAGCCTCACGTTCGCACCCGCGGTCGGAGGGGGCCTCATCGGCAACCTATCGAATGCGTTCCTGATCAACGTCGGTGCGGCGCCGAACCCGGCCTACTCCGCCTTCATCCCGCAGCTCCTCTACTTTGCCTTCCAGCTCAAGTTCGCGGCCATCACGCCGGCCCTGATCATCGGGGCGTTCGCGGGCCGGGTCCGCTTCAAGGCCCTCCTGATCTTCATCGTGCTCTGGACGACGTTCATCTACGTCCCCATCGCGATGTGGATCTGGAACCCGGGCGGATGGCTCCACATGCTGGGGGTCGTCGACTTTGCGGGCGGACTGGTGGTCCACACCTCGGCCGGGGTGTCGGCGGTCGCGGCGGCCATCGTCATCGGACGCCGCTCGGACGTCGAAGCCAAGTCGAGCCGGCCGAACAATGTTCCGTACGTGATCCTTGGAGCGGCCTTGCTGTGGTTCGGCTGGTTCGGGTTCAACGCCGGCAGCGCGCTCGCGGCGGACGCCGTGGCCGTCAATGCGCTCGTCACGACCAACCTGGCTGCCGCGGCGGGCGGCGTGAGCTGGATGCTGGTCGATTGGATCCGCAAGGGCCGCCCCTCGGCGGTAGGCATGGCGGTCGGCGCCGTCTGCGGACTCGCCGCGGTGACCCCGGCGGCCGGCTTCGTCAGCCCATCCGCTTCCATCCTGATCGGCCTCGTCGCCGGGATCCTATCCAACTACATCGCCAGCTGGCGGGCCCGTACGCGGCTCGATGATTCGCTGGACGTCTTCGCCTGCCACGGAGCGGGCGGAATGTGGGGAACGATCGCGACGGGACTGTTCGCCTCCACGGCGATCAACGCCTCCGGACCCAACGGGCTGTTCTACGGGAACCCTCACCAGGCGTTGGTTCAGCTGTTCGCCGTGGCGGTGGTCGCCGTCTTCGCCTTCGTCGGCTCCTACGTCCTGCTCCGGGTCATCAATGTCTTCTCGCCGCTCCGGGTCAGCCCCGCCGAAGAGGACGCGGGTCTCGACCTCGCCGACTTCGGTGAGGAGGCGTACGACCCCGGCACGCCGGTGCCGAACGGCCCGGGGTTGCCCTCCCCGGAGTAGACGAGGGACGGGCGCCCCTCGGGCCCCCCGATGGGAGCTCGCCCTCCCGCGCCCCCGGGCGCCGGTTGCCTGCCGGTGATACCGCTAGCTAGATGAGCCGCCCGACAGTGCCCGAGGAGTGGACCTGCCGGGAAGCGAGCGGCTCGCACTTCCGGACGCTCGCTCGGTGGGTCAGCCGAGGGCCGAGGGCCGCCTCGAGGTGTCGGTCCTCCTCCGCCGTCGGACGGACGTCGCTCCGTTCCCTACCCTGTCCGGCCCGGCCCCGGACCCCTCGCCGCGATGGTCCCGGGAGGAGTTCGCCCGGGCGTTTGGCGCGCACCCCGATGACCTGGTCCGCGTCCGGGAGTTCGCTCAGGCGCACCAGCTCACGGTCCGTTCGGAAGCCGTCGGCCCCCGGCTCGTGCGACTGGTCGGCACGGTCGCGGCATTCGAGGCGACGTTCGGTGTCGCCCTCGAGCGCTGGGCCTACACCGGTGGAACCTACCGGGGGAGGGTCGGACCGATCCGTATCCCGGACGAGCTACGCGACATCGTCCTCGGGGTGTTCGGGCTCGACGACCGGCCCCAGGCGCGCACGCACTTCCGAATTCGACGCGCCCCCGCCGAGGGGGACCACGTCTACACCCCACCGCAGGTGGCGGCGGCCTACGCCTTTCCCTCGGGCACGGACGGTTCGGGCGTGACGATCGGATTCCTCGAGCTGGGCGGCGGCTATTCGCCCGCGGATCTGACCTCCTACTTCCACGGGTTGGGGGTGGCCCCCCCGACCATCACCCCGGTGTCGGTCGATGGAGCGACCAACGCCCCGGACGGGAACCCCGAGGGGCCGGACGGAGAGGTGCAACTCGACCTCGAGGTCGCGGGGTCGATCGCCCCCGGTGCGGCACTCGTGGCGTACTTCGCACCCAACACGGATGCCGGTTTCCTCGACGGGCTCTCGGCGGCGGTGCACGACACCGTCCACCGGCCCTCCGTGATCTCGATCAGCTGGGGCGGACCGGAAGACTCCTGGACCGCGCAGGCGCGCAACGCCCTCAACTCGGTCTGCGAAGATGCGGCCGCGATGGGGGTCACCGTGTTGGTAGCGGCCGGTGACGGGGGAGCCACGGACGGCGCTCCCGGCGGGACGCTCACCGTCGACTTTCCGGCGTCGAGCCCGTTTGTGCTCGCGTGCGGGGGCACCTCCCTCGTGCTGGACGGCTCGACGATCGCCTCCGAGGTCGTATGGAACGACCTCGCGGCAGGGGAAGGGGCCACCGGCGGTGGCGTCAGCGAAGCGTTCCCCCTCCCGCCCTACCAGACGTCGCCCCCCGTGCCCGCCGCTCCCAACGGGTTCGGCGGCCGCGGCCTCCCCGACGTCGCGGGGGACGCCGACCCGGCCACCGGGTACTCGGTCCAGGTCGACGGCACGAGCGCCACCTACGGTGGCACGAGCGCGGTCGCTCCCCTGTGGGCGGCGCTGGTCGCCCGGATGAACCAGGCGGGCGGGACGCCGCTGGGATTCCTCAATCCCGCCCTCTACCGCGCACCCGCCGACGCGGCCTGTCACGACATCACGTCGGGGAACAACGGCGGCTACGACGCCGGTCCCGGGTGGGACGCCTGCACCGGCTGGGGCAGCCCGGACGGGGCGCGGCTCCTCGCCGCGCTGCGGGCGGCGGCCCCGCCCCCGTGATCGCCGGCGCTAGGGTTCGCCGACACCGAACGAGTCGAGGAACGACCACCACGCCCCGAGGGTCCGCTCCACGGACGCCGCCGCGCCGCCGTCTCCGGGCGCCGCAGCGCGAAGCTCTCGGGCGAGGATCTGGCGTTCCGCCGCCGAGTGGGCCACGTCCGCCTCGGTGTGCACGCGGAAGAACTCGTGGGCCGCCGGAGACTCGAGGCCATAGTTCGCCCGAAGTCCCCGAGACTTCTCGGCGGCGACGGCCGGGAACTGCCGCTCGTAGGCGTAGAGCGCGCCCAGGGCCTGCGCGGGAGTGCCGCGGCCGAGCGTGAGCGCTTCGTAGGTCCGGCACAGGCCGAGGGCGGCCGGTCGGGGAGGGGGTGGGCGGCGGGCGCTCCACCGGGACCCGATGGCGCGGGCGAAGTCGACCCACAGCTCCGGGTGGGTGGGGGACCTCCCTTCCTCGTCGGTGAGGTTCTCCAGCAGCACTCGCCGGTCCTGCGCGCGGCCGAGCCGTGCGTACGCCCCCGCGACGTACCGTGGGAAGTTCGCCTCGAAGTGGAAGTACTGGCCCGCGTACTCGCGGAGCGTCTCCATCGGCAGCTCGCCCTTCGACCACGCGGTATAGAACGGGTGCTTGAGCAAGTGGCGGCGCTCGATGCTGGCGTCGATCTCCCGGAGGGCGTTCATTGACTCCCGGAATACCGGGGGGTAGTCTAGGTTTTGGGTCCGGCGATTTCGCCCACCCGGGGGCCCTCGGCCCTCGAATCCAAGGGGGGGCGCACCCTCAGACCCTTGGACCGACGGGTGAAGCGCTAGGTGGGAGCCGACAGTCGGTTCGGCGCAGGTCCGACTACTTCGGTACCGCGGGGGAGGATTCTGCCGGGGCGAACACCACCAGGAGGACCAATTCCTCGGCGATCGTATGGAAGCGGTGGACGTCACGAGCCGGCACGAACAGGACGTCCCCCGGGCCGACCGCCCGGTCCGTGTCGAGATGCGTGAACTGCGCCCGCCCTCGGACGACGAAGTAGACCTCGTCCTCCGTGTGCGGCGACTGGCCGTCCACCGCCCCGGCCGGCAGAACGTACACGCCCGCCGACATCGACGGGACCCGGAGGAACTCACGGTACCGCTCGCCAGCACGTCGGGCCCGGTTCACCGACTCCTCGATCGCGTCCATGGCCGTGGGGGCCGTAGGACGTCGCCCCCCAAGAAACCGTCGCGCGGCCCGCGGAGCCTCGACTCCCGGGCCTGGTCCCGCTAGGCGGTCGCGTCGGGGTGGAAGCGGGGCCGCATCCGGAGTCGGGAGAGGTGGACCGCGACGCCGAACCCCCAGATCAGGATCGGAGCCACGATGAGTCGCTCGATGAGGCCCGGATCGAACGTGGTGTTCGACGACTGGGTGGGGATGTAGTACGCGAGGGAGGCCAGCGTCACCAGCCCGAGGAGGGCCGAGCCGATGCGCCCGCCCGCCCACGAGGTCTCGGGGCCCATCCCCGCCGAGAGGATGAGCAACGCGAGTCCGCCCGGGGCGAACACGAGGAGGGAGACGAGGTCGTGGACGGGGGGGTTCACGTTCTCCGGGAACGCCCCCACCAGGACCGCGGCCACGCTCGCGAGAAGCAGCAGGGGGAGGCCCACGACGCGGGAGGCCCCGCGGGGAAATCCGGTCCAGGCGAGGAGGATCGCGACGAAGGCGAGCACTCCGAGGGCCGCGATCGAGACGTTGAACACGACATGCCAGGGCGATGTCGCGGTGTTGCCGAGGTCGCTGATGTAGTTGGTGAGGAGCGAGTACCCCGAGTACTGGGTCTGGACGAGCGCGTTGGCGACGACGAACTGCACCACGCCGATGCCGAGGAGGACCGCGCCCAGCCGGACGGAGCGGGTCGCGAACGGTGGCTTGTTCGTGTTCATTCGGGGGGTTGGGGACCGCAGGTACCGGGGATTTCAAGGACTCTTCGGTGGAGCCGAAGGCGCCCCCGGTGCTCCCAGCCGCCGCGACATCGCGAGGGTCGTCATCTGCGCCTCGAAGCCGAGTTCCGTGAGCACCGACAGGGTCGGGGCGAGCGCATCCGGGACCGCGACCACCACCGTCGGACTTCCTCGGGAGGAGAGCCAGGCGGTAGCGTCCTGGAACAGCCGAACCAGGTCGTCGTGCGGGGCGCGGGGGTCCACGGCCGGGACGAACAGCACTCCGGGCATGTCGGACCCTCGCCAAGCGGCCGAGAGGTAGGCGGTCGGCCCGTCGGGAGGTCCGGCCGACCACGTCTCCCGCACGACTCCCGGGAATTGGCCGAGCGATTCGAGGTGGGTGAGTCGCTGGGCGCTCGGGGGGACGGTCTCGCGCACGACCGGAGGAACCCGGGGGGCGCACCAGGCAGCGGCGGACCTGCGGCCGGCCTTGCCCACGGCGCGGACGGCCGCGTTCGCCCGGGGGGCCGACGCGACGGTCCGGGGACTCGCACAGCTCAACCACACGACCCGCAGGAACGTCGTGTACTGCCGAGCCAGGTACAGCGTCACGGCGGGGTGGTTCTCCTCCTCGACGTCCAGGACCGCCCAGGGTCGTCCCCGCCGGCCGGCGAACTGCTCCGCGCGGCCGATCAGCTGCCCGGCGAGGCCGCGCCGCCGGTGGGACGGTCGGACGCCCACGCCCATGATGTAGCCCGACCTCGGCCAAGGGAGGACCAGGGTCGTGCCGACCACCGTGCCGCCGTCGGCGGCCACGTACATTCGTATCGGCGCAAGGCCGAGGATACGAAGGAATCTCAGCAGGTACCAGAGCCCCGGGCGGAAGAGGGCCCCGAACTCCGCGGTCCCGCTCCTCCCCAGGCCCATCATCCGCTCGAACGGTCCGTAACTCCCGAGCATCACCTCGGAGAAGCTGTCCTTGTCCGAACGGCGGACCTCGCGGATGGTGAGGGTACTCCCCGGCGGCCCGAGCGGCGGTGCGTCCACGTTCGAGGAAAGGGGCGGGGTACTTGAAGGGCCTGCCGGAGGTCCGCGGACGTCCGGCACTGACGGGACTCCCGGGGGCTCGGGCGCCTTCGAGCGGCTACCGCCGTCTACTCCGTTGCCCGCACGGCGTCCGCCGGAGGGACCCGGGAGGCACGGACGGAAGGAACTGCGATGGCGAGCATCGCCAGGCCGTACGCCGCGAGGAGGATGAGGACGATGTTGAGGACCGGCACGGCGAAGAAGCTCACCCCGCTCGCGGCGGCGCTGGGGCTGATCGACAGGTCCCAGATGATCCAGATCCCGAGGGCGGTGCCGATCGCGAGCCCGAGGAGGGTGACGAACGAGTACTCGATGAGGAACGCCGAGAGGACGGCCCGCTGGGTGAACCCCATCGACCGGAGCATCCCGATCTCCCGTCGACGCTCGACCACCGCCCGGAGCGCGAGGATCCCCATCGCCGCGATCCCGACCCCGAGCCCCATCCCGACGAAGATCTCGAGGAGTCCGATGACCCCCTCCGTCGAGGCGATCGAGGTCTCGAGCAGCTGGGCGATCTCGAACAGCACGAGGCCCTCGGGGAAGAACGCGCGCTTCGCGTCCTGGGCGGCGACGGTGGTCGATACCCCGGAACGGACCGTGAGGAAGAACGAGTCGACGTTGTGGTAGCCCAGCGCGGAGGCGGTGTCGGGGTTGACCCAGACCCCGGGGATCACGCTCTGCGAGAAGATCCCGATGACCCGGACGGTCCGTACCTCGGGGCGGCCCGGAGGCTGCAGGCGGATCTGGTCCCCGACGTTGAGGGTGGGATGGGGCGACGACGACCCCGACCCGACCACGGACGCGGTGGGGGCGTAGCTGCTGTCCACGACGGCCACGGAGTCGTTGGTCGCGAGCTGCTCCAGAACGGCCGTCGGGGACAGGCCGTCCCAGGTCGACGCGAACGGGAACTGGCTGGTGGCGTAGAAGCTCGAAGTGGCCGATCCGTTGGCGACCGGCGAGAACAGGTTGTCGGTGTACGGGTTGGGGGTGGAACCGGAAACGTTCACGTTGACGGCGCCCGCGACCAGCGGCACGGTGACCGCGAACAGCGCGGACAGGGTCGAGTTGTTGGCGACGATGCCGGGGAGGTCCGGGATGGGCTGGGTCGAGAAACCGTAGAAACTGTAGCCACCCGAGTCCTCCTGGATCGTGTTGTTGAGGTTCGCCTGGACGGTGGCGCCGACGCACGCGATCGCGACCATCGTGAACGTGACCAGCGCGAAGATGGCGAGGTTGATGGCGGTCCGAGCCGGACGTCGGGCCGGGTAGGAAAGCCCCACGCGCGCGACCGGGGCCCCGCGCGAGCCCTGTCCCGCGAGCCGGAGGATCCCCCCGAGGAAGGCCGCCGAGTTGAAGATGTAGAGCAGGAGGGCCCCCGCGACCATCAGGATCCCCTCGACGAAGAGGAGGAAGATCCCGCCCGAGTGCGTGGTGCCGAAGACGAGCCGGTGGAGCGGCTCGACCCCCGCCCAGACGAGGAGCCCGGCCCCGACCGCGCTGAAGGCGAGCCGGTTCGCGACGAACCGGGAGGCGACCAGGCCGAGGCCGAGGATGATGAACCCTCCGCCGAGGATCGGGACGGAGATGTCGGACGTTCCCTGGAGGTTCGGGGCCAGCAGGACCACCCCACCGACCGCGAGCAGCCCCCCGAGGTACCCCAGCAACGTGTACAACCGGCGGGGGGGCGGGGGGGAGGGCAGGTCGCGGATCGCCTGGACGATGTTGAGTCGGCTGACGCGGGAGCTCGCCACGGCGACCGTGATGAGGGTGAGCAGGAAGCCGGCGACGTAGCTGATCACCAGGTCGTCCGGGGTGACGGTGAACGACTGGAGGATCGCGGTGGCGGTGAGGGCCCCGGAGGCGAACAGGGTGCTGAAGACGTAGGTGAGGAGGTAGCCGACGACGACCCCGAGGAGCGTGCCGGCCAACGCGCTCCCGACGGCGTAGATGAGCCCCTCGAAGTAGTAGACGAACACGAGCTCCCGACGTCGCATTCCGATCGCCCGGAGCATCCCCATCTCCCCCTTCCGTTCCTCGGCGAGCATGACGAAGATCCCGACGATGAGCATCGCGCCCGCGACGATCGAGAAGAGGCCGAGGACGAGGAAGATCGTCTGGACGCTCGTCCCCGAGAGCTCGGCCGCGGCGATGTTGTTCTTCATGTCCTCCGTCACCGAGAGGCCGGCCGCGGCGGGGATGGAGGCGAGGGTCGTGTTCAGGAAGTGGCTCACCGAGTCGGAGAGTGCGATGCCGCCGGCCTGCGTCCCCGTGTTCGTCACCGCGATGTAGTTGATCTGCCCGGAAATGTTCACGAGGAACTGCGCGGTCGGGAGGTCCACGAAGACGTTGCCGGGGGTGAGACCCGCGGTGATGAACCCCCCGCGCAGGTTGTCCTGGACGATCGCGCCGATCGTCGCGTCGACCGGGTGGGGGCCATACACGACGACCGCGTCCCCCACCGAGGCGTTGAGCGCCTCGGCGGTCTGCAGGTCGACGTACACTTCCGACCCGCTCGGTCCCGGTAGCGTCGCGCCGGACGTCGAGACGAAGGTGCCGAGGTTCCCGCTCTGGTTGGCGTTGGAGGCGATGAGGTTGAGGTTGGTCTCCGGTATCCCGGTCGTCCGATCGTACACCTGGGTCGTGGTGATGACCATCGGAGTGATCCCGGCGATGTCGGGTTGGCCCTCGGCGGCGACCGAGATCGCGGTGTAGACGGAGTAGGGGAACGGCGCGAGCCCACCCGACGGGCCCGTCGCCGAGATCGATTCGTGGACGTAGCCACTCCCGAGGTACGTGTAGTGGACGTCCAGGGCCTGGACGGTCGAGCCGACAATGAGGCTGCCGGAGATGATGGTCGTCCCCACCAGGAGGCCGAGGAGGAGCAGCACCGTCCGGCCCCGACCCCGGCGCACGTTACGAAGCGCGATCCGGAACGCCAACCGATGACGGAGGGCGAAGACCGCGGCTACGATCCCCACCAGCCCGAGGAGCACGAAGCTGGCGGCCAGCGTGGAGTCCACCATGTCGGTTCGTCCGGGATCACTCGAGGAATTGGCCGTCGCGCATCTTCAGGGTCCGGTGGCAACTTCCCGCGACCTCGGCGTCGTGGGTGACGACCACCATCGTCTGCCCGTAGTCCCGGTTGAGCTGCCGGAGCAGCGCGGTGACCTGGCGGGACCCCTCGTCGTCGAGGTTCCCCGTCGGCTCATCGGCCCAGACGATGGCCGGGTGGGCGACGAGGGCCCGGGCGAGCGAGACCCGTTGCTGCTGGCCCCCCGAGAGTTCCGATGGCCGATGGTCGATGCGGTCCCCGAGTCCCAGCTGGGCCAGCATTTCGCTGGCCTGCGTGCGGGCCTCCCTCGAGCGCGCGCCGGCGATGAGCAGGGGCATCTCCACGTTCTCGACCGCGCTCAGCATCGGGAGGAGGTTGTACGCCTGGAAGACGAACCCGGTCTGCTTCGCCCGGAACTCGCTGCGTTTCGCATCGGGCATCGAGTGGACATCCACCCCCCCGATGAGCACGCGGCCTCGGGAAACGGAGTCCAGGCCGGAGAAGCAGTTCAGAAAGGTCGTCTTCCCGCACCCGGACGGCCCCATCACCGCGACCATCTCGCCCCGGTGGATCTGGATCGTCAGTCCCCGCAGGGCATCGACCTCCGTGTCGCCCGAACCGTAGACCTTCCACACATCCTCCCCGACGACGACCGGCTCCGACATCGACCTCTCCGCGCGGCGGCCTGACCCGCCGGGCGCTTCCACGGGGGGGCCCTACATATCCGTTAACCCGACGAGGAACCGCCGACCCGCTCCACGAGAAGGGTGGCGATGCGGAGGACCTCGAGGGATTTCCGGACCCCGTTCGCCGACTCGGGGAACGATTCGGCCGCGAAGTACGCTTCCACGTCCTGCCGGCGTCCGATCCCCACGATATCGACCGTTCGTTCGAGGAGTCGCGAGAGCGCCCAGCTCCCCCGCGTTCGCTCCTCCAGCTCTCGGAGGTTCTCCTTGAGCCACTCCCACACCAACCCCGCTCCGATGGGATTCCGGGCGGCGCTGGCGATGATCTCGTGCGCGACGGATGCCCGCATGCCCGGTTCGAGGGCCGCGGCGAGAGCCCGGGCGAGGAGTTCGGGGGTGGGCAGGCCGCCGAGGGCCTCCGCAGCCCCCTGGGCCATGTCCTCGTCGGCCGCGGAGCGGGCCCGGGCCAACAGGGTCGGGAGCGCAGCCTCCCCGCCGGTCCGGGCGTACGCGAACGCGACCGCCGAGCGCAGGGCGGCGGGGAGCCGGTCGATCTCACCGAAGCGGGCCGAGAGGGTCTGCGCGAACTCTCGGTCCGTCCGAACCAGGTCGAGCGCCACCTGCTCGCGGATCACGGCATCCGTATCCGGCTCCCCCGGCCGCTGCTCGAGGGTGAGGCGGGCCAGCTGCGCCCGGTAGAACGTGACCGAGGCGTCCCGATACCCGGGAGCGGTACCGACGTACGGTCGCAGGGCGTTCAGCGAGTACGCGACCTCGAGGACGCTCGGATAGTCCTCGAACCCGCGGGCGAGGTCGACCAGCTCGAGGTACTCCGCCAACGTCGCATCTCCGGAGTACAGGAACGACCAGGTATCGTTGATCACGGCCCAGCGGTCGGCGGCCGCCATGCCCGGCAGGGCGCGGACGACCTCGCGGCGGAGGGGGCCGTCATACCAGATCCGGACGAACGTCGACCGGCCCGGATTGATCCGGACCGCCGCGGGGTCGTCCACCGGTACTTCCACCGACCGGGTCCGGAACACGAAGCGCTGGGGTCGTCCCGCCACTACCAGCGTCATGGGGATCGGCCAGGGGGCCTCGGCACGGCGCGAGTCGGCGAACAGGAACCGGGACTGTTCGAAGCGCAATCTCCCTTCGCCCGTGTGCACCCGGACCACCGGAAAGCCGGCCCGCTCTACCCACGCCGGGAGGACGTCGGTCACCGACTCTCCCGACACGGTGGCGAGCGAGGCCCACAGGTCGGCTCCGCGCGCGTTCCCGAAGCGGAAGCGTTCGAGGTAGTCCGCCACCCCGCGACGAAAGACCTCCTCCCCGAGGTAGGCGTCGAACATGCGAACCACGCTGGCGCCCTTGAAGTAGGTGATCTCGTCCGTGCTCTCGGCGATCGTCTTCGGGTCGGCGATGTCGAGCACGATCGGGTGAGTGCTCTCGAGCGAGTCTCCGAAATAGGCCGGTCGGGTCCGGATCAGGAACTCGTTCCAGGCATCCGTCCGCATCCCGAGGCGGGCCTCCATCTTGGCGGCCACGAAGGTCGCGAAGCTCTCGTTGAGCCAGAGGTCGTTGAACGCCTCCATCGTCACCAGGTTGCCGAACCACTGGTGCGCGATCTCGTGCGCCAAGGTCTCCATCGCCCACCGCCGGGTCGCCGGGCTGGTCGCGTCGTCCACCAATAGGCCGAGCTCGGGGAACGCGATCGCACCCCAGTTCTCCATCGCGCCCGCCCAGAGGTCCGGGACCGCGACGAGGTGCAACTTGGTCAGGGGGTACTGTTGGCCGTAGTACTCCCCGTACCCGCGCAGGAGCGGGCCACCGAACGCCAGGAGCGTTCGCGTCCGGGCGACCTTTCCCGGGAGTGCCGCGGCGATGATACGGACCCCGTTCTCCACGAGCTCCTCGGTCTCGAACGGCCCGATCCCGAGGTAGAGCAGGTACGTGGCCATCGGAGGCGTCGGGGCGAAGATCCACCGGATCCGCCCACGGACGGGCTCCGTCTTCACGAGCTCCGCGTTCGACAGGACCACCGGGCCGGGCGTAGTGGTCACCCGGACGGTGAAGACGGCCTTCTGGTTCGGCGCATCGAGGCAGGGCAGGAGCCTCCGGCAGGAGATCGGCTCCATCATCGTGGTGAGCACGGGCTGCTCGCCGGATCCCGAAACATAGAGGCCCGTGAGGCTCTTGTGGGACGCCGCCCCGGAGTAGCGCATGGTGAGCCGCTGGCCCCCAGCGTCCCCGGATCGAACGGTCAGCAAGTGGCGTTGGGGATCGTGCGCAAACGGAACCGCCCGACCGTCCAGGGTCACGCCAGCGACGGTGAGGTCCTCGCAGTCGAGTTCGACCGTCCCCCGAAGGTCCGAGGCGACCAGGGTCACCTCTCCCCGAAACGTGCCCACGGGGTAGTCGACGTCCAGGTCGAGGATGTACTCGAGCGCCTTCACGAAGGACCGACGGGGCGCGTGGTCTTGAATCTGATGCCCGTCCACGCCAGACCCGACGGGGGCGCGGTCGAGCCCGGTCCCGGTTCAGCGCAGCCGGTGGTGCGGATGGGGCCGCTGGTCGCCCAGGGGGCTTCCCGATAGACCGAGCCAAGGCAGGCGCGTCCCGAAGGTCTCACCGGAGGCCAACCCGTCGTCGGGGCCCCCGCGTTCGATGGCCACCCGGGCCTCTTGCCAGGGGAGGTCGGCTCGCCCGTCGACCCGGTACACCCGGTCGAACGGGGCCCGGAGGACGTTCGTGGGGTTCCCCCGGAAGGTGACGAGGAGCGTGACACCCTCCCGATGGAGGGTCTCGTGGGTCTCGATGGGCCCGAGGGAACGATCGACGGAGATCCCCGGGAGGGCGTCCACGTTGGTGAGGACCAGCACCGCCCGGGCGTTCGCGGAGACCGTGCGGGCG
>Ga0187862_10001505_pt1 | contig 24515 bp, 28 predicted proteins | sample June2016WEW_10_1_FD_133003 | JGI IMG/M metagenome (GOLD analysis project Ga0187862, IMG submission 133003) | Peatland microbial communities from SPRUCE experiment site at the Marcell Experimental Forest, Minnesota, USA - June2016WEW_10_150 | ecosystem: Environmental > Terrestrial > Soil >...
CAGCTCCGGGTCGTGGATGCGCTGGCCGCCGCCGATGATTTCCCCGTAGCCCTCGGGCGCGAGCACGTCCACCCCCAGCACCAGGTCCGGCCGCTCGGGGTCCGGCTGGAAATAAAACGCTTTGAACGATGCCGGAAAGCGGTCCACCATGATGGGCCGCTCGCGGTCCTCCGTGAGCAGCGTCTCGTCGGTGCCGCCGAAATCGCCGCCCCACTGGATCTCGCTGCCCTTCGATTGCAAGATCCCGATGGCGTCGTCGTAGCTCATCCGCGGAAACGGCGCCTGGATGGCTTCCAGTTTCGTGACGTCGCGCTCCAGCCGCTTCAGCTCCTCGCGCCGGTTTTCGAGCACCCGCCCGACAATGAAGACGAGCAGTTCCTCCGCCACGCGCTTCACATCTTCCAGCGTGGCGTAGGCCATCTCCGGCTCTACCATCCAGAATTCCGTGAGGTGGCGCCGCGTCTTGGATTTTTCGGCGCGGAAGGTCGGTCCAAAGCAGTAGACCTTGCCGAAGGCCATGGCAGTGGCTTCGTTATAGAGCTGGCCGGATTGCGTGAGGAAGGCTTTGTCGTCCTCGAAGTAATCCACTTGGAACAGCGTGGTGGTTCCCTCGCACGCCGCCGGCGTGAAAATGGGGGTGTCCACCAGGGTGAAGCCGTGCGAGTCGAAATAGTCGCGCACCGCCTTGATTACCTCGTGGCGCACGCGGATTATGGCGTGCTGGCGCTGGCTGCGCAGCCACAGGTGGCGATGGTCCATCAGAAACTCGGTGCCATGTTCCTTGGGCGTGATGGGATACGGGTCGCTTTCCGGCACGCGCTGCACCACTTCCAGGTTTTCCAGGTCCATCTCGAAACCCCCGGGCGCGCGCTCGTCGGCGCGGATCTTGCCGGTGACGATGATGGAGGATTCCTGGGTCAGGTTCTTGACCGTCTCGAACAATTCCTCCGGCAGGGCGGCCTTCATTGCTACGCATTGCATCAGGCCATAGCCGTCGCGAAGGATGGGGAACGCGATCTTCCCGGAGCGGCGCAGGTTGTACAGCCAGCCGGCTATCTGGACGCTTTCGCCGGCGTGTTGAGCGGCTTCGGCGATGGTGATTCGCGGAATCGTGTTCATTGGTTTTCCAGCCGGTCGAACACTTCCTTCACGCTCTCGAGCGGACGCGCCATCTCGGGCTTTTCTTTGAGCTCCAGCAGCAGCGGGTACTGCGCTTCGCGGCTGCGCAGCAGTCGCATGGTGTTCTTCCAGTCGATGGAGCCGCCTTCCGACAGGAAGGGAAACAGGTGGCTGTCTTCCTTTCCGCCATTGTCGTGCACGTGCGTGGAACGAATGCGGTCCTTCATGAGGTTGAAAGCCTTCTCGATTCCTTCGTTCATGTGCGCGTGGCCCACGTCGAAGGCGTAATTCAACCCGATGTGGGTCAGCTCCTCGAATTGCAGAAGGCGCGCGGCGCTGGCCAGTTCGTTGGGAGTGTTCTCCAGCAAAATTTCCACCCCGCGCTGCCGGGCGAAGAGGTTCAGCTCCTCCAGCGCGGCGAAGGCCGCGTCGAACTTGCGCAGGTCGAACTCCTCGCCGGCCACTCCGATGTGCTGGATCAGGTAGCGGAAGGGAACTACTTCGGCGATATCCAGGGCGCGCTTGATCTCATCCACCATCTCCAGGCGCCGCCCCTTCACCGGCTCGGTGATGGTGATGACCGCGTGCGGGCCGGAGCGGCCCCAGATTTCGTCGTTGTACATGGGCGCGTGCAGCGAGTGCAGCTTGATCTGGGAGTCCCGAAACCAGTAGCCCAGTTCCGCCACTTGCGCCTTCTCGCGGTAATCCAGGTGCTGGCGCGCGCAGAAGATCTCCACGGCGGGGATGCCCGCCTGCTCGATCCGGCTCAGCAGCGCGACCGTCAGGCGATGATTGACGAACAGATGCGTGGAGAGTGCGTGGTTCATTTCGTGGTCAGTATCCTTCCGCCGTGCCCTCGGTGCGCGGATCGGGCGCGCCTTCGAGGTACCCGTTGTCGAACCCGATGGCCGCCACCTCGCCCTGCGCGCTCTCGAGCTTCACCGTGTAGCCGCGTTTTTCCAGCAGCGCGATGGTGTCCGGCGAGTAGCCCGGCTCCATGCGCAGCTCGTCCGGCACCCACTGGTGATGGAAGCGCGGCCAGTTCACCGCGTCTTGCACGTTCATACCGAAATCCAGCACGTTGACGATCGCTTCGAGCACCGTGTTGATGATGGTCGGTCCGCCCGGCGATCCCAGCGCCAGGTACGGCTTGCCGTCGCGCAGCACGATGGTCGGGGTCATCGAGGAGAGCGGCGTCTTGCCCGGCTGGATGGCGTTGGCTTCGCCCTGAATCAGCCCGTACATGTTGGCCCCGCCGGGCTTGGGCGCGAAATCGTCCATTTCATTATTCAGCAGGAACCCCAGGCCCGCGGGCGTCACTTTGCAGCCGTAGCCGCCGTTCAGCGTGTAGGTCACCGCCGCGATATTGCCCGCGCCGTCGGCAATCGTGTAATGCGTGGTTTCGGCCGATTCGCGCCCCGTGAACACCCCCGCGTGGACCTGGCTGCTGGGCGTGGCGCGTTGCGGATCGATGGATTCCCGCAGCTTCAGAATGTAGTTCGGATCGAGCAGCCCGCGGAGAGGCACCTTCACGAAATCGGCATCGCCCAGGTGCTCCGCGCGATCGGCGAAATAGCGGCGCATGGCTTCCGCCATGTAATGGACCGCAGTGGCGGAGCCCGCGCCGGCCTTCTCGTACTCCGTGCCTTCCAGCACGCCCAGCATCTGGAGAATGCCCACCCCGCCGGAGCTGGGCGGCGGCAGCGTCACAATCGAGTAGCCGCGGTAGCTGCCGGTGAGCGGTGGGCGCTCCTTGACGGTGTAATGCTTCAAATCGGCCGCGGTGATAAGCCCGCCGTGCTCCGCCATGTCCCTGGCCAGCAGGCGCGCCGTCTCGCCTTCATAGAAATCCTTCGCGCCCAGCCGCGCGATACGCTCTAGCGTGCGCCCCAGCTCCGGCTGGACGAAGGTCTCGCCCGCCTCGTAATGCTTGCCGTCTCTCAGAAAAATGCGTTTCGATTCGGGAAAGCGGCCCAATCCTCGCGCGTTCGACCGCAGCGACTGCGCCATCCCGTACGAAACCGGGAATCCCTTGGATGCCAGTTCGATGGCCGGGCGCAGCATCTCCGCCCATGGCTTCGTTCCGTACTTTTCCAAGGCGTACTCGAGACCGCGCACCGTCCCCGGCACGCCCGATGCGCGGTAGCCGATGGTGCTGTCCTCGGTGGCTTTGCCCGCGGCGTCCAGGTACATGTTGCGCGAGGCCGCTTGGGGCGCGCGCTCGCGGAAATCGATGAAGGTGGCGCGTCCATCGGCCAAACGCACCAGCATGAAGCCGCCTCCTCCAATATTTCCGGCCGTGGGATGGGTCACCGCCAGGGCGAACCCCACGGCCACCGCGGCATCAACCGCATTGCCGCCGGCTCGCAGAACCTCGACGCCGGCCTCGGTGGCGTGGCGTTCCCGCGTGACCACCATGGCGTGCCGCGCGCGCACCGGTTGCGCGGCCCGGCCCAAGGGGCACCCCGGCAAGCCAGCCGCCATCAACAGCCATGGTAGTAAACGGCCCACAAATCTCGATTTTACTGTACTCTCAGCCTTGCGAACGGCGTCTCCGCCACTCGAAGAGCATCACACCCGCCGCCACCGACACATTCAGCGAAGAAATCCGGCCCGCCATGGGGATGCGCACCAGCGCGTCGCAGTGCTTCCGCACCTGCTCGTGCAGGCCTTTGCCCTCGCCGCCCAGCACCACCGCCGCCGGCGACGCGTACTCCACCTGGTCGTACGTCTCGGCGCCGCACTCGTCCAGGCCGTAGATCCAATAGCCGCGCTGTTTGAGCTCTTCGAGCGCCCGGTTGATATTGGTGACGCGCACCACCGGCAGGTGTTCGAGCGCGCCGGCCGCGGCCTTGGCCACCACGTCGGTTACGCCGGCCGCGCGCCGCTCCGGAATCACCACCGCACCCGCGCCCGCGGCGTGGGCCGTCCGAATGATGGCGCCCAGGTTGTGCGGATCTTCGACGCCGTCGAGCACCACCAGCATTTCGCATGGGGCCACGCCGTCGAGGTCGGCATACCGCTGAGCGGCGCCCATGGCTACCACTCCCTGGTGCGCCGAAGTGCCGGCCAGGCGGTCGAGCGCCGCGCGCCGCTCAAAGCGCACCGGTATCGAAGCGCTCCTCGCCAGATCGATGATTTCCTGCAACCGCGGCCCGCCGGCGCCTTGCGCCACCAGCAGGCGCTCCAGCGGGTGCTTGGCCCGCAGAGCCTCCGCCACGGGATGTATGCCGCTCAATATCGCCATTTCGATCAATCCAGCTCCTGGTTGGCCCGGAGGAACTCCATATCGCCCTCCACGAAATCGAATTCGGCGAGCTTCGCGGCGGGCTCCCAGCGCATTTCGTGGAATACCACGTTGCGCGGTTCACCGCCGAACTCTGTCACGCGAAAGAAGATCAGCGCTATGGTATCTTTGCCCGGATAGGTGTACTGGTAGCGCATGATTTCCTCGCCCACCGCGCCCACAATGCCGAGTTCCTCTTCGAGTTCCCGCGCCAGCGCCTGCATGGGCGTTTCACCGGGCTCCACTTTGCCTCCCGGGAATTCCCATTGGAGCGGGTGAGACTGCTCGGCCTTCCTGCGGCAGATCAGAATCCGCCCCCGGCGCTCAATGATCGCCGCCACCACCTGAACCATGCCAATATTGGAGCATAAATGTATCCTGCGCGCCTGATCGAACACTTTCAGAATCCGCGCAACGTAGGCGAACTCGCGCCGCCGGCGGTGATGGTGGAGGTGTCCAATCCGGCCTGCGGCGACATTCTGCGTCTCTCCGCGCGGTTCGAGGCCGATGTGGCGGTTGAGGTGCGCTACAAGGTCCGCGGCTGCACGGCGTCGATCGCCGCCGGCTCCGCGCTCACGGAGTGGATCCAAGGCAAGACACGTGCCCAGATTGCGACGTTCCATCCGGCCATCGTAGACCAGGCTGTGGGCGGTTTGGCCGCCGAATCCAAGCACGCTGCCGCGCTCTGTGCCGATGGCGTGAAGTTGTTGTTGGAGCAAAGCCGAAGGGTGGCCTAGATTCCGAACGCCTCGAAGCGCAACCGCTCGATCTCCGCCGCCAGGGCGGCCAGCGACGCGCGGCACTCCGGGAACTCGTGGTCGGCCGCTTTGCGCTCGATCTGCTGGAGCACCGCGGCGGCCGCATTGGCCCCCACGTTGGCGCAGGCGCCCTTGGAATAGTGCGCCAGCCGCATGCACTTTTGCGGATCTTCCGCGCGAATTGCAGATTCCAGCACGGGCATCTGCCGCGAGGTATCCTCAATCAACGCGGCCACAATCTCGCGCATGAGATCTTCGTCATCCAGGGTGATATCGCGGAGTTGCGCCCGGTCCAATACGATAGTTGCGTCGGGAACCTGCACAACTTGATTGTCCCAGCGCCAGGGCGATCATGGAATCGGCGGAAAACCTTAGAACGGCCCATCAAGTGGCTTATCGCGGCCGCGCGGCGCCGAACGTGAAGGACGTCCCGGCCGCATGGAGCTTGGAATCCAGGACCACGCCGGCCATGAATCCCGGGGCCAGCGGGGTGCCGAAGCGCATATCGAGCACCTCCACCCGCTGACCGTTCTCGGGTTCCGGAACCGGCACGATCCGCCACAGCGGAAACTGTGAGAACCGCAGGAACTCCTGGATTGCGACCGTGCGGCGCGCGGCCTCCAGGGCGGGATTAGGATCGGGTTTGTGGAACACCATGCCGCGCGTGGGGTCGTACTCGCGCGCCAGGTCCACGTCTTCCACCTCGTAAAAATCGCTGGTTTCCACCAGGCCCCGCCAGTGCAACGGGTTGGCGGGGTAGGGAAGAGCCGCAACGCGCAGGGGGATGGATTCCCCATAGAGGCGCGAATCCAGCACCGCCGTGGCCCGCGCATGCAGAACGCCGCGGCCGCAGTTGTACAACAACAGGAAAGCCAGCGCGAAAATGGCAAACCCGCGGCCAGGATTCTTTTCGCGCACCGTTCCCGAGCTGACCTCCGAGCCGACCAGGCGGGCCACAAATGGTCCCGCGATGCCCAGCAGACAGACGCCCCAGATCCAAATGTCGATCACGCTGGTGAGGTCCAGCCGCAGCCATTCCCCGGAAAAGGGCAGCCAGAGGCGGATGCCGTAGATGTTGGTGAGGTCGAGCAGCAGGTGCGAAGCCACGGCGATCAGCGCCGCGAAAAATGCCCCCAGCCAATGGACCGGCTTTCGGCTTGCCACCCTCACCACCAGCACCGGCAGGAGGGCCATCACCGGCATGGCCGCCAGCGAGTGCGTCAGGTGCCGATGGTAATGCAGGTAGTTTAGCCGCCCTCCCAACGCGCTCAGGATGTCGATATCGGGGGCGTTGGCCGCCAGCAGCAGAATCGGCAAGGCTCGCGGGGTCCAGCGTCCCAGGCCGACCCGGCTCAGGAACAGGCCGGTCGCCGTATGGGTAAGGGTATCCATTCCGTGGTGCCGGACTATCTATTGTAAGGGGAAACCGGACCCCGGCGGCTGCGGCCCGCGGGAAATAACCGGCTACGCGGATAGCGGCAGCTCAACCCGCTCCACGGGGCGCGGTTGGAATTGTACTGCCAGCGAAGAACGGCCGGGCTCCTTACGGATCATGCCGCCAAAGTATTCACTCAGCGGGTAGAGCGCGTAAGGCTCGAGTTCGGCGAAGACGCGCCCCAGTCTCTGCTCGATCCGGTAGATAGAATGAAAGAAGGCGCCGCGATCCATCTGGAGTTGGCGGCAACAGAGTTTCCAGTCCGCCCCCAGGACAAAGTGAAACCGGAAAATCCGGTGTTCGTAATCGTCCAGCACCCGGCGGCTGACGAGGCAAAAGTCGGCAAGGTACTCTTCCCGCTTGCGCGAATAGGTCCGCCGGCCATCGCGGCCGCGGCAGAACTCCAGGGAAACCGTCCCGATGTGATCCGCTTCAGCGGCGAACTCCCGAAAACGGTTGAAACACGTGCGAAAAACCGCACGAAATACGCAATTGCAAGGCGCTTCCCTTCCGTTATGGACAAGGCGCATACCGAGGCCCTGGCAATGCGTGCATGACGCCTTTGCCAGCCCTATCGAGTTCGATCTGGTCCACTGCATGGTGAGAATGTCCTCCTGTGGCGCCTGCCTTTGTAAAATGGCGTCGGCGCCAACAGCTTTTTCAAATCTAACGCCAGATAAAAAAACGTCAAGTATTTCTATTAGGATTTTTTTGAAATACATAGGGAAACTGTACTAAGTAAAACTCGTATAACCTTGTTTCTAGAAGAGGTATATAAGCTAAATCTGAGATAATCAAATCTATGCATTACCCGAATTCTAATTCTGGTACAATACGTTCTAGTACCCCTCTATTTCCCAAAGAAATAGGGTTGACGGGACTTAGTGGTGTGAACTTTCACCAACAGCAGCGGCGACTCATCGCCCACCTTCGCGAGCTGGTTCGTAACGGGGATGCCACCGAGCGGAGTCTCGCCCGGCTGACCGGCGTTTCGCAGCCTCACATGCACAATGTGCTCAAGGGCAAGCGGCTTCTCTCATTGGAAATGGCGGATCAGGTTCTGGCCCAACTGCATCTCGACCTGCTGGATTTCATCGAACCGGGGGAACTGCTGGAGTGGCAGCGGCACCGTTGAGTTTTTCAACAGCGTGAACCCCATAAGCCGGGCCGTGCCCAGAGGGCGCCCCCAATCGGACGCAGATTGCCAATCTGCCCTACCGCTCCGGCAGTATGCTGGAATTGAGTACGGGAGGCATTGGAATTGAGCCGGTTGGCAAGTCGGGAGCAGGTTCGGGACGCCCGGTTCAAGCGGCTGGCGAAGAGCATCGATGCGTTGGTGGAGAAGGACGAGAGCCTTCTGCGGCGCGCCGGCGAAGTAGCCGCGCTCCGCAGGACCGCGGCCGCCGGCCTGCATGCTATCTGCGCCGGTTTTGTGGACTCTCTCAACCATTTGCTTTCCCGCTGCGAACTGGTGCTCGATCCGCCGGAATTCTCCCCGGACGCCTATCGGGAAGATGTCAAGAACCTGTTCCAAATCAACGTCCAAGGGAGAATTCTTCAAGTTGAGTTTGAGGCCGCGCCGGAGCTGATCTCCACCGAGGACTTGCGCATTCCATACACCCTCCAGGGTGCGATCCGCGCGTTCAACCAGGAACTGCTGGATCGGAGCCTCATCGAAGAGCAACTCCTCTTCTATACCGTGGAAAAGGATAAAAAGATGTGGCGCTTCTTCGATACGCGCACCTACCACTCCGGCCCATTCGACCAGGAATACCTCATTTCCCTGATGGAGCAGTTGATCTGACGCGCGGCCGCCCCCAGGCTCCTCGTCCTCTGAAATAGTTGAGGCAATCTCGCCTGCTGGAACATCCAATCGGCAACGCATATGCCCAAAAGGAGGGTGTCTGGTGAGTTCAAGAAATGATCCCCAATCCCCCGCTAAGCCGAAGTCCAGGTTCTCCCGCCGCGGATTTATCCGCGGCGTGAGCCTTGGCGGCGGCGCGGTGGGAACGGGCCTGCTGGAACGAGAGGCGGCCGCAGCGCCGGCCCCGGCCAATGTGGCTGGACCCGGGCCGGCGCCGATTACGCTTACGATCAACGGAAAACCTGTCAATGTGACGGTCGAGCCGCGCGTGACGCTGCTCGATGCCATGCGCAATTATCTGAACCTGACCGGCGCAAAAAGAGTCTGCGACCGCGGCGCCTGCGGAGCCTGCACCGTCATCCTGGCGGGCAAGACGGTCTACAGTTGCAGCGTCCTGGCCATCGATGCGCAGGGCAAGAATATCGAGACCATCGAAGGTCTTGCCACCGGGAACAATCTGCATCCGGTTTCCGCTGCTTTCGTCAACCATGACGCGCAGCAGTGCGGATACTGTACTGCCGGATTCGTCATGGCGGTCAAGGGCTTCATCGACAAGCATCCCAACCCCACCATAGAGGACGTCAAGCACGGGCTGGGCGGCAACCTGTGCCGCTGCGGCACCTACATGGGGATCCGCCAGGCGGCGCTTGAGGCCGCCAAGGAAATGAAGGGAGGAAAGAATGGCTAACACTCCGGACTATAGCTGGCCGCCGATGGAGATGCGCAAGGTCATCGGCAAGCCCTATAAGCGCCTGGACGGGCCGCAAAAAGCCAGCGGGCGCGCCAAGTACTGCTCGGATCTCAGGCCCAAGGATCTGCTCTTCGGGGTGTACCTGACCAGCCCGCACGCCCATGCGCGCGTCACCAGCATCGACACCAGCGCGGCGGAGAAGACCGCCGGCGTAAAAGCGGTGCACGTGGTTTCCCCCGCGGGAACCGAGGTCCAGTGGGCGGGGACGGAAATCGCCGCGGTGGCGGCCACCACCGAAGAGACGGCCCGCGACGCCGTGCGCAAAATCAAGGTGGATTATGAAGTGCTGCCGCACCTGGTCAAGGACGAGGACCTGAGCAAGGCTGGGGCGCGCGCCAAAGCCGCGGGCGAGAAACTGGTGGGCGATCCGGACAAGGCGTTCCAGGAGGCGGAAGCGGTTTCCGAGGGGCAGTACGGCATTCCAGTGGTTACCCACTGCTGCCTGGAGTCGCACGGGCAGATCATCCAGTGGCAAGGCGACCAGGTCAACGTGTGGCCCTCGACGCAGGACATCACGCACTATGCCGGCTCGCTGGCGCCGAACCTCAAGGTGCCGATTGCCAATATCCACGTCAAGCAGGACCACATTGGCGGCGGATTCGGCAGCAAATTCGCGCCGGATTCCTGGGGCCAGGTGGGCGCCTTCCTCTCCCAGAAGGCCGGTGGCAGTCCGGTGATGTTGTTCCTGGACCGCGCCAGCGAACAGACGATTGCGGGCAACCGTCCTTCGGCGTACGCCAAGATCAAGATCGCGGGCAAGAAGGATGGCACCGTCACCGCGTGGCAATCGGAGTCGTGGGCCACGGGCGGTTTTACCGGCGGCGGATCGCCACCCCTCCCATATATCATCGACACCATTCCGAATCAGCGGCTCCACCACACGGCCGTTTCGGTGAATGCCGGTCCTAACCGTGCGTGGCGGGCGCCGAACAACCAGCAAGCCTCCTACCTGACGTGCAGCGCGCTGGAGGACTTCGCGGCCAAGATCGGGATGGACCCGGTGGAAGTGTTCAACAAGAATGTCGCCTACGCCCCTAGCTCGCGCGTGGAGACATACCGGTACCAGTTGCAGAAGGCCGCCGAGATCGCGGATTGGAAGAAGCTGTGGCATCCACGCGGGCAGGGCGGCTCCGGCACGGTGAAACGCGGTCTGGGCCTAGGCTTCAGCGCATGGGGCGGCGGAGGACACCAGAGCCAGTGCCGCACCACCATCCACGCGGATGGCTCGGTGCTGGTGGAACTCGGCACGCAGGACTTGGGCACGGGAACGCGCACCATCATCACCCAGGTGGCGGCCGAGACCCTGGGGCTGCCGATGGGCGCGATCAAGCTGGCGATCGGGTCGAACGACCTGCCGCCGGACAGCGCCTCGGGCGGCTCGACCACCGTGGGTGGCGTTTCGTCTTCGACGCGCAAGGCGGCGGTCAACGCGCTCGCCAAGCTGTTCGAGGCGGCCGCGCCGGCGCTGGGCGCACAGCCCGACCAGTTGGAGGCGATGGACGGCCACATTTGCGTGAAGGACAATCCCGATAAGAGCCTCACCTGGCAGGCCGCTTGCCGCAAGCTGGGGGTCGGCAAAATCTCCGAAATGGGCGATAACAACCAGCGCAATCCCATGGGCCTCAACAGCTCGGGCGCGGCCGGCATTCAGATTGCCGACGTCTCGGTGGATACAGAGACGGGGCTGGTCAGGATGAATCGCTACGTGGCCGTGCAGGATTGCGGCCTGGTGATCAACCCACGGCTGGCGGAAAGCGTGATCTACGGCGCCGTCATCATGGGGATCGGCACGGCTCTTTTCGAAGAGCGCTTCATGGACGAGCAGACCGGCCGCATGTTGAACCCCGACATGGAGTTCTACAAGCTGGCCGGCATCGACGATATCGGCGAGATCATCGTGCACCTGGATATCCGGCCGGAAAACGACAAGCGCGGCGTCATCGGCCTGGGTGAGCCGCCGGCTGTCGCCATTTGCGCGGCGGTTGGAAATGCGGTAGCCAACGCGATTGGAGTGCGGGTTCCCAACATCCCCATGACTCCGGATCACGTGCTGGCCGCGCTGGAAGGGAGGAACGCATAATGCAGTCCTTTGAATTTGCCAATCCGGCGACCGTGCAGGAAGCCGTGGGCCTGCTGGCCCCCCGCTGGGGACAGGCCGATATACTGGCCGGCGGTACGGACCTCCTCAGCCTCATGAAGGAGTACCTGCACACGCCCAAGCGCGTGGTGAACATCAAGAACATCAAAGAACTGGAGGGCATCCAGAAGACCGACGCCGGGTTGCGCATCGGCGCACTGGCGACCATGGAAGAGCTGGCCACCAATGCCGATGTCCGCGCCGGGTACAAATCGCTGGCCGACGCGGCGGCCGGCATTCCCAGCCCGCAGATCCGCCACATGGGCACGGTGGGCGGCGACCTGTGCCAGCGGCCCCGCTGCTGGTATTACCGGCAAGGCTTCGGGTTGCTGGCGATGCAGGAGGGCAAGCCGCTGGTGCCGGATGGCGAGAACAAGTACCACGCCATCTTCGGCGGCGGGCCGGCTTATTTCGTGAGCCCGTCGAGCCTCGGGCCGGCGCTGGTGGCGCTGGGCGCAAGGGTGAAACTGGTTTCGGCGAAGGGCAGCCGCGAGGTTGCGGCGGCCAAATTCTTCGTCGCGCCCAAGGACGAAAACACGCGCGAGATCGCGCTTCTTCCGAACGAGATTCTCACTGAGATCCTGGTTCCGGCTGGCGCCGTGCGCAGCGCCACTTACGAGGTGCGGCAGAAAGAAGCGCTGGATTGGCCTCTGGCGGCCGCGTCGGTGGTTTTGCACATGCGCGGCAATACGGTGGCCACGGCGAAGGTGGTGCTGGGACACGTGGCGCCCACGCCTTGGGAAGCCGCCGAAGCCGGGAAGGCGCTGGCGGGCAAGACTATTACGGTGGAATCCGCCGAAGAGGCCGGAAAGGCCGCCGTCTCAGGCGCCCAGCCGCTCAGCCAGAACGCCTACAAGGTGCAACTGGCGAAAGTGGCCGTGAAGCGGGCGCTGCTGGATGCGGCAAAGGTGAAGGCATAACGTATGATGGAACGTTCCGGTTTGACCAACATTGAAAATGACCGCTGCGAGAAGCTGCGCTGGAAGGGCATGTTCATCGAAGCCGAGTGGGATCCGACGATCCAGCACAGCAACGATGGCGCCTTCTGGTGCCAGCACACATTCAATTGCCTGGGTCCGGACGGCCAGGCGGTCGGCGAGTTGGAGTGCGCTCCGGGCCGCGGGTGTTACGAAGCGTTGTAGAGATCCATGGGCCAGCCGCGTGCCCGGCCGTGAGAGGGAACCGGCTATATTGAAGTGTGGGGCAGACGCGGCGGCGCACGCTGGCTATTGGGCTGGCCTTCGTGCTGGCCATCGCGGGAACTTTCGTCTTCGCTTACAGGGCCGGCCGGCGGGCGCGGCATTTCCGCGCGGAAAATGAGCCCATCCGTGCGTGGATGTCGGTGCCCTTTATCGCCCATGCCCACCACCTCCCCGCCGCCGTGCTGTTTCAGGCCATTGGGGTTCACCCGCAGGAGCCGCGTGACCGGCGATCGGTTCGCCACATCGCTCACGATCTGAACCGCCCCGTTCCTGAACTGATAGACCGACTGCAGCGCGCCATCGATGCCGCCGCGCAACCACCCGGCGGCCACCCGCGATGAACGATCAGCTCCTGGCGGCGGTTTCACAGTACGGCGCTCCGGCGCTTTTCGGAATCGTGACCATTGCGGCTATCGGAGTGCCGCTGCCCATCACGCTGCTTCTGATTATCGCGGGCTCGATGGTTTCGCAAGGCGCCATGAGCCTCTGGTGGACTATTGGCGCGGCCGGCGCCGGTTCCATCCTCGGCGATCAGGCCGGCTACGCCATCGGCAGATGGGGCGGGCCCGCGGTCGTGACAAAGCTCAGCGGCCTGTTCGGAAAGCGCGCCAGCCTGCCGGCGGTGGAAGCCAAAGCGAAAGCCTGGGGCGGCCCCGGCATCTATATCACCCGTTGGCTGCTCACTCCCCTGGGACCATGGGTCAACCTGGCCAGCGGCACGGCCGGCTACCCATGGCATCGGTTCCTCTTCTGGGACGCGCTAGGCGAGATCACAGGGGCGGCCGTCTATATCGGGTTAGGGCGGTTCTTCAGCGATCGCGTGATGTCGCTATACGCAGTTCTGGGCGACCTGACCTGGGCGATTGCGGCATTGCTGGCGGCCATCATTCTCGGATGGCAGCTGGCGGCGCATCTGCGCCGGGCTGGGGACCGGTAAGGGCGGCGTGGGGACCCACCACCGCAAGTCCTTGACGGATCTCTACGGAGCGGAGGTTGGCGGTGAAATCCGGGACCGATTCACCGTTCACTACACACCGACGCACGGAAGTTGGCTCAATCAGGCGGAAATCGAAATTGGGATGTTCTCGCGTCAATGCCTCGGGAGCAGGAGAATTCCGGACCTTCCGACTCTTCGCCGGGAGAGCCGGGCTTGGAATCGCCGCGTGAATCGCGCTCGTATCAAGATCAACTGGAAACTCGATCGCAAAGCTGCCCGTCGCAAGTTCGGCTACAACAAGACTATTTTAAGCGGTCAGAGACCTAATGGCCTGTTTGGGCTGCAATCTCCAACCGAGAACCCCTGAGATGCTCTGGTGCCAGCGGTGAGAGGCGATCATGGACGGCGGAGAGTTCATCCACCCCCACGGATTGCAAGTGAACTTCCGTGGTCTTCACCGAGGCGTGTCCGAGTAAACGGGAGAGGTAGTAGAGATTCCCGCCATTGCGGAGGTAGCTCACAGCGAACGAATGGCGCAGTGTGTGGGGGCTGAACCTCACCCCCGTAATCCCGACTTGCCTCCCAATGGCCTTCAAGTCCCGTTCAAAATTCCTTACCGTGAGGCTGGTTCCATTGCGGGTTCCAAACATCAGCCGCCCAGGTGCCGATGCTTGCCGCCCTTCCCCTTGACCTTCACGATGAGGTTCTCAGAATCACAATTCTCGAACGGCAGGGTGAGGAGTTCGCTGATTCGATACCCGCCGTCCAGGATAAGCAATGCCGCCGTGTGAGTGCGGGTTTGGTTGATGCCTTTCGGCTTGAAGGACACCAGCCGTTTGATTTGCTCTGGGGCGAGAGTGGCCAAAACCTTCCGCTCTTCCTTCAGGCGTGGGATCTTGATGCCAGCCCCTCTCCAGTTCAGGAAGGCGTTGATGCAGCGCAGCCAGGAGTTGACGATTCCATGATTCGCTGCTTGAGGCCGGTTTCGGATTCAAGCGCACCTTCGAAAGCTTTGAAGGCGCCGCCGTACCATGCTAGAGTTTTGGGAGTGACGTTCTTGAGATACTTCCGTTCCTGTACGAACGCAGAGACAGTACCTCTAATCAAGGCCTCATTTTCGCAAGTTATTGAAAACATGGGTGGTTAGCTCAGTCGGTTAGAGCGCCTGCCTTACAAGCAGGAGGTCCGCGGTTCGAGCCCGCGACCGCCCACCATAAGATTCAAGGGGATGATTATAGGTCTGGGGGAATTTGGGAGCAATTTTCGCGTCCCATTCCGGTTCCGAAACGCCGCAGCCATTTCAAAAAAGGGGGGCATACCCGTCTCTCGGAAGCCCCCGGTCAGACCTCCGGGGCCGGAGTTAGCCCCCAAAATCAGCCCGTCGCTGAGCTGGCTCTTACATTGGCAGCAGAGTTGCACCCATCTTTATCGAACATCCGCTCGGCGCGGTTGTTCAACTTCTGTGACGGAGAGGAGAGAAACTCATGGTAGCGCCCAGATCGAACATTCGCTCCCTTTTGATGACGCTGGCGCTCGGCTCAGCGGCGCTCGCCGGCGGCTGCGCGGTTCACGCCGGCGTCGGCTACCGGGTCTACGATCCCTACTATTCGGATTACCACGTGTGGGATCAGCCGGAAATCGGATATTACAACCGGTGGATTGGCGAGACCCATCGTCCCAACGTGGAATACCGGAAGCTCAAGCGGGGGGATCAGGTTGAATACTGGAAGTGGCGGCACGCCCAGCCGGACCGTCGCTAAAGCCCCGCCAAGGAGGAGCCTTTTGATCGGCATGATGATGCCGCAATGAGGTCGTTGCCAGCGATCCGAATCATGGCAAAGCTATGTGCGATAAGCCTCCGGCCGCCGCTTGCACGTTGGAAGTTTGGGCGATGCGACGAAGTCACGCAAGAGCCGCCAACCGTGAATCCCGGCCCCAGCCGACGGTTAGCCAATGGGGCGCGCGACGGGATTGTGGACGCTCAGACGGCGTGTGAGCGGGATTCCCAGTAATCTTCGAATCGGCTGTTGCGGTAGGAGCACCGCAGCGCGATGATCGCGTTGGCGCCGCGGACGGTCCAGAACATGCCGGAGCGTTTGCGACGAGAGGCGATCACGGTCTTGCAACCCGCTTCCACGACTCCGGAGCCGACCAAGAGACCTTGCGCACGGAAAGCCGGGTAGCGCATACGCTCGGCGTTGCGCTCGCAGTAGTCGGCACCAAAGCCTCGATCTGGCCGCGGTTGAGGCGGTCGAGGACGCGCACCGTCCAACGTTTGCGGTCTGGTTCGTGGTTGGGAAACAGCTTGGCCGAAAGCTCCCTTTCTTCCTGGCCCGGCTCCAACCGCGGCGCCAAGCTTCGGTGTAGAGCCGCAAGCCGAACTCCTCGGCAGTTTCGATGGCGGCGGTGTAGGTGGTGGAGTTTTCGTCGCGGATGGGTCGGCCCTCCTGGTCGGTGGTGGTCTGAGTGAAGACGCAACCGAGCTTGGCTTCGCGCGTGCGCGCTGGTGGGCCCTCAACTTTGCCCGCTCGGCCTTCGGTCTCCGACTTCACCACCGGCGCGCCGGTGCCATCCATTTCGATATAGAAGACTGGCGCGACCGGGGCACACCGCGGGCAGTTCCAGTTGTTTGGCGCGGCCAATCTCCTGTTGTTCGGGGGCGGCAATGTCGGCACCGATGGCTTCCGCATGGCGCTCCACAGCCTTGGCCGTGACCTCGATACCCGCCAGCCAGTCGAGTTGCTTTCGGCCCGTATCGAAGCTGGTTTCCGCCCCCACCAGCGCCATCATGCGGCGCCCACCGGGCGAACACTCCGTGCCCTCCACGTCCCATTCGCGATCCCGCGGGCTCCATGGCGGCCCCGGCCCGGTGTAACCCAGCGCGCGTAGCCATTTCGACGGCTTCCAGATCCAGACCGGCGCTCTTCCGCTGTGCCGCCAACACTACTTGGAGAAGCGTCTGGACTTCCCGTGCGACTTCTTGATGAACCGCAGCAGCCGTTTTTTTTCCGCCTCGGTCCAACCCGCTGCATCGGGCTCGGCTGGCCGAGATCGGCAAATCTGCTCATTGACGGCCGTCAACCCGGCGTCCAGATTCTGAAACCGATGGAATTCCGCCACTTCCTGGGCTGCCTTGCGACAGGCGGACGGAGTGGCGAACGACTCAGCCACGCTCTTACCTTTGACCTTACGGAGCAGCCGCAACTGCGGGTGGCCCACACCACCCGGGCGGGCACACCTCCATTCTGAGTTACACATATACTCAGAATTCGGGCAATTCTGGCCTGTATCGCAAAACCTCCATTTCCTTGTCGCGCACCCGTTAACCGCCGCCTTGCGATCATTCGTGTCATAGCAGGCACCCCGGCTGTTTCAACGGACGGGATCTCGAATGCTTCACCAGACGCGCTTGACTTATGGACGCGGATTCCTCTTCAGCCGCCGTGAGTAGCGCGCCTGCCTTATCCAGGTAAGAACTGCCGGTAAGAAACTGCCGGCAGGAATTGTCGAACCCAGCCAAACGCTGCGTCGAAGAACTTATCCACCGCTCCGAACAGCCGGAGCGTAACTGTTCAGCTCGTCGTACAGTTTCCCCGCGACTTCAGGCGGTGCGACATGGCCGTGTAGTAGCTCTTGCTGAGTCACGCGACGCCCGTAGAGGGCCTCATTATCGTCGTTGTCGGCCCGCAGGCTCGCTCCATCCAGACTTACGCCAGCGAACACTCCTCGCGATCGCGACCAACTGAGGATTTCGGCGCGCATCAGCGCGTCGGTTTGCGCCTGGGCGTCGCGTCCCAGAGGACCCACCATCGCGGCCGCTTCACTGCCGATTGTGAACTTGTCTTTCATCAGCCGATTCTCTCCGCTCGCGTTCATGACCGCGAACACCACGTCCGTTTCGCCAAGGCCGATCTGCAATCCGATGTTTCCTCCTTCGATAACGATCGTCGAAGGAGCGCTCCATCCACTGCCCACGTCCGTCCTGCAGGTGATGATGCCCTTGCCGTACTTGGCTCCTACGATGAATCCGGCCCGCTTCAAGCTCGGCACGATTCCGACGCAGTGCGCCCTCTGCATGAGATCCCGCGGGATTCCCCTATCGGGAGATTGCATGATCTCACTCAACGCTTCAACCGACGAGTCGATTCTGTGAATTACATCACTCTGCGTACTGGCCAGCAACGAAGAACAGGCGGCGAATACCCCCACATAGACTGCTTTCATGGAATGATCTCCTTTCCCAGCTCTAAACTTGCAGTTTTGGTTCCAACAACGCCCACCGCCTGGAACCCGTCCTGCTTAGTGAGTGAACCAGCGCACAGAACGGGCGGGAGCGACTCAATGATCGTTCTTGGGGGCACTCTGGAAGCCTGTTTGCTTGGTAACCACCGGGAGGTACGGCATGACGAAGTGGCGCAGATCGATTAGCGCCGGGCTGGTATGCTGCCTGTATCATATTTCCCTGATTCAGGCTTTGACTGCAGCGCCGGCTTTCAATCCCGCTTCCATCAAACAGCAAGTCGAGGACTTCGGAGTGGGGGCCAAAGTAGGGATGAAACTCGCGGGGGGAGAAAGGCTGCGAGGTTCTATAGAAGCGGTTGACGAGCAGGGTTTCGTAGTGTCGGTTCGAAACGGGCCGTCGCAGCGGATCGCATACGACCAAGTAGCCCAAGTCAAGCTCAATCAGCGGGCATACCGCGCAAAGGACGAAACCGACCCTGCCGCGGCCAGGCGGGTCGTGGTTGGCTTAGGGGTTGGCAGGCACGCGGTGGTGAAGTTCAGCGGAAGGGAGTTGCACGGCAACATACAGTCCATCGACGAGACGCACTTCACGCTGATGCCGGACCATGAAACGGCGCCCGTTGAGATTCCTTTCGACCAAGTGCGCTATGTTGAGAAAAACATCACCTTGGGATCGACGATCGTTCTGGTGGTTCTGATCGTTGCGGCAGTCGTGGCAATCGGGGCAGTCCACTAAGAAGCCGACTTGAATTCTTCGCGCGATTGTGATGCGTGGGTTCAGAGTCCATGGGAGGCAAGCGTACCCGAAAGATCGGTGCCGCGGCCTGGGCCGAGGGCTACATCACCACCCTCAGTTTGATCCCATCATTCGGCGCTTAGGTCCTTCGCGCCTGAGCGTGCGATGATAAAAGCCGGGAGGGTTCGCAAATGACTCGAAGACTGGCTGCGATCGCCATCGCAACCTGCCTGCCGCTTGCGGCCAAACTGCCCAAGCCGGACATGCCCGTCATCACCACGGAGAGCATGGAGTTTGCTCCGGGCGGCACCATTCAGGTCAGTGACTCGGTGGGCGAACTGAATATCGAAGGCTGGGATCGCCCGGAAGTCGAAATTACCGTCACACGTTCCACCTATCGCACGGATACGCCCCAGGAGCGGGAGCGCGCCAAGCGCCAATTGAGCGCCATCAAGGTGACCGCCGAGCGCAAGAGCTCGACCGAACTCGTGATCCACACCGCCTTCCCGCCGCGCGGCTTCTGGGCTCGAGCGGCGCACCGCCGGCCAGACGTTCAACTGGACTACCGCATCCGCGTGCCACGCGATTCCAGGCTGGTTCTGCGCCACTCCAGCGGTGACGTTTTGGTTTACGATGTCGCCGGCGACATCGACGCCTCCGTGCGCACTGGCGACATCGTGATGCAACTGCCGGCCGCCGGGCAATACTCATTTGACGCCCGGTGCCGCTTCGGCGACGTCTACTCCGACTTCGCCGGGAAGTACCACATCGCTCACCTGGCAAGCGAACAGTTCGTTCAACAGGGACCGGCGCCGGCCAAACGGGTGTACTTGCGGGTGGGCCTCGGCGGCATCAAGATTCAAAAGATGGCTCCGACCACGCCGCAATCGCTCACCGCACCGGCGGCAGGAGACTAGCGCCGGCCTCGCCACTACTGGAATGCTGGAAGCGCCAAGTGCGCTATCCTGCTACATCATGCCTATTCGGATCGTTCAAGTCGATGCCTTCACCTACCGGCCCTTTACCGGCAATCCCGCGGCCGTTTGCGTGCTGCGGGAAGAGCCCCCCGAGAGGTGGATGCGCGATGTGGCGCGCGAGATGAATCTTTCGGAGACCGCCTTCCTGACGCCGCGCGATGGCGGCTACAACCTGCGCTGGTTCACGCCCGCGGTGGAGGTGGACCTGTGCGGCCATGCGACTGTGGCCAGCGCCCACGTGCTGTGGGAAGACGGTCACCTGCCGCCGGGCCGTCAGGCGCGGTTTCACACGCGCAGCGGACTGTTGCTGGCCGATCGCCGCGGGGAGTGGATCGAGCTGGATTTCCCGGCCACGGTTGCCACCCCCGCGGAAGCGCCGCCAGCTCTGCTTCCGGCCCTTGGGGTTCAAGCGCGGTTTGTGGCCCGCAACCAATTCGACTACCTGGTGGAGGTGGAGTCGGAAGAGAAGCTGCGCGCCATGACGCCGGATTTCACGGCCCTGCGGAAGCTGCCGGTGCGCGGTGTGATCGTGACCGCGCGGCCGTCCTCCACGGAGTTCGATTTCGTTTCGCGGTTCTTCGCCCCGGGGTCGGGAATAGACGAAGATCCGGTGACGGGGTCGTCCCACTGCGCTCTGGGGCCATACTGGGGCGAGCGGCTGGGCAAAAGCGATCTCACGGCCTATCAGGCCTCGGCGCGCGGCGGCGTGGTGCGGGTACGGCTCAATGGAGACCGCGTGATTCTGGGCGGCCAGGCCGTGACGGTGATGCGGGGGGAACTGGTTTAGACGGCACTGGTCGCCATAGGTCGGCGCCCGCGCTAACCCATCAGGTTAAATAAAGAACCGGAGGTGCTGCCCGTTTCTCCCGTGCCGAATAGAAGAGCTTGAGTCTCCGCCGATTGCATGGCTGTCTGTAAAGTACTGTTCGTGCTGGCATTGGAGCTATTCGAGATTCCGAACATCGCATCCACGTTCTCCAACTGCGTGGCCGCCATGCTCAGTTGAACGATGTCGGCGGTCGGGGCCTTCTCCAAAGCGGATGTCACCGCCGGCGACGACAACACCGGTGAATTGAGATTGGAAAGCATTTGCAGCACATCCGTTACACCAGCGTTGGCCGAAGAGACGGAACCCATTCTCTACACCTCCAAATCTCATATCGGCTGTAACGGCGATTATCTTTAGCCTTTCAGCCGGAAATGTTGTACATAATTGAATTGGCATTCCCATGAACAACCATGAATGACAAGGATATGAGCGCGGATCTGCCGCCGGGCGAGGGCAGCACGCTCGACCCTTCCGATTGGCCGGCCTTTCGGGCCCAGGCGCACCGGATGCTGGACGACATTCTCGATTACGTCGAAAACATCCGCCAACGCCCGGTCTGGCAGCCGATTCCGCACGAGGTGCGGTCCCGCTTTCACGGCGATGTTCCCGAAGCCCCGTCCGATCTGGCCGCCGTTCACGGGGAATTCATGCGCGATATCCTGCCCTACACCACCGGCAACGTGCACCCCGGTTTCATGGGCTGGGTGCATGGAGGCGGCACACCTGTAGGCATGTTGGCGGAGATGCTGGCGGCGGGCCTGAACGCCAACCTGGGAGGACGCGATCACGTTCCCATCGAGGTGGAGCGCCAGATTGTCCGCTGGATGCGCCGGATCTTCGGGTTTCCGGAGGGCGCCAGCGGCCTGTTTGTCACCGGAACCTCCATGGCCAACCTCATCGGTGTCCTGATTGCCCGCGATGCCAAGCTGGGTTTCGAGGTGCGCTGCGCGGGTGTCGCCGGGAGTTCGAAACGGCTCGCCGCCTACACCTCGGTGGCGGCACATAGCTGCATCGGGAAGGCTATGGACATCTCCGGCATCGGCAGCGATGCGCTGCGCTCGATTCCGGTGGACGGCCGCTATCGGATGGACCCGAACAGCCTGGAGAAAGCCATTAACGCCGACCGCCGCGCGGGCCTTACGCCATTCCTGGTGGTGGGAACCGCCGGCACCGTCGACACCGGGGCCATTGACGACCTCGACGCCCTGGCCGCCATCTGCCGGCGTGAGCGGCTCTGGTTCCACGTCGACGGCGCATTTGGCGCGCTGGCGATTCTGGCTCCGGATTTGGCGCCGCGGCTCAAGGGCATCGAGTCCGCCGACTCGCTGGCTTTCGATTTTCATAAGTGGGGGCAAGTGCCCTACGACGCCGGGTTCATTCTGGTGCGCGACGGCGTGCTGCATCGCAAGGCCTTTGCCGCCTCGCCTGCCTATTTGAGAAAGGAGCTGCGAGGTTTGGCCGCGGGATCGCCTTGGCCTTGCGATTACGGGCCGGATCTTTCGCGCGGTTTTCGAGCGCTGAAGACCTGGTTCACGCTCAAAGTGCTCGGTACGGAGGCGCTGGGATCGGCGATTTCACGCACCTGCGCCCTGGCCCGTTACTTGGAAAGCCGGATCGCCGCAACTCCCCAATTGGAACTGCTGGCGCCGGTGGAACTCAACGTGGTTTGCTTCCGTTATCGCGCCGAGGATGCCGAGGGCATCAATGCCAGGATTGTCGTCGAGATTCAGGAGTCCGGGGTTGTGGCGCCGTCCACTACCATCCTCGACGGGCGTCTGGCAATTCGCGCGGCCCTGGTAAATCACCGAACCGGCACGAGAGAGATCGACCTGCTGGTGGAAAAGACCGTGGCCCTGGGACGCGCCATCGAAGTCAGCGGCGGCCGCATCGCGTCTGATCGGGACGCCGTGAGCCTGGGATTTGAGCACGCCTGTCTGCTCACCGAGCTGGGCCGCACCCTGGAGGCCAGAAACGCGTATCTCGATCTGCTGGCGCGCGACCCTTCACACCGGCTGGCGTTGAACAATCTGGGCACCCTGCTGCATGCCACCGGATATCGCTCCGCCGCGCGCACGGCTTACGCGGAAGCCGTGACGCGCCATCCGGACGATCCCATGAGCCGCGTCAACCTGGGCAATGTCCTCTACGAAAGCGGCGAGTTTCTGGCCGCCCGGGAGCATTATGAAACCGCTCTCCGCTTCGACCCCAGCCACGCGGAGGCGCATCAAGGCCTCGCCTATGTGCTGGCCGAACTCGGCGACGAAGAGGGCGCTCAATGGCACCGGCGCAAAGGCTTCGAGGATCGTCCCGTCACGGCATTGCCTTATCGCGGAGATGGGCCGCCCGTCCGTTTGCTGTTGCTGGTTTCGTCGGTTGGCGGCAACATACCGACCCGCAATTTTCTGGACGACCGCGTCTTCCAGACGTTCGTGGTGGTGCCCGAGTTTTACGACTTCAAAATCCCGCTGCCGGCGCATCAAGTGGTGTTCAACGCCATCGGCGATGCCGACCTGGCCGCACCCGCGCTGGCTGCCGCGCAGTCCCTGGTGGCCCTTACGTCTGCGCCGGTGATCAACCTGCCTTCGGCGGTGCTTGCCACAGGGCGCGCCGATCATGCCCGGCTTTCGCGCCTGCCGGGTGTGGTGACGCCCGCCACCGTCACTCTGCCTCGAGAGCTTCTCTCTTCCCCGGAAGCCGCCGCCACGGTGGCGCGCCACGGCTTCCGCTTCCCGCTGCTGCTGCGGACGCCCGGTTTTCACACGGGCCGCCATTTTCTGCGGGTGGAAAGCCCGGAGACGCTGGCCGCAGCCGTGGCCCAGCTTCCCGGACCGGAATTGACCGTCATCGAGTTCCTCAACGCCCGCGGCGCCGATGGAAAGGTGCGCAAGTATCGGGTGATGATGATCGATGGCGAGCTCTATCCGCTGCACGTGGCCATTTCCAGCCATTGGAAAATCCACTATTTCACCGCCGAAATGGCGGAACAGGCGGACCACCGCGCCGAGGACGCCGAGTTCCTGGAGAATATGCCCGCTGTGCTCGGACCTCGCGCCATGGAGGCGCTGGCTCACATTCAAGCCACACTCGGCCTGGATTATGCCGGCATCGATTTCGGCTTGAGCGATGCTGGAGATCTTTTGCTCTTCGAGGCCAATGCCACTATGGTGGTGAATCCGCCCGAGCCTGACGAGCGCTGGGCCTACCGCCGCCCGGCTGTCGAGCGGATCTTCGCCGCCGTGCGCAGGATGCTGACGGCGTAGTACACTCCCTTCATGCCGGATCTTCGCGACATGCCCGATGAACCGCCGCCGTTTCTGGGCACCTGGCGGCGCGTCTATGCAGCGGTCCTCATCGTCCTCTGCGTAATCATCGCGGCGGCTTACCTGTTTACCCGAGCTTATCAATGAGGCCCCTCGACTGGATTGTCCTGATTACAGCGCTGGTCTCCATGGTCCTGTATGGGCTCTACCGCGGCCGCGGCAGCAACACCGTGGACCGCTACCTGCTGGCCGGCAAGACCATGCCCTGGTACGCCATGGCCCTTTCCATCATCGCGACACAGGCTAGCGCCGTCACCTTTATTTCCACCACCGGGCAGTCGTATGTGGACGGGATGCGATTCGTGCAGGCCTATTTCGGATTGCCCCTCGCCATGGTCGTCATTTGCGCTACGGTGGTCCCCATTTTTCACCGCGCCAGGATCTACACGGCGTACGAATACCTGGAGCAGCGTTTCGATAGCAAGACGCGGACCCTGGCGAGCATGATCTTCCTGTGCCAGCGCGGGCTCTCCGCGGGACTGACGCTCTACGCACCGGCCATCGTGCTCTCCATCATCCTCGGCTGGCCGGAGCGCACCACCACGATCCTAATGGGAACCATGGTCATCACCTACACCGTGCTCGGCGGCATCAAGGCCGTGACCTGGTCGAACGTGCAGCAGATGTACATCATTTTCCTGGGGCTGGTGATTGCGCTGGTGACCGTCGTCATGTTGATGCCCGCGTCCGTCTCGTTCGGCGACGCCATGTTTCTGGCGGGCAAGGCCGGCCGCCTGAACGCAGTCACCACGAATTTCGATTGGAACGACCGCTTCAATATCTGGAGCGGCCTGATCGGGAGCACGTTTCTGTTCCTCTCCTACTTCGGCTGCGACCAATCGCAGGTGCAGCGCTACCTGACGGGCCGCTCCATCGCGCAGAGCAAGCTGAGCCTGCTGTTCACCGCCGTGGTCAAGATCCC
>Ga0187862_10001508_pt1 | contig 24502 bp, 22 predicted proteins | sample June2016WEW_10_1_FD_133003 | JGI IMG/M metagenome (GOLD analysis project Ga0187862, IMG submission 133003) | Peatland microbial communities from SPRUCE experiment site at the Marcell Experimental Forest, Minnesota, USA - June2016WEW_10_150 | ecosystem: Environmental > Terrestrial > Soil >...
CATATGCGGCAACGGCGTGGTATCATCATCAGCCGCCGGACCAGCGATCCACTCCGGTGCCGTCAACCCTGCTGAGCCAGGTGGAACGTTTCGCAATGGGCGACTACGCCGCCGCCCTGGCCGCTGGGGCGAGTTTGGATCAGGCCACGCGTGAGACGGTCATCGCGAAGCTGCACGAGTTCACCGGCCTGTCCGAGGATTATCTGCGTCGAGCGGACCTGCGGGTCAGTCCCGACGAATTCCGCCAGGAGTTGCTGCGCGACCGCAGCCTGATAGTCGGCACGACCGACACACGGTTCGAGGGGCATGCACTGGATCGAATGAGCCGCAAAGCACGCTACGATCCGTCCGAGGCAGCCATCGGCTCGGCTTATGTCTCAAGTTTCAACGACTATGTGCGCCGGGTCCTGAAGTATGACGAGGAGAAATCGTACCGACCCGAGGTCGACGACATCGATGATAAATGGGATTACTCCCACCAGCCACCGGACGCTCAGGAGAACGCTCCGCCATTCGACCAGACGGCGAACGTCATGCCGGATCTGGCGCATGCGATGACCGCCAACCCCTTACTGAAGGTGCAGGTCAATGCCGGATATTTCGACCTGCTGACGCCGTACTTCGAGGGCAGGTATGAGATGCGGCATTTGCCGATTCCCCAGGATTTGCGGGACAATATCGAGTACCGATGCTATCAGTCGGGGCACATGGTGTACCTGACACAGGAAGCGCTGGTGCAATTGCACGACAACGTCGCTGACTTCATCGAGCGGACGGACAATCTGCCGGCTGCGCCACCCCGGACAGGGTCAGCGACGGCCGGATGCGCATCGGACCAATGATCCTGTTCGCCGGCGATCCGCACCGGAATTTTTCGCCAATCATCCGCGCCTGTCTCGCCCATCCCCCAGCGACCCTCGTTCTGTTGGGCGATCTGGACTGCCCACGTCCGCTGCACCAGGAACTCGCTGCGGTGATGGCGGCAGGTTGGCGCGTGTCGTGGATCCTCGGCAATCACGAATGTGAAACGGAAGCGGCGTATGACAATCTCGTCGACGATCATCCGGACGGCGATCTGGGCTTCCGAGTGACCGACCTGGAGGGTTACCGCGTCGCCGGCCTGCCTGGCGTGTTCAAACCCTCGGTCTGGTATCCGCGGCTGGATGACGGGGCGCAACAGATCGAATCGCCACGGTTCCGCAACAAGGACGCGTTTCTTGCGGCGCTACCAGAATCGCGGTGGTGGCGCGGCGGCTTACCGCTGTGGCATCGCGATTCGATTTTTCCTGACGACGTCGACCGGCTCGCAGAACAACGATTCGATATCCTCGTGACGCACGAGGCGCCGTCCTGTCACCGGCACGGCTATGCGGTGATCGATGACCTCGCCGCGGCCGGTGGGGCGAAGCTGATCGTGCACGGCCATCATCACGATTCTTACACCGCCACTTTGCCGAACGGGATACCGGTGCGCGGGCTTGGTCTGGCCGAGCCTTGGCCGTATGGCTAACCTCTCGCTGGTCCGCACCGACGTCACGAGGCTCCCGGCATGATCCGCACTGCACTGTCCCGCCGCTCGCTGCTGCCTGCGGCCGCCGCCTTCGCAACGTTGCCGGCGCAGGCGCGCGCGCCCTCGCTGGACTTCGTCGTGATCGGCGACTGGGGCCGCGACGGAGCATCGCACCAGCGCGCGGTGGCCCAACAAATGGCGCGCAGTGCCGCGTCGATCGGCAGCCGCTTCGTTATTTCGGTGGGCGACAATTTTTATGAGAATGGCGTAACCAGTGTCGCTGATCCGCAATGGCGGACGTCATTCGAGGACGTTTACAGCGATCCCGCGCTCATGACGAAATGGCACGTCATTCTGGGCAACCACGACTACCAGGGCAACGTCGACGCACAGCTGGCTTATTCCGCCACCAGTCCACGCTGGTCGCTGCCGGCACCGTACTATACGCAGGCCGAGACATTGCCTGACGGCACGGTTGCCGAGTTCTTTTTTCTCGATACCAGCCGCTATATCCTGGAGTACCTGCATCGCCCAAAGGTCAAAGTACAAGGTCAGGACAAGCAGGCGCAAATTGACTGGCTGGAGCATGCGCTGGCGAACTCAAAGGCGGCATGGAAGATCGTCGTCGGTCACCACCAGTTGTTCACTGTCACCGGCCAGAACCATGACTTCCCGGAGATGATCGGGCCGTTCAAGCCATTGTTCGACCGTCATGGCGTGCACGCTTACCTCAACGGTCACGAGCACAATCTGGAGCATATCGCCGTCGACGGCGTGCATTACATCACTTGTGGCGCCGGTTCCGCAACCAGCTCGGTGGTGACCCCGCCGCCAGGTCAATTTGCCAGCGACCAGCACGGCTTCATGACAATGCGGCTCGAGGCGCACGGCCTGGGCTTCAACTTCATCGACGACAGCGGCGCGACACTCTTCCAGGCGCTAATACCGCGTCAGGCTTAATACACCGAGGTGCCCAAACAGCGACGCTCGGTGACGACCGGTCCAGAAGCGTCTACCGGAACAGCTACTTTCCGACCGTGGCCGACGTCAACTTGCGCAACGCGAAGAAATCGTTGCCGGCAAAATAATACGCCGGCTGCTGCACATCCATTTCCTTGTCCCCGGTCTTTGCCGCGTTCTGTTCCAGCATGCGGCGGCTGGCGGCCTCGACATGTTGCTGGGTGAACGTCGCCAGCTTGTAGATATCAATGCGGCCGGTGTCGTCAGTCCCCGCGTCGCCCTGCAACGCACGAAGTAAATACGACGTAAACAGCCCGTGTCCCTCCTCACCGACTTTCGCATCAGCGCCTGCAGCAGAGTCGAACGCTTCGGTAAACGACCCAGATAAAACGAACCGGCCCGAAGCATGGCCGATCCGGTTGGTCACCGTATCGTTGACGTCATGCCGCAGTACCGCATTCGCATCTGCCAGCGTCGCGGAATAGCAAGTGTCCAACAGGAATGCGATGCGCGTGGCCTGCATGCCCTCGATCAGCGGCAACAACTCATCCTGACCGAGCCCTTCCGCGCGGAACACGGCATCGACCGCTTTGTCGAACGTGTCGTCGGTTTTCGCCGCGTTGACCTGCGCCATCAACGCCGCATCGTGACCGCCCATATCACTCGGTGCAAAATAATAATGGCCGTCGACCGTTCGACCATGGCCTGCGAGGAATATCACCACGACATCGTCCGGCGTCGCTTTGCCGGCGATTTCCTTGAGCGCATCGATAATGTTTGCCTTGGTGGCGTCCGCATCAGTCAGCGTCTTCGCAGTCACGCCAGCGAACAAATGCGCTTTGTCCTGACGCAGCAAATCCGCCAGCGCAGTGGCATCATTCGCCGGATTGGCCAGATCCCACGCCGGATTGGCAAGCTTGCTGACCCCCACCGTCAACACGTACATCTGTCCGCGCGGTGTGGTCACGGGAGCATTCTGATCGTTTTCTTGCGTTTCGACCGATCGCACCAGACGAATTTCCGGGCTGGCGCCGCTGCCGGCCTCGATTGCGCCGGAGCCGCTGACAGGTGAGAGGTCGACGACATTCAAACCGCGCGCCAACGGGATCAAAGCGTGCTCGATCCGGCTGTGTGCGGCAGTGGATTCGACCTTGATACCGGCGTTGAACACCGCGTCGTTCAGGCGAGGCACGACCCGCCCAGGATCGTTGTCTTGGTAATCGACCTTGTAGCGGACGAGCAGGACGGACGCGTTGACGGCGGGCGGGTTGGCCGCCCGTCCGAGCGGCAGGTCCACCGCTCGCGCACCGGTGCAGCCGGTCGCCGTCATCGTATCCACCGCGCAGGCGTCCAGCAGTGTAACCTTCGGCGGCAGTCCGTCGCGCAGCACATCGCCGACCTTGGCAGCGTGCGCCTCCTGCTCATCCATCTTATGCCGTGCGTTGCTGTCATCGCGGAACGACATGCCCACGAGGTCAGGCCGGAACCAGGTGGGATAAAGTTGGCCAATGGAAACAAAATCGCTGGTGTGACCGGACGGCTCATTCATGCGGTAACCGATTAACGTCCGCCCATCTTGTTTACCGTCGGTACGATGGTCGTGATCGAAATAACCGGCTGGCGTCCACACCACAAATCGCTCGGTCGCCGGATCGATGAACAGTGCAATCAATTCCCTGCCATCGGCCGCATTGTACCAATGGATTGTGCCATCGCCAAAGCAGGCAACCACCAGCCGTCCATCAGCACTGGCGTGAACAGCCCAGACCGGCGAGCCCGCCGAAACTTTCCAGCCCGACCCACTCTTGCCAACGAACCGCACAAAGAAGTCGGTGCCCACCACCGCTCCGGCGGGTGATACCGCCGCGGATCGAGCGGTTTCCGCCGGCTCCAACGCCAATTTTTCGCCGTTGACCCTGGGTGCATGGCTATCGCGCCAATCGGTGACCGTCATGCCGTAGGCGCTGGTGGCAGGCGGTCCAAAATCCTGAGTGGCACCGCCAGAATGCAGGAACGTCCGCGTGCTGACGTCGATGGCCAATGAGCGGCCATGCGCCATGGTGATTTCGATACCCTCGCCGGTGTGCGACAGCCGGATCGAGGTTGCCGCGCGATCGTGGAAGTCGATATGCCTCGGCGACTGCACCACATGGACCTGGTTTTGTGCATCTACAAAACCCAACACCGGGTCAGCAGTGGCGAACACGACGCCGTTTCCATTGGGCAACAGACTGGTCACCAGATCATGCGCGACCGGAATGTCGGCCGCGGCGCCGCCGTTGAGCGACCAGCGCCGGATTTCCACTGCGCCGGCTGCATCCAGGTAAGAACCGGCGCCGAATACCGTGCCGCCGTCCGCCGTAAACGCCACCACGTTGAAACTGCCGGACTTGCCCGCGGCCCCTTCGAGGTCTCGCTCAAGCCGGCCCGTTCGCGCATCAAACAGGTGCACAACTGGCCGTTCCCGATCCCCAGCGGCCAGTCGCGACCCATCCGGCGAGAACGCAATCCCGTACGCGCGGGCTCCCGCATGCATCGTCATCGACGGCAGGCGATGCAATGCCGTATCGTACAGCCGGATCTTGTCGTCGTCGGCCGCTACCGCCAGCCGGCCGGAGGGATCGAAATCCAGCGCCGTTATCTTGCCTGGAAAGTCCGTGTCCTGCAGCGCAACGGTCAGGTTTTTCAGGTCGAACACACGCAACCCGCCGCCGTCGAGCCCCACCGCCAGCCGATCGCCGGTGGGTGACATTTTCATTGCCAGAACGGCACTCGGCAGTCCGGCAAACAAGCCCAGAGACCGGAAATCCTGGGTTGAATAGAACGCGATCCCGTAGCCTCCCTGCGCGGTGGGGATCCGGCCGGCCACTGCGATCACCTTGGCAGAGGCGCCGACGGCGTAAAGCGCGCCGTCATCTCGCGGTCCGATCGGCGGATACAACACCCCCAAAGCCTCGGAACCGTCGGAACGCCAAATGCGCGCGGTCTTGTCATCGGAAGCAGTGACGATCCCGCCATCCGCCAGCCGCGCCATGGCGTTGATCGCTGCCTCATGCACCCCGGTGTCCAGCACCAGGAACGGCCCAGAGTCCGCCGCCACTGCCAGCCGCGGCGCGAGCAGCGCCAGGGCCAGCAGGATTGCCAGAAGTTTACGCATCCCGCCCAAATGGTAGCAGCAGGCTCAGTTTCTCATTGTTGTCGAGATCGAAGGCCGCCTTGCTGCTGCTCTGGGCTGCGGCAACGGTATTGTCGAAACTCTGGCGTTTCTCGGGCACCGACACCGTCGCGGCTTGGTCCACCTGAGCCACCCTGGCCGGCGCGGCACGGGTCGCGGGCGCACCCTGCGGGGTAACACCCTGCGAGGTGGCACCCTGCGAGGTGGCACCCTGCGGGGTGACTGGCGGCGGCCGGGTTCTCAGGTCGTTGGCGGCTTGCTGGAACTCCTGACTACGGCGCGCCATCGTCAGTCCGAAGTCGTGGGCGATATTGAGTTCCTCGTTGAACTTGTCGCGATGATACGCGATCCGGGCGAGTGCCGTCTGCCGATCGATCAAATGTTCCCGCGCCTGGTCCTTCACATATTCCGCCTGGGCGAACCGACAGGCCCGCAACCTGCCGAAGGCCGCTGCCGTGTGGTCGATCTGCTCCGACTCGCGTGTCAGGTCCTGGTTCATATCGTAGGCCAGTTCATCCTGGTCCCGCGCATGCTCCGCCAAGGTGTTGTAATAGGCAGAACTGCCTCCCGCGACGCCCCCGACGGCGCCGCCGGCCAGGCCGCCAATCAGGGCGCCTCGCCAGTTCCCGGATGCCGCAAGGCCAGTGAGAGCGCCCAGTCCGGCGCCGACGGCCGCACCGGTCACCGCGCCGGAAACGATCTGGTCCTGAAAATAGGTTTTGGAGCTGGCGAACGCGGTGCGCTCATTCTGGCAGGGGTCGGTCGGATCCGCCGCCAAAGTGGCGCCGGGCCCCGTAACAGGCGCCTGGCAACCCGCCAGGGTGAGACCGAGCACGGCGGCGAGCATTGGGGCGGTCGACGCCCGATGGAGACGGGTACGGGTGGAAGGTCGCATCATCCCTCGCAACGGTTTTATCAGTCCGGGTGATGTCCCGGACCGAGGTGAAGTTCATGACGGAAGCGTGTACGGCAGCTGACGTTCGCCTCATAAAATGGGACAATTACATAATCGTGGCAAATGTTTTCATAACGCGCACAGGATGGTGCACAACCGGGCCGGCCGGCCGACCCGCGCCTTGCGGAGATTGTTCGCGGCAGCGACGGATCAGACTGGCATTTACCGGGATCTGCGTGACCAACCCGCACCGGACGCCAGCATAACCTGGTCGGCAAACAGCCGTAAGGCTCAGCGAATTCGTCTGTTACACGGACCCGTCAGCCTTTTCGCGCATGGGTTGTCATAAGGCCGAACGACCCGACCGCGCGGGAGGAACCGATGTAACCGGACGGCACAGGAAGATCGGCAACCCGTTGCCCGTGCTGCCGTCGGTCAGCGGAGCGGAGGGCGAGCGGCACACTGGCCAGCGAGATCGACCCCGCATCAATGCGCAAACCACCGTCAGTCCGGATCTCAGACCGTGCCGGGCATCGGGTAAGAGCGAAACGGTCCGATCCGCAGCACCGGCAATGATACCGAAGTCAACAATGCCAGACGTTTGAGGCCTGGTGCCGCGACGACCGAGCGGCGGAGGAATTGTCGCCCTTCCGTCACTCTGCCGTGCCGGATCAGCTCACGTCCAACTACCCAATTGTTTTCCGCCTCGGCGCGCCGCCGCAGCTGGGCGAGGGTCGCCGCGCTGAAATTGGACTTCAGCTCTGGTGCGGCGAAGATCGCGTTCATGCACGGAACAAAGGCCTCCGGCCGAACCGCCATGGCACGATACGCGCTGTCATGCCGCTCGCGCACGAACAGCAACGGCGCGCGCACATGAGCCGCGGCGAACGTGCCAAACCGTGCGAGGCGTGTCCAATATTCCCAGTCCTCGCCATAGGAGAGGCTCCGGTTGAACGGACCGGCTGCCTCCAGCACATGCCTTCGGATGAGCAAATGGCCGCCATTGGCGAACAGGTTGCGGACCAGCAAGGCTTCAAGCAGGTCGCCGGACCTGGGGCGTGAGACCGGGCTGCCCCGGTCAGGCTTTCCAGCCAGAACACGCTGATAGGGACCCACTGCCGCGGTCGCGCCAGGGTCGGCCCGCAGCGTCGCCGCCAGAATGAACAAGGCGTTGGGACTCAACCAGTCATCAGCGTCGAGGAACACCACCGTTTCGGCGTTCGTTGCCGCCAGGCCGGTATTGCGCGCGGCCGACACCCCTGCGTTGCGCTGGCGAATCAGACGGACGCGAGGATCATCGAAACTGGCGGCGATAGCAGCTGTCTGGTCGATGGAACCGTCATCGACGACAGTCATTGTCCAGGCTTGGTGGGTTTGCGCCAGAACCGATCGGATCGCGTCACCGATGTAGGGTGCGACGTTGAAGGCGGGAGTGACGATGCCGATGCGCATGGACCTTTGGCTCCCGAGCGTCGCCGGCTTTGAAAATTCATATCGGCAAACTGTGTTCCCAGCCGCCGCCGGTCAGACCATCCCAGCGGCAAATTGGCCTGGTCGCGGCGGCGTGCAGCCTCGGATCGGTACCCGGGCTCCCGATAAATCTAATGATGACAGGTTAATGGGACCCTAATACGCCCGCACGATGGATCGGACAGTTGCGACAGCTGGCAGCTGCCTCGCTCCTGGGATCCACCGCGCTCCGGCGGGAATTCGGCGGCCGGACCCGCACCTATCCCTCGGCCGCAGGCTCTGGGCGGGCGAGGACCTTTTCCACCCGCCGTCCATCCATCGCCAGCACCTCGAACCGCCAGCCGGCGAACACGATCCTGTCGCCTTGCCGAGGCACCCGCCGCAATAGCGCCAGCAACAGACCGGCGAGCGTGTGATAGGTGCCCTCGCCCGGCAGATCGGGGAGCGACAGGCGAGCCTTTGCCTCGTCGACCGGCATCAGTCCGTCCATAACAAGGCTGGTTTCACCCTTGTCACCTGGCTCCGCCGGCTGCGGCGCGGTATCGGCCGGATCGCCGACAATCGCCTCCAGCATATCGGCCACGGTCACCAAACCTTCGAAACTGCCGTATTCGTCGAGCACAAGAGCCAGGCCCAGAGTATCGGTTTTGAGCCGTTCGAGGGCGTCCAGTGCGGTAACAGTGTCGGGCACAACGATCGGCTGACGCAGCGCGGCACCAATCGACAGGTCGCCGCCACTGAGGATCCGATCCAGCAAATCTTTCGCCTGCACAATACCGACCACATTGTCGATCGAGCCCTCGCACACCACGATCCGCGAATGCGGCGCTGCTTTCAGCGCCAGGGCGATGTCCTTTGGCGGATCGGTGCGGTCGATCCAGGCGAGCTCCGTACGCGGCGTCATGATCGCGCGCACCGGCTTATCGGCGAGGCGTAATACCCGCTCGATCATGTCACGCTCTTCCAGTTCCAGCACGCCGGTTTGGGCCCCCTCGACCAGCAGGGCCTTGAGTTCCTCTTCGGTCACGGTCCTCGCCGGCAGACGATGCAAGCCGAGCAGACGCAGCACGAGGCGGGACGACTCGCTCAACAGCCACGCAACCGGGCCGGCAATGGAAATTAACACGGTCAGCGGGCGGGCAACCCAGGCAGCGATTGCCTCGGGCTGGCGGAGTGCCAGCTGCTTCGGCACCAGCTCGCCCAGTACCAGCATCAGATAGGTCGTCACGATCACGACGAGGCCCAGAGACAGCGACGCGGCGAACGGCGCGATGACCGGAACGGTTTCCAGCCAGTTCTGCAAGAGTGCTGCGACGCTGGCGCCGCCGAACACCCCGGTCAGCACACTGATGAGGGTAATGCCGACCTGCACCGTTGGCAGAAACAGATGCGGATCATCGGCGAGAGCGCGCGCCTTGGCGGCGCCGGAGACCAATTTTTTCTCCATCACCGCAAGGCGGGCGCGGCGGGCCGATACCAACGCGAGTTCGCTCATCGCGAACAGTCCGTTCAGCACGATCAACAACAGGACAACGAGAATCTCGAAGCCAATATTCATGATTCGGCGAGGTGCGTTGGTGGCATGGCAACTTTACATACCATGTACCGGGCTGTGGGCCACCAGGCCGGACGTCGATCGGCCTGACGCAGGTGTCGATCCGGCCATCATCCGCGGCGCCGTGCCGCCGGGGCGGTCTCGGTCCGGAGCAATTTCCGGCGCATTGCTGCGAGCCCTCAGAGACCTTCGAGCATCGGGCGTATCAACCAATCATTCACGTTTTCCGCATGCAATTCGAAGGCCGCGGCAATGGGCCTGCCGCCCTTCAACCAGCCGAAGGCAAATCATGGCGTTTGTCGAGACAGCGCTAACGGATTTGCGATCCCGGGCAAAGCCAATCGGGATGCATTGCGATGGCAACAGGAGCCACGCCAGCCGCGTTGCGCGCGCGCACAACCGTCATCGTCTCCTTTGTATTGACCGGAGTCCGGGTTTGGTCTCTCATGTCGGCCCAACATCGCGCTGAATATCGGTCCGTTGTGTCACATCGTGTTCCGAGTTAGTACATACCATTGCAATCGCAAAATGTTGTGGATTTTTACCGATCATTCATGCTTCATTAACTTTTATCAGAGACCAGCCCCAGGAGATTATCATGTCCGAATCTACGACGGCCCAGATCATCATGTTCCCAACTCGCGCATTGGCGTCGGAGACGACGGCGCCAGTGGCTCGGACGCAAACCGAACCAACCGAGGCGGAGGCCAGATTGAGTCGCGCGCTGATCGGGCTCAACGATGCGGTAACGGCGCAGCGCGCTGCCATCGCGGCCTGGAAATCATCGCTTGGCGATTTGAGCACGGCAACCGGGCGGCTCGGCTCCAGCCTGCGGAGCTACAATGACAGTCTCGGCCAGCTCGACGCGCGGGTGAAAACGTTGCGCACCGAAGCGGTGAAGCTGGAGGCATGGGCCGACGACGTTCTCGCCAAAGAGGGCTGAGCCTCCGCCTCTTGCGCAATTGCGTGCGGTTTGTTTTTTGACGGGCGGAGGGACCGCCCGATGCCGCACGAATTACTGGAACGGTTTTGCGCAACTCAGGTCATTCCGGTGGTGCGCACAAGGACGGCCAAAGCGGCGGCGACCGCCGTCGCATGGCTGCACGATGCGGGACTGCGTATCTTCGAAATCACCATGACTGTGCCCGACGCGCCTGCATTGATCCGTGACCTCGCCAGGAACCAGACGCTGCTGGTCGGCGCCGGAACCGTACCCGACGCTGCAACAGCGGCAGAATGTCTGAACGCCGGGGCAAAATTTATCGTTGCCCCCTGGGTCGACCCGGCGCTGGCGGAGCCTTGCCGTGCGGCCAACGCCGCGCTCATTTTGGGTGCAGTTACCCCAACCGAGGTGCGCTCGGCGCTGGCGGCGGGCGCCGACGCGGTAAAGATATTCCCCGCTGCCTCGGTCGGCGGGCCAGGACATATCAAAGCACTGGTCAGCGTATTTCCCGGCGTGGCGTTCTGCCCGACCGGCGGCGTAGAGCCCGGAAATTTTGCCTCCTACCTCGCCGCCGGCGCGGCCTTTGTCGGCATCGGCGGTGCGTTGGTGGATGAGCGGCGCATCGACGCCGGCGATCGCGAGACAATTCAGGCGGCCGCGCGTTCCGTTATGAAAACGACGCCACTATGACCGCTGAGCTGCTGTGCATGGGCGAACCAATGTTGGAGTTCAACCAACTCCCACTCCAGCCGGATGGTGCACGACATTATCTGGAGGGACATGGCGGCGATACTTCCAACGCCGCAGTGGCGGCAGCGCGGCAAGGCACCGCTGTAGGCATGATCACAGGCCTCGGGCGCGATATGCCGGGCGATAGTTTCATGGCGCTGTGGCAGCGGGAAGGTATCGATACCAGTACGGTGACGCGCACGGAGCGCTATCTGACCGGGGTGTACTTCGTCACTCACGATGAAACCGGACATCACTTCCTGCATTATCGGACAAATTCGGCCGCTGCGATGTACGGGCCCGACGATGTGCCGGTTGAGGCAATCAGCCGTACTCGCATGCTGTATCTTTCCGGCATCAGTCAGGGAATTTCCACGATGGCGTGCGATGCCACCATGGCGGCGATGGATGTCGCCCGCCGGAACGGCGTGAAAATCGCATACGACACCAACTACCGGCCCAGATTGTGGCCGCCGGCGCGCGCGGCGGCGGTGATGCGGGCGGCAATGGAAACCGTCGATTACGCGATGCCGGGAATTGAGGACGTGCAAACCCTGACCGGCCTTACCGACCCGGACGCCATGCTGGATTATTATCTTAAACTCGGTCCCGGTGTGGTGGTGCTGAAAATGGGCGGCGCCGGTGCCTACCTCGCCACGCCGGAGGCGCGGATCAGGATCCCTGCCCTGCCGGTGCGAACGGTGGACGCTACGGGCGCCGGCGACACGTTCTGCGGCTCGTTCCTGGCGCGTATCCTCGCCGGCGACTCACCCGAGCCGGCCGCTCGTTACGCCGCCGTTGCAGCGGCGCTGAAATGCACCGGATATGGTGCGGTAGCGCCAATTCCGCGACCGGCACAGATAGCCAGGGCGATGTTGGCGTACGAGGCTTCGGAAGACGGCGGCCTGCGTTCTTGACTCCCTATTTGGCCGCCTGTAGCAAGCCCCCGCTTACCGGCCCCCGCATAGCCCGTTCCAAAGGGTTGCGAGGAAATGGCAGGAGCGAACATGCGCGACGAACCGGGCGGCCCGGACAGCTCCTTTGAGGAGCGACTGAAAGCCGCTCGTAGCAGGCGGGGCCTCGACAGCCCTGAGAAGCCAAAAGGGTTCGACCCTTATGGCGTCGAGCAGTCCCCGATGGGGATCGGCCTGCGGGTGGGGATCGAACTGGTGGCGGCTCTGGTCGTGGCAGTCGCCATCGGCTACGGGCTCGACTGGCTGTTTGGCACCAAACCCATTCTGACCGCGGCGTTCGTCCCTGTGGGAGGCGCGGCCGGGGTGTGGAATGTGTGGCGCGTGTTTGCGCCGAAGACGGGACAGAGGTGAACTGGTGGCGGCCGAAGGACACAGTAGCATCGACGCCCTGAGCCAGTTCAAACTGGCACCGGCGTTCGGCCATCTCGGCGAGTCACTGCATTTCAGCAATGCCAACGTGATGATGCTCGCTTCCGGCGCGCTGACGCTGCTGCTGATGTGGGTCGGCATGAGCCCGCGTGCGATGATCCCGGGCCGGCTGCAATCCGCTGCCGAAATGGCTTATGAGACCGTGCTGAACATGTGCGTCGAGCAGATCGGCCACGAGGGCAAGAAGTTCTTCCCATTCGTATTCACGCTGTTCTTTTTCATTCTGTTCGGCAATCTGATGGGCGTGTTCCCACTGCTGTTCACGTTTACGAGCCACATCGCGGTGACGCTCGGTTTATCGCTGTTCGTGTTCCTGCTGGTGACCTTCGTCGGACTGAAGGAACACGGGCTGCATTTCTTCAGCTATTTTGTGCCGAAGGGCATTCCGATCGCGCTGTTGCCGCTGCTGGTGGTGATCGAGGTGATTTCGTATCTGTCGCGCATCATCTCGCTGTCGGTCCGGTTATTCGCCAACATGATGGCGGGCCACGTCATGCTCGAGGTGTTCGGCGCGTTCGTGGTGATGCTCGGCGCGGCCGGCGGAATTTATCTGATACCAGCTGGTTTGTCGTTCGGGGTGAACGTCATCCTGATCGGCTTCGAACTACTGGTGGCTTCGTTGCAGGCTTACGTGTTTGCCATCCTGACCTGCATCTATCTGCACGACGCGGTGCATCTGCACTGATCTTCCCGCAATCTCCGAACCACCAGGTTCTGGGCGCAGGCTGCCTGGACCTGGACGTAACGAAAGGAACTGACACATGGATTTGGCTTCCGCGAAAGCAATCGGCGCGGGTATCGCGGTCATCGCGCTTGCCGGTGTGGGCGTGGGTATCGGCCACATCTTCGCGGCGCTGATCTCCGGCGTGGCGCGCAACCCGGCGGCGCGTGACCGCGTCTTTGGTCTCGCCATTCTCGGGTTTGCCTTGACCGAAGCGGTCGCGTTGTACGCGCTGGTCATCGCGTTCATCATTCTGTTCGCGGGCGCCTGACCGCGAGAGGACGCAGTATGTCCCGACTTCGCCGGATCGTGCCGCAGGTCGCCTGGGTTTCTGCCGCGGCATTGGCTGTCCCCGGTGCCGCGCTGGCAGACACCCTGCCGCAGATGGATTTCGGCAACCTGCTCACGACGTACCAGGTTCTCTGGGGCGCGGTGATTTTCCTGATACTCTATGTTCTGGCGTCGCGCACCGCGTTGCCCAAGGTCGGTGCGGTATTGGAAGCGCGGGCGGAACGGATCGCCGGGGATCTGGAGGAAGCCAAAGATGCCAAGGCGCGCGCCGATGCCGGCATCCAGGCAGCAGCGGATGCCACGGCGAAGGCTCGGTCCGCGGCGCAGGCCGCGATCAACGCGGCGCTGGAGTCGTCGAAGCAGGCGGCTGCTGTGCAATCGGCGGCGCTGAACGATCGGTTGGACAGGCAACTGAAGGAAGCCGAGGGCCAGATCGCTGCGGCTCGTGGTGCCGCTTTGGAGGCTCTGCCCGGGGTGGCGATCGATACCGCCGTCACGTTGATCACGCGGCTGACAGGATCGGTGCCCGACCCGGCGAGATTGAGCGACGCGATCAACGTGGCCATGGCCGCGCGCGGCGCTGGTCGTTAAGGGGAAAGCCGATGCAGGCAGAGGTGGGCTTTTTCGCCGAACCCAGGAACTGGGTCGTTCTGGCGTTCTTTTTGTTTTTCATCATCTTCGGAAAGAAGCTGTGGAGCGCTCTGGCCGGCATGCTGGATGCGCGTGCCGCATCGGTGCGCGCGGAAATGGATGAGGCCGCCCGGCTGAAAAGCGAAGCCCAGGCGATGTTGAAAGATGCTGAGGCCGCGCGCGCGAAGGCGCAGGCGGATGCGAAAACGTTGATCGACGGTGCGGCAGCGGAGGCGGCGCGGGTCGCCGAGGCAACGCGCGCCGAGACCGAGGCGTCCGCAAGACGCCGCGAGCAAATGGCATTGGACCGGATTGCAGCGGCTCAAAAACAGGCCGTTGATGAGGTGCGCACCGCTGCCGCCGAACTGGCAACAATCGCCGCCCGCCAGGTGATCGCTGAGGGCCTGAGCCCGGAGTCGAGCGCCGCGCTGATCGATCAGGCAATCGCCCAATTGCCGGCTGCGCTGGCGGCTCGCCGGGCGGCGTGACGGTTGACTGGCGCACGCCAGGGTCGCGACGGTTCAGCCCCTGAATGCATGGTCCGGCTGGGCCGCACCGCCTGCATCAGCGCAATGGCACGGACCGAGAAAAAAGCAACGCAGCCGAAGCGTCGCCGACAGCGTTGACACCGGGAAAAGCCTCCCGCACGTATCCGGCACCATGGCAGCAAACTTCGATCTTTCCGGGCGATTGGCTCTGGTGACCGGCAGTTCCCGCGGTCTCGGACTGGCGATCGCACGTGGCCTCACAGCAGCCGGAGCGAGCGTGTTGTTGCATGGCCGCGACATCTCCCGATTGCAGGCGTGCGTAAGCGATCTCCCGCGCTCGGCAGGGTTTCTGGCGTTTGACGTTTCGGATACGCAAGCGACACAAGATGCTTTTTTGCGGATCAAGGCCGAGCACGGCAGGCTCGACATTCTGGTCAACAACGCCGGCGTGATCCCCCGCAAGGCCCTACTCGAAACCACCGACGCAGACTGGGCTTCGGTCATCGACTCCAACCTTTCGGCGTATTTTCGGCTTTCGCGGGAGGCGGCGCGGTTGATGGTGCCGGCAAAGCGCGGACGTATCATCATGGTTTCGTCTGTTATGGGGTATGTATCGCGGCCGACCATTCCGGGGTATGTGACCGCGAAGGCTGGCCTGCATGGCATGACCCGAGCGCTCGCCGTTGAACTGGCGCCGCATGGAATAACGGTGAACGCGCTGGCGCCGGGGTTCTTTCCCACCGACGCAACCGACGTTCTGCACAAAAATCCAGACTTTAATGCGCTGGTGACCGGACGCGCACCGATGGCGCGTTGGGGCGACCCAACGGAACTGGAAGGCCCAGTGGTGTTTCTGGCTTCCGACGCGTCATCCTATGTGACAGGGCATGTGCTGGTGGTTGATGGCGGCCTGACTGCGGCGCTGTGAACTCTGTCCCCCGTTATCACCAGTCTCATGAACGATCCGTTCGCGGCCTCATCCGGCGATCCGTCACGCTACCGTGCCGATGACGGTGCCCCAGTTTGAGTTGGCTGTGACAATGCGGAGAAGTCCGGCATCGCCCGTGATTCGAAGTCATCGGGCGCGGATCGATGACGGTGCGAGCGGCCCGGCACGCCGCTCTACCGGAAGACCCTGGGTGTTCGCAAAGCACTCGAATTGCCTCATCCAGCCGATTCTGCCATGAAGGTTGAAATGCTGAGGCTGGACTTGATTACGGACATATCGGATCCACCCAGTGGAGGAGAAATGCTGTGGCGCTATCTCGTTGCAAACTCGTCGGATTGGCTGTTGTCGCAATATTCGCCGGATGCGATGCGGTTTCACAGGCACAGCAGAATCCAACATCTTTGGACAATCTCAAACGCGCGCAGAACTGCGACGGTTCCATTCCCAGGTTTGGGAACGGCAACCCTACACCTCCGGCGGGGACTATCAATATGAACAATGACAGCGGCTGGTGTTGGGCGCAATTCTCCTTCGTATCAGGAAACCGGTATATCGTGCCGCCACTCCAGACTACCCAACCGCCGCAGCACGGTACGCTCATGACCGGAGGCGTGAATGATAGGGTCAGGTTCGCCTATAGGCCATTTCCGGGCTTCGTCGGAAACGACATGTTTGTTGTTCATGTGCTCGGTCCACAACACATTGTGGACATCACGGTGAGTGTGATCGTCACGCATTAGGAAGATTCACGTCAGCTTTCGGCGACGCTGGGAGAAGCCGCCGCGTAATGGCGAACATCGCCGTCCATGCCCTGTAATTCGGCAGAAAATGGCGCAGAATACAGTGCGTAGGCTTTGAAACTGCTCCTTCCGCAACCGGAAGGTACCGGGATCTCAGTACACCACAACCGACCGGATCGACTCGCCGCGCCGCATCAACGCAAACCCTTCATTGATTTGCTCGAACGGCAGGACATGCGTGATCAGGTCGTCGATGTTGATCTTCTTGTCCATGTACCAATCGACGATGCGCGGCACATCGGTGCGCCCGCGTGCGCCACCGAACGCGGTGCCCATCCAGGTCCGCCCGGTCACCAATTGGAAGGGCCGAGTGGCGATCTCCTGACCTGCGCCGGCGACGCCGATAATGATCGACTTGCCCCAGCCGCGATGCGCACACTCAAGTGCCTGCCGCATGACTTTCACATTGCCGATGCATTCGAAACTATAATCCGCACCGCCTTTCGTGAGGTCAACGAGATAGGGGACCAGGTCGCCTTGCACCTCCTCCGGATTGACGAAATGCGTCATGCCGAACTGTTCGGCCATCGCCTTGCGGCGGGGATTGAGGTCGACGCCGACGATTTGCTCGGCACCCACCATGCGCAATCCCTGAATGACATTGAGGCCGATGCCGCCAAGACCGAACACGACACATCGGGCACCGGCCTCGACCTTGGCAGTGTTCATCACGGCGCCGAGCCCCGTTGTTACACCGCAACCAATATAGCATACCTTGTCGAACGGAGCGTCCGGCCGGATCTTTGCCAATGCGATTTCCGGCAGCACGGTAAAATTCGCAAACGTGGAGGTGCCCATATAATGGAACACCGTCTCGCTGCCGGCACGAAACCGACTGGTGCCGTCCGGCATCACACCACGGCCCTGCGTTGCGCGGATCGCCACACACAGATTGGTCTTGCGCGACAGGCAATATTCGCACTGCCGACACTCCGGCGTGTAGAGCGGGATGACGTGATCGCCAGCTTTCAGGCTCGAAACATTCTTGCCGATCTCGACGACGACGCCGGCGCCTTCGTGGCCCAGAATGGCGGGGAACAGACCTTCGGGATCAGCGCCGGAGAGGGTGTATTCATCGGTGTGGCAAATCCCCGTCGCCTTGATTTCAACGAGCACCTCGCCTTCGCGCGGGCCGTCGACCTCGACGGTTTCCAGGCTCAATGGGTCGCCGGCCTTGCGGGCCACCGCAGCGCGTACTTGCATCGGAGCTCTCCCGAAATCTCTGTCCTGTCGCAATGGTGGAAGATGCCACCGCAGCGATCAAGCCACCCTGTGCCATCAGCGATATGACGGGCTATGGTGGGTGACGTCGGAGGATCCCGAATGGACGCAGACGTTGACGTATTGGTGATTGGCGCCGGCCTTGCCGGCCTTGGGGCGGCGGCCGCGCTTCGGGAGATGGGACGCAGTTGCGTGATCCTGGAAGCCTCAGGCCGGGTTGGCGGGCGAGCCTGGACGACCAACCCTGCCTCTCTGGGCGGCGTCTGGTTCGACATGGGCGCGGTCTGGTTTCATGACGCCGAGCACAATCCGCTGGTTCCGATCGCCACGGAAGCCAGCGACAAGCTGCTGCGTTCGGACCAGATCCGCGTCGAACGTACCTATGTCGGGTCCCGTCTGATGACCGAGGATGAAGCGCAATCTTACGACGGTGCGTGGAGCCGCTTCGAAGCTGCCACGGATGCGATGTTGCGAGACCGCGCCGACGTCTCCCTCGCTGACGTCACCCATTCTCTCCCCAACGATCCCTGGGCTGCGACCGTCGAGGCCTGGGAAGGCCCGGTTATTTGCGCGGTGGACGCCGCTCAGTTCAGTGCCCGCGATTGGCGGCGCAACGCTCTGGGCGGTAGCAACCTGGTGCCGGATGGCGGCATTGGTGCATTCGTCGACCGCCGACTGACCGCCGGTCTGAACATCCACCTGAACGCTCCGGCGACCGTGGTGCGTTGGGGCGGCCCAGGAGGACGGGTCACGGTTGAGAGCGTGAACGGAAAGCTAACCGCCGGCGCCTGCATCGTCACCGTCTCCACGGGGGTGCTCGCCGCGGGCACGCTTCGGTTCGAACCGGCGCTGCCACAGGGCGTCCAGGACTGCATCCACGCGTTGCCAATGGGCCTCGCGATGAAGGTTGCGTTGCGCGCGAACGGACCGGACCGGCTGGATCTGCCGTTGCATTGCTCGGTCGACCGCCGCGTGCCGCATAGCGGGTTGCCGCTGATGCCGTTCCAGTGCTGGCCGTTTGGACGTGACTACGTGCAAGGCTGGATCGGCGGCAGCACGGCTTGGCAACTGGCGCGCGACGGAGAAGCCGCCGCCATCGATTACGCGCTCGGCCAGCTCCGCGAACTGTTCGGCAGCCGGGTCGATCGCCTGTTCGCGGGCGGTGGCTCGCTGGTGACGCGCTGGGATGCCGATCCCTGGATCAGAGGCGCCTACTGCTACGCCGTGCCCGGCCAGTCGCAGGCGCGCGACCGGCTGGCGGACCCATTGGCTGGAGGGCATCTGATGTTCGCCGGCGAAGCTTGCAACGTTCCCTACGCCGGCACCTTGGCGGGCGCGTGGATCAGCGGCCAGGCGGCGGCGCGCGCGGCGGCGATCCGCTGAGCTGATCGCGTTCCACTGCAAACAAGGCCGCTTCGCTGTTTGCGGCCAGCAGTTTCAAACCCTCCGTCGCGGTCTGGGCTGGTGCGTGCCCCCAAAGCAGCACATGCGTGACCGGTCGCAACTCCGGCGCGTCGCTGGCCAGTAGAGCAATCGGGTTCGGGGAGGCATCGATCCGCTCAGCCAGTGTTCGGAACGGTTCCCGCGTTTCGATCGGTTGTTGCGATTGATTGTCAAACAGAAACGGCCACCAGGCACGATGTTCGATCAGCAGCAGCGCCGGGAGATGCGCATCGACGACGGTACCGTCGGACAGGCGCCGCGCCGTCGCTACTGAGGTCCCGGGATTTTGCTCCGCTCCCCGCGGCACCCGGATCGTCAACACCACATCGCCCGGTTGCACCCGGGCGATCACGGTCCGAAACGCAGCGAGATCGCCCGCCCAATCGTGCCAGAGGGTCATAAGCAGGGCCATCCGCACGCTGAACAGCAGCAAAAATCCGATGCCAATCGTCCATGCCGCCCGCCGAGGCAAAGCAACCGGCACGAGCGCCGCCGGGACGATGAACGCCGCCATGACGAGGAAGCGTGTGTCGATGTCGAACCCTCCCTTGAACGCGTTCGGAGCAACGATGAACAGCACAAGCAATACGAGAACCGCCAATACTGCCCGTAATGGCATGGCGCACCACCGACGGGCGAGGCAAAGCGCAAGCATCCCGACGAACAGTGCGGCGGTGAAAAGATCGAGTGACCAGAAGTAATTCATCAGCGGCGTTAGCGCAGCGTGCGCCTTGTCGAACGCCGAGCGAAACTGTGCCGCGTCCGGCATATGACCAAAATCGGAGGCTGCGTACAGCGCCAACGGAACAGCAGAAACCACGACCAGTGCAGGAACTCGACTGCGCAACGAGTCAATCCGGATTGGATCCGTCCGGATGACCAACAGTTCGTGACTGCCGATCAAAATGGCGAACAACAGCAATCCGTCCAGATGACAGAAGAACAATACAACTGCACCCAGTACACCGATCACGATTGCGAGGGACGGGCTCCGGTCTCGCCACGCAATCCAGGCGGCCGCGAGCATCATGGCCAGTCCCACCGATGCAACGAAATTCAGAAAACCTTTGAGCAGGATGCCGTTATAAGCGAACAGTACGGAGCCGAGCGGCCAGTACGATAAGCGGCCGGTCAGCGCTCGATGATACGCGACCGCACCGAGCACTGGTAACAGCAGAGTAAGGCCGACAATGGCCCGGCCAACGAGATGGACCGGGAAAATCCGCAGCAACGGTGGCACCGTCAGATCGAGCGCCAAATTCGGGATGATAGCCCAATGCGGTACATAAAACCGCGCGAGTACCGGATCGGTCCGGATAAATGCCAGCACGAACAGCCGTGCCAAATGGTTCGGATAGTCCGACAGCGGTGGCACGTCGGCGAGCATTAGGGGAGCCACCAGCACCAGGCACAAGGCAACCAGCAGATACCACATTGTGGCATTGCCGCGCACCGGCCCGGCCGTCACAGTAGACGCTCGCTCAAGGGAGATCGCTGGCATGGCGGAAACGAACGAGGACGCGATCGCCGGAGCGCGTGCCGCTCTGGACGGCTTCATGGAAGCGTTCAACAACGAGGACGCGGAAGCGATCCGCACGCGCTGGTTTCATTTTCCCCATGCCCGTTTCCATTCCGGTAAGGTGACCGTGATGGCGACGCCAGCCGATTATCACAATCTTGTGTGGACGCGCCGCGGTCAGTCGGCGGACTGGGGACGTTCGGCGTGGGATTATCAGGAAGTGATCGATGCGGGGCCGGAAAAGGTGCATTTTCGCGTTCAGTTCACCCGCTATCGCGCTGATGGCACTCCGATCGGCAGCTACCGCTCGCTGTACATTGCCACTCTGCAGGACGGGCGATGGGGCATCACGGCACGCTCGTCATGGGCGGAATAGTGGCCTTACGGTCAGGGTCTGGCGGAAGCGACAGCGGCGACAAGGGCATCACAGACGTGCGACGCTGCCGCCTCATCCATGTCGGGATGAATGGGCAAGGCAAGAATGCGGTCGGCCAAATGGTCGGAGACCGGTAAAGCGGTTCCGTCATGGTGCTCGCGATAGGCCGGCTGGCGATGCAGTGGCCGCGGGTAATAGATCGCGGTTGGTACGCCGTCCGCTCGCAAGGTGTCCTGCACCGTGGTCCGGACGCATCCTTCCGGTAGCAATACGGAGTAGATTGCCCAGGCGGCGGTGCTGTTGGGCACGCGGGCGGGTATGGTGAGTGTGTTGCCAAGCCGGTGATCATAATACGTGGCGATCTTCTCGCGCGCGACGAGTTCTTCGGGAAACACCGTCAGCTTTGCCAGCAGGACCGCCGCCTGGATCGAGTCAAGGCGTCCGTTCATTCCGGTGCGGAGGACTTCGTAACGGGTCTTCCCTTCACCATGCGTGCGCAGACTGCGATACAGATCGGCACGTTCGTCGCTCTCGGTGAACAGCGCACCGCCGTCGCCGTACGCGCCCAATGGCTTCGACGGGAAGAACGACGTCGCGGTGACATCGGCCTGGGAACCCAGTGGCCTGCCGTGCAGCGAGGCGCCGAAACTTTGCGCCAGATCGTCGATCGTGAGCAGGCCTTCGGTCACTGCGATCGCCGAAAGCGCGGGCCAGTCCGCCGGCTGACCGAACAGATCGACGCCAATCACTGCGCGCGGCCGCAACTTGCCGGCTTGCCGGATCCCACCGATCCGTTGCCGCAAATGCGTCGGGTCTATCTGAAAGGTCCGCGGATCGACATCGACGAATACCGGCGTCGCACCAAGCACCAGCGGCACTTCCGCGGTGGCCGTATAGGTGAACGCCGGCAGAAACACGGCATCGCCTCGGCCGATGTTTTCCGCCATCATGGCGATTTGCAGGGCATCCGTGCCGGAGCTGACGGATACGCAATGTTTTGCGCCACAGAACCGGGCGAGTTCACGTTCCAGTTCCGCCACCTCGGGGCCGAGAATGAACTGGCAATGCGCCAGCACCGCATCGAGGCGACGCCGTAAATCGTCCCGTATCCGCGCCTGTTGCGCGGGCAGATCAAGAAACGGCACAGGCGATTTCGTTGCAGGCATAAACTTTCAACTCCGAACTTTAGCTGGCCCCGGGCTCATGACTGTGGCCCTTCTGCGTCATCGCCTGGCTTCGAACCGGCCATCTCCGCCAGAACTGTGCATCGACAGATCACCGGGCCGGGGCCCGGTGATGACGTTGAGGCGGCAACGTCCCCCGTTGCGAGCCAGCATTCCTCAGAGTCACCATGCCGCCTGCAATAAGAGTCACCACGCCACCTGCAATAACGACGACCACGTCGTATATCGCCGCAAGTGGACTGTCACGCGCCGGTTCCGGCGCGGGCGTCCGCCTGTAAACCCTCTGTGCTACGTTCAAACTCGGGGATCAGCCGACTGAGCAACGTCAGTGCGAGGCGCGTCTGGTTGCCGCGGCAGGCGGTGGCGATTTCCTCGATCGCACGGCCGACGATCGCGGGATCGGCGGTACGCGGATGTGCCATCAACAGCCCGGGGTGGCCGGTCGGCGCCGGTGGTTCCTTGCCGTGGAACAGCTCCTCATACAGCTTTTCTCCAGGGCGCAATCCGGTGAAACGAATTTCGACATCTTCGTCCGGCTTCAATCCCGCCAGCCGGATCATCTGCCGGGCGAGGTCGACGATCTTCACCGGGTCCCCCATATCCAGCACGAAAATCCCGCCATCTTGGTCTGCCGGCAGCCGAGCCTCGCCTACGCCAAGCACATTTGCCTGCAAAACGAGGCCAACCGCTTCGCGCACCGTCATGAAATAACGTTGCATATCCGGATGGGTCACGGTCAGCGGACCGCCGCGCGCAAGCTGACGTTGAAACAGCGGTACCACCGACCCGGTGCTGCCGAGCACGTTGCCGAACCGCACCGTGATGCAACGCATCCCCACACCGGTCTTGCGTGCGACGATATCCAGCGCCTGACAATACATTTCCGCAAGCCGCTTGGATGCCCCCATCACGCTGGTCGGATTGACCGCTTTGTCGGTGGAGATCAGCACCATCGCCAGAGCCCCGGATGCCCGTGCCGCGTCAGCCACGTGGCGTGTGCCGGCGGCATTGGTCATCAAGCCTTCCAGCGGGTTGTCCTCGACGATCGGGACGTGCTTCAGGGCGGCGGCGTGGAACACCAGTTCCGGACGGATCCCGTCGAACACCGATCGGACCCGCGCCTCATCACGAATATCCGCGATTAGCGACTGCCGGCGGACGTTGGGAAACGTCTCTGCGAGCTCCATGTCGATCTGCCACAGAGCGAACTCGCCGTTGTCGATCAGCACCAGATTGCCTGGCCCAAACGCGGCCACCTGGCGCGCCAGTTCGCTTCCGATCGTACCTCCGGCGCCGGTTACGACAACCCGGCGTCCCTGGATCAGCCGCGCCATGCCGTCCCGGTCCAAGGGCACCTGGGGTCGGTTGAGCAGGTCCTCGATCATGATCGGCCGCAATTCGACCGACCGGGGCTCATCCGAGGCCGCGCCATGATCCAGTTCGGTCAATCGCGGCGCGCGGCGTACCCGCAAGCCGAAGCGATCGGCCTGTGCCACCACGCTGGCCAGCGGCCCGCCCTGCAAATCCGGCGTTGCCATCACGAGTGTGCCCGGCAGCCTGCCGTCGTCACGCAGCCGTTCCAGCACCGCACCGGCGTCTTTCATCGCGCCCAAAATTGGATAGCCCTGGATGCGCCGCCCAGTCTGGCGGTCGCCGGGGGTGAGCACGCCCTCTACCCGAAAGCGCTGCTGCCGATCGCGCGCCAACGCGCGCAGGAACAGGTCGCAATCTTCGGTCTGACCGACAACCAGCACCGACGTGGCGTCCGCATGCGCGATCGGGCTCGGTTTGTGCGAGCGCAGCCAGCGGTACCCGACTCTGGGCGCGCCGAGCAACGCGAGCAGCGTCAATCCATGCGCCAACGGGAACCCAATGCTGGGTGGCCCCAACCCGCGCGCCCACAGCAGCAACGAAAACAATATGGCACCAACAGCAGAACTGGCGGTGACAGAAAGCAGATCGCCCATCCCGGCGAAACGCCAATATTGCTGCGACAGCCGAAACGGTACGCCGGCAACGAGCAGCGCCGCGGCACCCAAGGGAATGGAGAACGCAGCCGAGGGAACCGCTCCGGCCGGGTCGGTGATCCACCAGGCTACCGGGACCGCCGCCGCCGCAAGGACGCCGTCGATGGCGACATTGACGGCGATGCGAATCAGAGAGCGCGCCGCAGGCATGGCAGCTCTATAGCGCGATGTCGTACGTTCGTCACACCCCAGGACCGGACCGCAACCTCAGGC